>Ga0247609_10003595_pt1 | contig 15695 bp, 14 predicted proteins | sample 172DNAGHGlowgp2_FD_193487 | JGI IMG/M metagenome (GOLD analysis project Ga0247609, IMG submission 193487) | Sheep rumen microbial communities from Palmerston North, Manawatu-Wanganui, New Zealand - 1728 DNA GHGlow gp2 | ecosystem: Host-associated > Mammals > Digestive system > Stomach > Rumen ...
TTGCTTCAAAGGTAGAGCGCGTGCGCGAGTTGATGCCCGACGCGTTCATTGGCGTCGATGTCATTGTGGGCACACGCGGAGAGACAGCAGCACTCTTCGACGAGGCAGAGCGTTTTATCGCCTCGCTGCCCATCTCCCAGCTCCACGTCTTCAGCTACAGCGAGCGCCCCGGCACTGCTGCCCTGCGCATCCCCCACTCCGTGCGCCCCGAGGAGAAGCATGAGCGCAGCCAACGCCTCCTGACCATCAGTGACCAGAAGCTACACGCTTTCTACGAGCACTATATCGGCACTACACGCCCCGTCCTCCTCGAACACGCCCGCACGCCAGGCATCTTCAACGGCTTCACCGACAACTACATCAAGGTTGAGTACCGCGGCGGCGGGAATGACAACCAAATCCTCCCGCTGAAGCTTCAAGGGTGGAACGAAGCCCGGAACGCCATCCTCGCTCAGCAGTAGCGTTTCATCCTCACTCCTCTTCCACCGGTTTTATTTCAGCAATCGTTCATTTTTCAATATTTCCATCTTTCAATTTGAAAACCGCTATTGTCATATTATCCTGGAACGGCTCCCAGATGCTCCGCCGTTTTCTACCGTCAGTTCTCGCCAACACGCCTTCATCACTGGCACAAATCATTGTGGCCGACAACGGCTCCACCGATGACAGCCTTGCCGTGCTCCGAAGAGAGTTTTCACAAGTGGAAGTGATATCCCTTGACCAGAACTACGGCTTCGCGGAGGGCTACAACCAGGCGCTTCGGAGAGTGGGAACGAACTACGACTGCTATCTTCTCCTCAACTCCGATGTCGAGACACCGAAAGGTTGGCTGCAGCCGCTCGTGGATTATATGAACGTCCATCCCGACGTAGCAGCCTGCCAGCCTAAGCTGCGCGCCGAGCACACACGCACACATTTTGAATATGCTGGTGCTGCCGGAGGCTACCTCGATGCCCTCGGCTATCCTTTCTGTCGGGGGCGCATCTTCGAGACCGTTGAAGAAGACCGCGGGCAGTACGACACCGTAGCCGACGTCTTCTGGGCAACGGGTGCAGCCCTGATGATCCGCTCCTACGCCTATTGGAAGGTGGGAGGTCTCGACGGCCGTTTCTTCGCACATCAGGAAGAGATAGACCTCTGCTGGCGACTCCGCGCTCGCGGCCACCGCGTGGTCTGCGTACCACAATCCGTTGTCTATCACCTTGGCGGCGGCACCCTCGCCAAGGAGAATCCCCACAAGACGTTCCTCAACTTCCGCAACAACCTGCTCCTGCTTTACAAGAACCTCCCCGAGCGCCGTCTGCGTCGGGTGATGTTCATCCGCTTCTGGCTCGACGCGCTGGCCTCCCTCTTCTTCCTGATGAAGGGTGAGTCACGCAGCTTCATGGCTGTCTGGCGAGCACGCCGTGCCTATCACAGCATCCGCAAGGACTTTGCTGCCGACCGTGCCGCAAACCAGGCCGCAGCTATCCTCGACCCCATACCGGAGATGTACACCGGCAGCCTCCTCGTTGCCTACCACTTCAAACGCCGTCGCCACTACGCCCAACTCAAATAAGAAGCACAGCGCAATGGCTTCATAAAACAAAAAACATTAAAACAATTAAACGTTAGATAAAAACATTGATATCATGACATTGTTCGATCAAATTAGCGAGGACATCAAGTCCGCGATGAAAGCTCACGACAAAGTGCGCTTAGAGACACTACGTAACATCAAGAAGGTATTCCTGGAAGCTAAGACGGCTCCCGGAGCCAACGACACACTGACCGATGCTGACGCCCTGAAGATCATCTCCAAACTGGCCAAGCAAGGCAAAGAGACGGCAACGACTTATACTCAGGCCGGGCGTCAGGATTTGGCCGATGCAGAGTTGGAACAGGTAGAGGTGTTAGAGAGCTATCTGCCAAAGCAGCTTTCAGCTGAGGAGATAGAGGCCGAGGTGAAGAAGATTATTGCTGAAGTGGGTGCCACCAGCATGAAAGAGATGGGCAAGGTGATGGGCGCCGCCAGCAAGCAGTTGGCCGGAAAAGCCGATGGTCGGGTCATCTCTGAAATCGTGAAAAAGCTCTTGGCATAAGCTCTACTTTCCAGCCTGGTCACTACGACAAAAAATATTTTTAACACGAACAATCTTTTGGAACATCGCGATGTTGAGGCGAATGCAATACTTGAAAAAGGCTGGAAAGGTTAGAAGAGTTGGTTGTTCGGTCGCGACCGAACAACCGATACATATAGATGTTCTGGCAGAACATCTATATGTGTTGGCCTTAAATATTTCTCAATATGCAATACTCTGGCTTATGAATTGATGAGAATGAATAGAATGTCTTTTGCTTAGCAAAAGCTGGTAAATTCTTTAATTCTCTAATTCTTGATAAAAAACTTCTTCCGAAAGAACAGTTATGTGAAAGATGATGAAAATTTTTACATTTTTACATAATTACATAGTTACATAGTTAGCCGCCTCGTTTACAAGTGGCTAACAATTAAAATATTATGTATTTTATATGTATTTCTGCATGTAATTATGTAAAAAATGTATTTGTAAACTTGCTAAGCTCACCCAACAACCCAACAGGCATCTTACCGGTCATGAAGGTTGTAGGATAGCTTTTTGGTTAACCTCAACAGCTTCTCGGGATAGTGAGGGTCTTGCAGTTTCTGCAGAATCACATCATTGGTGTCCGCTTTCTCTATTCTTCTCTACCGCTCATTGTTCATTCATCTGCTGTGCGGTGTGCGCATGATAATTTTCAAGAAATGTATAATATGTTGCCCGGATATTACTTATTATGCTATTCATTCAACACTTTTAACGCTCAAAAGGAGCAAGATATTTAATAATTGTAGTATCTTTGCTCCCGAAAAGCAGAGCTATTATCATTATGAATCTGACAATATCTATGAACACAGTGCTGAACTTCCTTCATTCCATGGCACTTTCAACGAGAAACAAGCAGTGGCTCGCAGACCATCTCTATGAGGAAGTGAAAGCAGAGCAAAAAAAGGCGAGTCAGACTGCAAAAGGATGGCCGAGGTTGCGCCGTGAGGACCTGCATATTTCTCCGGAAGTCATGAAACTCGTTGAAGACATCGAGCCACTACCCAGCGACTTTGATGACGACAAGGCCCGCTTGGAATACCTGCTAAAGAAACATGGATGATGAAAAAAGTATTCCTTGACACAAACGTTCTTATCGACTATCTCGCTCGTCGCGGAAAGTTTTTTGAGCCTGCAGCTCAAATCGTTGAATTGGGACAACAGCGGGTGTATCAGATACTCGTATCCGCCCTGTCATTTGCCACAGCCAGTTTTATCCTGGAGTCTCACCTCAAGCTCTCGAATGATATTATAGTAAAGAAGTTTGCCGAGTTTGTCAAGATGTGCAACGTTACTCCCGTTGACTCACTCATCATTGACGAGGCTATAGCTTCTCATTTTTCCGATTTTGAGGATGCCATGCAGTACTATTCTGCCATCCGCGAGGGAGCCGATGCTATCATCACTCGTAACTGCAGCGATTTCAAAGCCGCACAAATTGACGTCTTCGAGCCACAGCGATTCCTTGATATGCTGACAAGATAAAGCATTCGGGGGCTCAAAATCTGATGGGGCTATTGAAGTCTTGTCTTCTATTCTTAACGATTCGCTTTATAAGAGGTTTTTCCACTTCGTTGAAAAAGCAATCATGGATCAGCGAATCCCTATTGTTAATAGCTTATGAAAAGTATAAAAGATTATAGTGAATCGCTTGAATTTTTTGTGTGGATGCCATTTGTGGTTGGTGCTTACTTTCTTTGTGCCTTTTTGTTAGATATAGGTAAACTTCATGATAGGATTAACGGGTGGAATATTGAATTCGCATTTGAAATTCTTTCTGCTTTTGTGATTATAGCGATAGCTGTTCTTTTGGGATATGTGGTCTATGTCAAAAGTAAATTTAATCAAAAGAAGGAAGAATTATGGAGACAGGTTGAAGAGAATCATCGAGAAACCAAAAATGAGAAAGAAAGGCTTGCTAAGCAATACGATACTCAACAGCTTCTTCTAAAAACAAAATATGAAAATAAGGAACGTGACTTGGAACGAAGGGAAGGGATAATCAAGCAATTTGTTAATTCATCGGACAAGGAAACTTTTTGTGCTGAGATGATAGCAGACTTAAAGACGATGGTTTATAAAAACTCATCTGATCATCTGCTTCAAAAAGTGTATGCGGCTCCATCTGCTGCCAATACTGTGCAATTATTAAGAAAAGATGCCAGGCGCAGTATAAAGGAACTTAAAGAGTATAAGTATAAAGAAAAAGATCGGATTTCACAGATTGAGGCTGTTGCACAGCGGAGAATAAACCAAGCAAATGAGCAGCGGGATATGATGCATAGCATATTGAACAGCCAAACACCTTTTAAGGATGTTGGGAAAATGGTAGCCGACTTTGAAAATGTGGTTTTTGAGGAGGCTGAAAACCATTTGCGATTTAAGCCACACCCTGCAGAAGTTGCAGCAGATACAGTAAAGGCGATGAAAAGTATTTCTCGTGATAATGTCGCATTATGTAAGGAGATGTTATATAAATACGAGTTCCTTTTGTCGGTATTCCCAGAATTGAAGCAATATGTTGATGATGAACAGGCGTTGTTATCTTTGGTCAAACATGGTACTATACAAGATGTTAGTGATGGCTATGATAGAGTTTTAGATTATGTGCCCAAAGATGAATATAATAAGCTTTCAACAATAGAACGCAATCAATTAGCTTTAGACAGATATAAGCGAAGGGATAAAAGTGACCGGGAGATTGGCGCGGAGTATGAAATGTATTGTGATTACATTCTTAGGAAAAGAGGTTTTGCAACGATTGATTACGGTATTAGAAAGGGACTTGAGGACTTAGGGCGGGATATTATTGCGTCAAAGGATGGAATCGTGTATATTATTCAATGCAAACGCTGGAGTACAAACAGGCTGATACATGAGAATGTTATATGTCAGTTGTATGGCACGACTATTGAATACAAGATCAAGAACCGTGAGGATTCTTTATTTCACGACAACGTTGTGCCTGTACTTTATACAACAGGAATACTTAGTGATATGGCAACTGAGTTTGCTAAACGATTGCATGTGCAAGTGGTGAGGAAGCCGATGGGCGATTACCCAATGATTAAATGCAATATTAACAATGACAAGAAAATATATCACCTACCTTTTGACCAACAGTATTATTCAACGCATATAAAAAATTCGGGAGAATTTTATGCGTGGACTGTACAGGAGGCAGAATCTAAAGGTTTTAGGCGTGCTATGAGATGGACAGAAGCTTAGTTTCCACTCATAGTTATATGCAAATTGTTAGGAGGCTGTTCTTCATCTTCCATTCTATATTATCAAATGGGGTTGGGGGATAGTGCCACTTTTATCTTCAAACGGCGCGGCGTACCAAAGGTCAAAGTCAGTTGAAAGAATATCACGCAACTTATGTGCAAGTTCTAGTCCTCTACGATGATAGTCTGCCCAATCTTTTGCATAAGTCTTGCCAACGTTAGAAGAAATAACAGCAGTCCTCACCTCTTTTGACCATGCCTCAAGTTCTTCCATCTGTATTGAGTTACCCTGCTTATCATATAGTTCAGAACTGTCTACGTATGCCACCTCCTCCTCATTAAACATTATGACATTATAGTCGGGCTCTATGCGTAATATATGCTTCACATGAACCTGACGGATAGCATATTCATCATTGTTTGAAGGTTCGCCTTTAAGGTATGCTTCTATTATTGGTGACTTGAATCTATTGTATGCAATCATTTTAGAGGGAATCTCCTCACCATCTTCAGCCCTCTTAATTGGATGAGCCAAGGCAAGTCGTAAAAGGCCTTCATAGAAAAATCTCACAGATTCTTTTCTGTCACATTAGCCCTTAATTATTGGCATATGCACAAATTCATTGGGTTCTATAGTAACAAGCATGAAGTTTTTGTATTTATAGCCAATACCACTCTTCCCTTTATTAATTTCATTAAGGATACGAACCTTTTCAAACTTTATGATTGTGTCAGACATGTCAAATGGCAGACGAATAATAGTTTCTTCTTCAAATGCTATACATTCAAGCTGATGTCGTATCTGTTCATAGTCACTATCCCAATGTGTCAGCCAAGTCTCGTAGTTGCGATTTCCTAAACCTATTTTATATTGTTCTATATATTCATCTTCCTTTGGAATAAAATGAAATGACTCTAACAATACATCTGCAGCCATTAGTCTATAATGACTGGGTAGGGTGTGTTTCATTTGAAGTTGCTTTAAACACATCTCTACATTCACTAGTTCTACGTCGAATGGCTTATAGGCAATTTGTTTTCCGGCAGTCCACACCTGGTGTAATTGCTCAATAGCTTTGGTGATTTTGGAAAGATACTCGTCAAAGGTAAACTCTCTTCTTGTTTTATTGCTGATAAGCGTCTTACCTAACTGCCACTCGTAACAATGACGTGAGTTCGATGTAAGTCTTAGGCAATAAGCCTGCTTCTGTCGATGATTTCTATATTCATTTCGGGCTTCTTTGGCAGCAAGTTGTAAGCAATAAGCCCAGCGAACAGGTTTGTGGCAAAGTTGTCGATGGAGCGGTGTCTTGTATGTTCAATCTGGCATACATTCTTCAGTTCATCATTCACAGTCTCAATAACAGAGCGTTTCCTTAGCATGAGCTTGTCATAGAGGTTCATCAGCGAGTTCTTCATGTTCTTTTTTATCTTCGTGACCAAATGTATATCGTCAACAAACAGCATCTCAAAGAGGTCCTGACTGATGTATCCCCTGTCTGCAAAGAGTTTTCCAAAGAGTTTCTCCGTGAACAGGCTGTCCTTCAGCGGTGCCCTGTCATCCACATTGTCCGATGTAAGCTGCCATTGTATGATCTCTCCCTTGTCATTGATGACCAGATGCAACTTGAACCCATAGAACCATCCCATGGTACACTTGCCCTTGGCAGCCCAGCCCTTCAAAAACTCATTCCAACGCTGCAAATCTACAAAACTTTTTTGATTCGCAGGGAATCAGAGAAAAAGAATTTACTGATCAGGCATGAAAATAGCGCAGGTCGAGGGTTCCGCCTACCCATTCAACAAATGGTTCCTCTCTCGTGAGGGGGTGAAAGCCTGCTACTTGCCCGTCGTCATCAAAATCAACGACCATCAGAGAACGCTCTCTGCCGTCGGGAAGGATGAGGGTGTGGTAGGCTCGGTGCTTCATCGCCTGTTTTTCTTGTTGCGCTTGCGCACCTGATAGGGCTTCTCCTTCACAATCTCTATCTTGCGGTCAACGGGCTGCTGCTCGCGGAACTCCGTGGGCGACAGACGGTGGTCGCTGGGCGTCGGCTTGTGTATGGCGCTGTCCTGAGGAACTGGAGCTGCGTCGGGCGTGCCAGCTGTGCTGTCGTTGCGTAAGCTGTCGGCAACGAGCCCCTTGCCAGCCTTTTCGTTGCGCCAGGCCTCTGACTTGTGGAATCGGATGAGCGAAGGATTACTGATGATAATCAGCTTCGAGAGCTGAGGATCATTCTCTACAGGCATATAGAAATAGCCGCTGATGCTGCGCGGTGTCCAACCCTCTTTGTCGTTGATGCGGATTTCCGACACGGAGCGCGAGGTGCCCGTCTGTGTGCGGGCACGGATGGAGTCGTTGGTATAGGTGACGACGATGGTGGCAAAGAAATAGTAGGAATCCGCCTTCGCATAAAGCGATGGGCTGAAGCGCCATAAAATGTCATCGCCTGGCAACCATGTGCTGTCGCAGGGCTGCTGCCATGTCTGGAGATTCTCCTGCAGACGGTTGCGCAGGGCGAAGATGAGCTTGCCGACCCAAACATTGGCGGTGTCGCCTTCTGCTGAGAGGCGGGCATAAGTGTCGGGCGAAGCGGTGGCGGCGCCAAGAGCCTCGGCTTCGCGCTCCATGCGGATGGCCAGGTGCCTATAGACGCGGTTCAGACGTTCGAGGTCGCTGCAGTAGAACACCATGGTCGTGTCGAACTGTGCCTGGGTGATGCCGTGTTTGCGGAAGACTGCCTGATGGAGCTCATAGCGGCGGGCTTCCATGTTCTGATAGCCGCCTACCGAGGGTTGTGTTTCCACGATTCCCTGAGCGATATGAAAGTCGTATAAGACGGCCTCCAGCTCTGACTCTGTCAGCACGTCGGGCGGCAGGGCTGGCTTGCAAGAGACAATGAGTAGCAGGAATAGAAGAATCACTCCCCGGCTTCTCGGCGTGAGGCGAGGGAATGAAATGCGCTTGAGGATATGGAGTAAATCTTTCAACTTTTATCTTTTCCACTTTCCCATTCCACGGTCAGTGTCTTGCGGAAGAACAGTAAAAGGACGATGACGGAGCAGGAGATGCACGCATCTGCCACATTAAATATATAAGAGAAGAAGAGGTAGTGCTTACCACCTATCAAGGGCATCCACGACGGCCAGTTCCACTCAAAGAGCGGGAAGGAGAGCATATCGACAACCCGCCCATAGAACAACGAGCTGTAGCCTTCGCCGAAGGGCACGAACTGTGCCACTTGCGGCTCCGCAGGATCATTGAAAATGAGACCGTAGAACAGGCAGTCGATAATATTTCCGGCAGCTCCGGTCATGATGAAAGCCAGACAGATGAGGAAGCCCCAAGAGACTCCGCGGCGAATGAGGCGACTGATGTAATAGCCCACACCGATGGTGGCCAGAATGCGGAAGACCGTGAGGAAAATCTTGTCGAAGAACTCCATGCCGAAGGCCATCCCGTTGTTCTCGATGAACGTGATGTAAAACCAATCGGTGACGCGGATGCTCTCGTGCAACGCCATGTGAGTCTTTACCCACACTTTGACCGCTTGGTCGATGCAGATAAAGCCCACGAAGATGAGCGCCACGGTGAGCGCCTGCCGGCGTTTAGTGAGGGCGCTTACGGTCATTCTTTACCTCTATGCTGAGTGTGGCGTGCGGCACAGCGCGCAGGCGCTCTTTGGGAATGAGCTTGCCGGTCTCACGGCAGATGCCGTAGGTCTTGATGTCGATGCGGACGAGCGCGGCCTTCAAGCCTGTGATGAACTTCTGCTGGCGCTGCGCCATTGCCATGAGCTGCTCTTTGGTCTGTGTTTCGCTGCCTTCCTCCAGTGCGTGGTAGGTCGGAGCGGTGTCGTCAGCTTCGTTGCTGTCGCGGTTCATGATGCGGTCCATCGTTTTCTCGTAATCTGCTTCGGCGATGGCCAGTTTCTCGTTGATCAGGGCGCGGAACTCCTCCAGTTCCTCGTCGGTGTAACGCGTTTTTTCTGCCATAATGGTTATAGGTGTTATAGTTAGTTTTTTTGGATTCGGATATTGACCTTGAACTCATCGAAGTCCAGGGAAACGGGATTCTCAATGCTATCGACAACCGTCAGCTCGTCGGCCAACACTTGTCCGCAGATGTAGCTGCCAAAGGCTTCCACGGCTTTGTCGGTGGCTGGCGCGTGCTCCAGAGCGATGCGGATGCGGTCGGTAATCTCGAAGCCGCTCTCCTTGCGAAGGTTCTGGATGCGCTTGATGAGCTCGCGGGCGATGCCCTCGTTGCGCAGTTCGTCGGTGACGGTGATGTCGAGAGCCACGGTCAGAGCGCCTTCGTTGGCCACGGTCCAACCGGGGATGTCCTCGCTGAAGATTTCCACATCCTCCAGTTCCACTGTGACGGCGTCACCCGTGGGCAGAGTCAGCGGCAGCTTGCCGGTCTCGAGCTCGGCAATCTGCTCCTGCGTGAGAGCTGTGACGGCTGCGTTGACGTCCTTCATCAGCTTGCCGAACTTCTTACCCATCGTGCGGAAATTGCACTTGACCTTCTTTGTGAGCAAGCCGGCACCTTCCACGAACTCGAGCTGTTTCACATTCACTTCGTCGAGAATCAGCTGTTGAACCGCTTCGATGCGGGTCTGCTGCTCGCGGTCGATGGCAGGGATGGCGATGCGTGCCAAGGGCTGGCGCACGATAATCTGCTCCTTCTTGCGAAGGGAGAGCACCATCGACGTGATTTGCTGTGCCAGAGCCATGCGCGATTCCTGTTCCTTGTTGATGAGGGCTTCGTCGGCCACGGGGAAGGCGGCAAGGTGAACGCTTTGACCCTCGGGAGAACCCGCGGGAACGGTAGCGCTGTGCAGATCGCGATAGAGCTGGTCGGCGTAGAAGGGAGCGATGGGGGCCATCAGGCGAGCTACAGTCTCCAGGCACGTATAGAGCGTCTGATAGGCGCTGAGCTTGTCGGTCGTCATGCCGCCTCCCCAGAAACGCTTGCGGGAGAGGCGCACGAACCAGTTTGAAACATTATCCGTCACGAACGACTGGATCAGGCGACCGGCGCGTGTGGGCTCGTAGTTCTCGTAGCTGCTTTCCACCTCGCGCACGAGTGAGTTGAGCGACGAGAGAATCCAGCGGTCCATCTCCGTGCGCTCGCTCATGGGCACTTGCGGCTCTTCACCTGTCCACCCGTCCACGTTTGCGTACATGGCCATGAAGCTGTAGGTCTGATAGAGCTTGCTGAAGAATGAACGGCTGACCTCTTGAACTCCGGCCTCGTCGTACTTGAGGTTGTCCCAAGGCTGTGAGTTGGTGATCATATACCAGCGGACTGCGTCTGTGCCAAACTTCTCGATATTCTCGAAGGGATTGATGGCGTTGCCAAGGCGCTTGGACATCTTCAGGCCGTTCTTGTCCAGCACGAGGCCATTGGAGATGACTGCTTTGTAAGCCACTGAGTCGAAGACCATCGTGGCGATGGCATGAAGCGTGAAGAACCAGCCTCGCGTCTGGTCAACACCCTCGGCGATGAAGTCGGCGGGATAGACAATGCGCTTGTCCAGTGCGTCCTTGTTCTCGAAGGGGTAGTGAATCTGAGCGTAGGGCATGGCGCCGCTGTCGAACCACACATCAATCAGATCCAGTTCGCGCTGAAGCGGTTGGCCGCTTGCGCCCACAAGGACGATTTCATCGACATAAGGTCGGTGGAGGTCGATGCGGTCGTAGTTCTCCTGACTCATGTCACCCGGCACGAAGCCCTTGGACTTCAGCGGGTTCTCTGTCATCACGCCAGCCTTGACAGCTTTCTCTATCTCGTTGTAGAGCTCCTCCAAACTGCCGATGCAGATTTCCTCGCGCGTCTCGCGATTGCGCCAGATAGGCAGAGGCGTGCCCCAGTAGCGGCTGCGGCTGAGGTTCCAGTCGTTTAGGTTCTCCAGCCATTTGCCGAAGCGCCCCGTGCCTGTTGACTCGGGCTTCCACAGAATGGTCTTGTTGAGTTCCATCATGCGCTCCTTGGCGGCTGTCGAGCGGATGAACCAGCTGTCGAGCGGGTAGTAGAGCACAGGCTTGTCCGTGCGCCAGCAGTGGGGATAGTTGTGCACGTGCTTCTCAATCTTGAAAGCTGTGCCTTCCTGCTTCATCTCCATGCAGAGCACGATATTCAGGTCCTCGGTCTTGGCGAGCGCTTTCTCGTCGAGGTCTGCATATTTGGGATCATAAGCATTCTTGACGAAGTCGCCGGCGTGGTGCCAGTAGCTCTCGTTCACGCAAAGCTTGACGAAAGCCTCGTCCAAGTCTTCCTTGACGAAATACTTGCCAGTGAAGTCCACCATCGGGCGTGTATCACCGGCTTTGTCGATCATGAACAGGGATGGAATGCCGGCATCCTTGGCCACCTTGGCGTCATCGGCACCAAAGGTGGGCGCAATGTGCACGATACCCGTACCGTCCTCTGTGGTTACATAGTCACCCGGGATGACGCGGAAAGCATCCTGCTCTTTGACGACAACTTGACCATCCTCCAGCGCACAGGGCTTCACCCATGGGAAGAGTTGCTCGTACTTAACGCCTACGAGGTCTGTGCCCATATATTCGGCAATGACCTCAGGAGCGGCAGCGCCTTCTTCCTTCGGCTGCGGGAAATAAACGTCCTTACGGCTTTCAGCTACGATGTAAATGGCTTCCTCTTTCGTGTAGGGGTTCTGTCCCTTGACGGCGACATACTTAATCTTTGGGCCTACGCACAAGGCTGTGTTCGAGGGCAGTGTCCAAGGTGTCGTCGTCCAGGCCAGGATATAAACGGGGAGGGAAGTCTTGGCGGCAAAACCGTCAAGCACACGGAACTGAGCCGTCACCGTCGTGTCCTTGACATCGCGATAGCAGCCGGGCTGGTTCAGCTCATGGCTGCTGAGGCCGGTGCCTGCGGCGGGGCTGTAGGGCTGGATGGTGTAGCCCTTGTAGAGCAGACCCTTCTGATAGAGTTGCTTCAGGAGCCACCAAAGCGTCTCGATGTATTTGTTGTCGTAGGTGATATAAGGGTGTTCCATGTCCACCCAGTAGCCCATGCGCTCGCTCAAATCCTCCCATTCGGAAGTGAACATCATCACGTTCTTGCGGCATTTGTCATTGTATTCCTCGATGGAGATCGTCTTGCCGATATCCTCCTTGGTGATGCCCAGTTCCTTCTCCACGCCGAGCTCCACGGGCAGTCCGTGGGTGTCCCAGCCTGCTTTGCGGTGCACCTGGAAGCCCTTCATGGTCTTGAAGCGGCAGAAGGTGTCCTTGATGCTGCGAGCCAGCACGTGGTGAATGCCCGGATGTCCGTTGGCCGAGGGAGGACCCTCGAAGAAGACGAACGAAGGGCATCCTTCGCGCTCGCTGATGCTGCGGTGGAACAAGTCTTCGCGGTTCCAAGCCTCGAGTATTTCGTGATTCACCTCCGTGAGGTTGAGGTGGTCATGTTCTGGAAATTTCTTTGCCATTTATAGTATAATTAATGTGTCCGTTCCTAAAAAAACGGCGCAAAAATAGCAAAATCATATCGAATGACAAAACTTTGCAGCAAGAATCTTACGTTAAGCCGCTTTCTCACTTCATTTTCATGCCCATATTGTACATGATGAAGCTGTAGATGTCGGCTTGCTCCTCCAGCACCTTGGTCAGGGGTTTGCCGCCTCCGTGGCCCGCTTTCGTGTCAATGCGGATGAGCACGGGATTCTGGCCGCTGTGGCACTCCTGCAGGGTGGCCGCAAACTTGAACGAGTGAGCTGGCACGACGCGGTCGTCGTGGTCGGCGGTGGTTACAAGGGTGGCAGGGTAGGAGGTGCCGGGCTTCAGGTTGTGGAGCGGCGAATAGGCACGCAGGTACTCGAACATCTCCTTGGAGTCGTCGCTGGTGCCATAGTCGCTGGCCCAGTTCCAGCCGATGGTGAACTTGTGGTAGCGCAGCATGTCCATCACTCCCACCTCGGGGATTGCCACGCGGAACAGCTCAGGGCGCTGGGTCATGCAGGCGCCCACGAGCAGGCCGCCGTTGGAGCCGCCGACGATGGCCAGACGGTCGCTGCTGGAATAATTCTCGCGAATGAGCCATTCGGCTGCCCCGATGAAGTCGTCGAACACGTTCTGCTTCTGCATCTTAGTGCCTGCAATGTGCCATTCTTCGCCATACTCGCCGCCGCCGCGCAGGGTCACCTGGGCATAGATGCCGCCGTTCTCGAGGAACGGGATGCGAAGAGCTGAGAAGCCGGGGCCCAAAGAAATGTTAAAACCGCCGTAGCCGTAGAGGAATACGGGGTTCTTGCCGTTGCGCTTGAGTCCTTTCTTGTAAGTGAGGAACATGGGAATGCGCGTGCCATCCTTGCTCTGGAAGAACACCTGCTCCGAGACGTAGTCGTCCTGGCGGAACTTCACTTGGGGCGCTTTGTACAGTGTGCTCTCATTTTTATCCATGTCGTAGCGATAGACGGTGCCTGGCTGGGTGAACGAGGTAAAGGTGTAGAAGCATTCCGGCTCTTTCTCGTCGCCGGTGAAGCCCACACTGCCCACCGACGGCAGTTTAACTTCGTGGCGCAGATGGCCGTCGAGGTCGTACAGGTAGGCGTGGTCGGAGGCGTCCTTTTGATAGGTAAGGACGAACTGGCGGTTGATTACGTCAGCGCCGCTGAGCACGTTCTGCTGCTCGGGGATCAGTTCCTGACAGCTCTCAACGCCTGGCTGACGGATGTCGGCTGTCATGATTCGTCCCTTGGGGGCTCCGTAGTTGGTGTAAATCCAAATGCGGTCGCCCTCGTCATACACGGGAGCATACTGAAAATCCATGTCAGAGGTCATCTGAATCAGTTGCGAATGGGGTGTTCTCAAGTCGCGCACGTAGAGGTTGTTTCCGGCACCAGCACCACTCTCGTAAAGAAACATCATGGTCTCTTTCTCGTTGACGCTCACGGTATAGAAGCGCATCGGCTGCGTCGGGTTCTGGTAGAACAGCAGGTCTTCGCTCTGCGGTGTGCCAAGCTTGTGATAAAAAACCTTGTGACCTGAATTGACATTTGAAAATTCTTTACCTTCTGTGGGGCGGTCGTAGGCGGAATAGAAGAAACCGTCGCCCAACCATGCCGGCTGTGAAAACTTAGCCCATTCGATGTGGTCGCCTGTCAGTTGTCCGGTTTGCAGGTCGATGACGAAGAGCTCTTCCCAGTCGCTGCCACTGCGTGAGATTGCATAGACAGCCCACTTGCCGTTGTTGGAGAAGCTCACACTCTTCAGAGCCACCGTGCCGTCGGTGCTCAGCGTGTTGGGGTCGAGGAACACACGCGGCTCGCCGCCCAGCTCGTCCATCTGGTAGAGCACGCTCTGGTTCTGGAGGCCGTTGTTCCTGAAGAAATACCATTTCCCGTGACGCTTGCGGGGAGCCGATATCTTCTCATAGTTGGAGAGTTCGGTCAGCCGCTTCAGCAGCTTGCTGCGGAAGGGAATCTTCTGCAGATAGGCGTCGGTGACGCGGTTCTCAGCTTCCACCCACGCGGCGGTCTGCGCGCTGGTGTCGTTTTCCAGCCAGCGGTAGGGGTCGCTGACTTTCACGCCGAAATACTCGTCCACCGTGCCGTCCTTGGCGGCTTTGGGGTACTGCAGGCTCTGCGCCTGCGTCATGCTCGTGGCTATCATGGCAATACAAAGAATAAAAAATCTTTTCATTTGGAGTTATGTTTTGTTGTTTTGATGCCTTTTCTGGGCTGTTCGCGTGCAAAGATACTGAAAAATCTTAAAAAAGCATTACGATGACAAAATATTTGTAGCGGATGAATGGCAGATTGTGATTTTTTCCTTACCTTTGCACCCACAAAAGCGTACAAGACGTGAAAATCAAGGAAATTATTGCAGCCCTTGAACGATTCGCGCCTCTGCCCTTGCAGGAAGACTACGATAATGCCGGCCTGCAATGCGGATTGACAGAGACGGAGGTTTCAGGGGCATTATTGTGTCTGGACGTGACCGAAGAGGTGCTGCGAGAAGCCGTAGATCTCGGTTGCAATCTGGTCGTCAGCCACCATCCTCTGCTCTTTCATGGGCTGAAGCAGGTGTCCGATGCCACCCTTGTGCAACGTTGCGTCCGTCTGGCTCTGCAGGACGATATTTGCATCTATTCTGCGCACACGAATATGGACAACGCTGAGGATGGCGTCAATTTCAAGATGGCCGAGAAACTTGGGCTCATCGATGTGCAGCTGATGTCGCCTCGGACGGTGACCCTGCCTGGCGGCCGTAGTGTCAAGTGCGGCAGCGGCGTGCTCGGCTATCTGCCTTTGGGCGAGGATTCGCTGGCATTTCACCAGCGCGTGAAGCAGGCTTTCGGCATCGAAGCCCTCCAGCATAATGCCCT
>Ga0247609_10003596_pt1 | contig 15693 bp, 14 predicted proteins | sample 172DNAGHGlowgp2_FD_193487 | JGI IMG/M metagenome (GOLD analysis project Ga0247609, IMG submission 193487) | Sheep rumen microbial communities from Palmerston North, Manawatu-Wanganui, New Zealand - 1728 DNA GHGlow gp2 | ecosystem: Host-associated > Mammals > Digestive system > Stomach > Rumen ...
TAACTTACGAAAGGTATGGGACAAAGAGTCAAACGAAGCCTAATGAACGTCAAGACAGGAATGTTCTTTTACCTGCTCACGCTATTACTGGCCTTTTTCTCTCGTCAGGTGTTTCTGAAATATTTAGGTGCCGAGTTTATCGGCATGACAGGTATGCTTGCCAATATTCTGAACTTCCTGAGTGTAACAGAGCTTGGCATCGGAACAAGTATCACCTATTTTTTATACAAGCCTCTTCAAGAAGACAACCATGAGAAGATTAATGAAATCATGTCTATGCTCGCCTATCTTTATCGAGTCATCGGCTACATTATCGGAGGAGCAGGATTAGCTATCAGCATGTTCTTTCCATGGTGGTTCGACAATCTGACAATAAATCTTCCTCTCGTCTATCTCACGTTCTATTCTTTTCTTTGCTCATCCATGATGGGCTACATCTTCAACTATAAACAGTTACTTGTCTCTGCCAACCAGAAGCAATACGTTGTAAACAGCTATTTTCAGACCATAGGCATCATACAGAACGTTGTTCAAATTGTTCTTGCCTACTATTATCAGAACCTTTACCTCTGGGTCTTAGCAGGGTTCTTCTTCACCATTATCGGGGTCATTATTTTCAACTATCGCATTCAGCATGAGTACCCATGGCTCCAAATAGATTTGAAAAGAGGAAGAAGAAGTATCAAAGAATATCCTGAAGTTCTACGAAAGACACGACAGATCTTTGTACAACGGATGAAGAATTTCATTCTTTACCGCAGCGACGAGTTGCTTGTGGGAATATTCGTATCTGTCGTACAAGTTGCTTATTACGGTAACTACACACTTATCACAAATAAGCTGAACTTTCTTGTCAATATTCTTAGCGATGGCATGAACGCCGGTATAGGCAACCTGATAGCAGAAGGCAATGATCAAAACACCATGAAAGTATTCTGGGAGTTGACCGCCATCCGTTTTTTCATAGTAGGCATCATAGTGTTTGGCCTGCTGCTATTTGTTCAGCCCTTCATCGTTTGTTGGTTAGGAATCGAATATAGGCTAAATGACCTTATCATATATTTGCTCATCTTCAACATCTTCATCATGCTCTCACGTGGTGTAGTAGAGATGTACATTTCGGCTCACGGTCTCTTCTCCGATGTATGGGCAGCATGGACAGAGTTAGCCCTCAACATTGCCGCCACGCTCTGTCTGGCCCCGTTTTTCGGTATTGCAGGGATTTTAATGGGCAAAATTCTTAGTGTATTCTTTATTGCTATTTTTTGGAAGCCCTTTTTTCTTTTCACAAAAGGACTTCACAAAAACGTGTCTGTCTATTGGCGCGGCATGACACCCTACTATCTTATATTTGCTGTTTTCTCAGGCGTAGCCATTACGACCAAAATTTTTATTACAGACCCACACATCAGCACTTTTCCAGAACTCGTTTATTATGGTATCCTGACCTATTTTCCACTCCTATCCCTCTACCTTATCGCATTGCTGATATTCACCCGAGGGATGAAATACTTTGTGGCTCGCAAACCAGCGGTCTATCGCATTGTAAGCCATTTGTTTCGTTTCTAAGCTATAGATTACAGGGGATGCTCAACCTTCCTCCCCTTCAGTGCATAAAATTATACAAGTCTGCTTGAATGATTTTTCAGTTAATATCAAATTATGCTGCAATTCAATATTAATTGCAAGATAGTTAATATCGAATTACTTGCTAATTAATATCGAATTTCAGCCTACTGAAAATCAAACAATTACAAGCCCCATAAGACTGCATTAATATACAAAAGCAATCATGGCGGGCTTGTGCGGTGAAAGTTTTTTGCATGAATTATTTGTTGGTTCAGAGAAAAAACTGTATATTTGCAAAAAAAAAATAATACTCATGAAAATCGGCATCGAGGCACAGCGCATATTCCGCGCCAACAAACATGGAATGGACTATGTGGTGCTGCAGGAAATACTACAACTTCAACAGACAGACCACCAGAACGAATACTTTGTGTTCGTGAAACCAGGACCGGACACTTGCCTGACAAGCTCGGCCAATGTCCATGTGGTGGAGCTTTCGGCACCCTCCTACCCGCTCTGGGAGCAATGGACCCTGCCTCGCGCAGCACGGAAGGCAGGAGTAGAGTTGCTCCACTGCACCAGCAACACTGCCCCTCTGTTCTGCAGTGTCCCCATCGTGCTGACCCTCCACGACATCATTTTCCTGGAACCACGCGACAAGAGCAACAAGTCGCTCTACCAGAACCTCGGATGGCTCTACCGCCGCCTGGTGGTACCGCGCATCCTGCCCAAGTGCCGGCGCATCATCACCGTATCGAATTTCGAACTGGAGAACATTGTAGAAAAACTGCATATCGACCGGCGGCGGATGGCGATGATCTACAACGGCTACAACGAATGGTTCCGGCCCGTCGTTGACAACAAAAACACCTACCGCAAGTATATCGACCAACCAGACTACCTGCTCTTCCTCGGCAATACAGACCCGAAGAAGAACACTGAGCGCACACTGGTGGCCTACGCCCGCTATTTGGACAAGTCGACGGAGAAAAGGCCACTGCTCATGGCCGACCTCGACCGACAGTACCTTGACGACATCATCACCCGCAATCATCTGGAAACCATCCGCGACCATTTGCGCATGGCCGGCTACATTCCCAATGCCGACCTCTGCAACATCTACAACAATGCCTTTGCCTTCCTCTACACCTCCCTACGCGAGAGTTTCGGCATACCGCTACTGGAGGCAATGGCCTGCGGAACCCCTGTGGTGACAAGCAACACCTCGTCGATGCCGGAGATTGCGGGACAGGACGCCATCCTCGTCAACCCCGAGAGCCCCGACGAGATAGCTCAGGCTCTGCTACGCCTGGAGCAGGACCCGTCCTACTATCTGGCACAACGGCAATCAGGACTGGAGCGCGTGAAACGGTTCTCCTGGCGGAACACCGCCCTACAGCTACTCTCGCTCTATGAAACCATACTGAAAGAAAAGGAGTGATACAATGAGAATCATCTGCGACGCACCAGGACAGACCTGCAACAGACTGTGGACCTACGTGGCCTCAGTGGCTCAATGCATAGCCGAACACCGGCACATGGTGATTATCTTCTATGACTGGACGATAGAGGACTTCCCCCACTTGCTGAACGCCAAGTTCATCCATTACCCGCTGTGGCACAAATGGTACCTGGAACGGGGCAACGGATGGAACAACTACAAGGGGCTGACGTGGAAGGTGACCCACGATGAAAGGTGGGACAAAGTGTTCAAGTTCTTCGGCTGTACAAAGGGATGGCAGACACGCACCGACACCCGCTACCTGAAACAGACGCTGCCCGAGCTGAAACGCATCTTCCGTCCACAAGAGCAGATTATGCAGAAGGCCGAGGCGATGGTCACCCGACTGAAAGAGCAAGGCAGCATGGTGGTGGGCGTACATATACGACGCGGCGACTATGCCACGTGGAACGACGGGCGCTATTTCTATTCACTCGAAGAATACCACCAGTTCATGCTGCGCATACTGGCCTTGTATAATAACAAGGTGTCGTTCTTCATCAGTTCGAACGAGGACTTCTCCTTAGACCTTTTTAAGGGATGCCGCTGCCTGCGGTTCGGAAAAGAGCCATCCGCAGCTATTCTCGACCTCTACACACTCTCGCTCTGCGACCGCATCATCGGCCCCTTCAGCAGCTACTCGCGCTGGGCCTCGTTCATCGGCGAAGTACCCCTCTGCTTCCTGGAGACAAAGGAGCAGGCATTTACGGAGGAGAGCTTTTCCAAGATTACCGACTACTTCCATTTTGAGAACGGAAGAGAAATACTCGACTGGTAACGGCCTATGAGAATCGCTATATTCACATCGGGAATACTGCCGCTGCCTGCGGTGCGCGGGGGAGCCGTAGAGACGCTGCTCGACGACTGCCTACGGTATAACGACACCCGTCTGCACCACGACATCACCGTCTACAGCATTGCCGATGAGAAGACCGCCAGTCACCCAGCCCTGCAGTCAGCCTGCAACCACTACCGCTATATAGAGACCAAGAGCCTGTGGTCCAAGGCCGAAAAACGCTTCTACCGATGGCTTTACGGCGAAGGTTACTATCACTACACCATAGAGTATTACTTCCGTAAAGCTTGGCACATGGCACAAGGAAAACAATACGACCTGATACTCATCGACAACCGTCCCGGCTATGCCCTCAGAATGAACGTTCCAAAGGAGACACGGCTGGCCATCTATCTCCACAACGACATTCTGAACGACCATACACCAAAACACGAAACCATCTATGCCAAGGCCGACCGAATCATCACCGTGAGCCAGTACATAGCCAACCGCGTGAAGACCATTAATGCCGATGACAAGAAGACGGTGGTGGTCCACAACGGTATAGACACTGAGGCCTTTTCGCCTCGCATCATCAGTCATGTCAGTCGTGCGCAGTTAGGGTTGTCGGAGGAAGACTTTGTCATGGTGTTCAGCGGAAGGGTGAATGCCGAGAAAGGCGTAGCCGAACTGATAGAGGCCATGAACCGGCTGCAGGACATGCCCGACATCAAACTGCTCATCATCGGGAGCCCGTTCTATGGCGACACAGCCAACGAGGACGACTTTGTGAAAAAGCTCAAAGAGAAGGCAGCGAAAGTGAAAGACCGCATCCGCTTCACGGGGTTCATCCCCTACGCAGAGATGCCTCAATACCTGAAATTAGCCGATGTGGCAGTGGTCCCCTCACAGTGGAACGACCCCTTCCCCACCACTGTACTGGAAGCCCAGGCCATGGGCTTGCCCATCATCGCCACGCGTAGAGGCGGCATACCCGAAGAGGTGACGAGCGAAGGGGCCATCCTGCTTGACACCGGTCTGATGTTTGCATGCCGTCTTGCCGAAGCCGTCACCCTGCTCTACCAATCACCTGCCCGACGTGCTGCCATGTCGAAGGCACTACTGGCCCGTTCCACCTATTACAACCGGCAGCGATATGCCGAGGACTTTTTCAAGGCACTTGAATAGAATTTACATCGCTCATAATTTTCGCCCATCTCTCATGAAACAAATGATTAATAATACTGATAGAAACCATCTTGTATCTATTCTCATACCCTGCTATAATGAAGAGAAGTCTCTTCCAAGCCTCTATCATGAACTGTTGAAGACAACAGACCTTATCCATGACTATAACTTCGAGATTCTTTTCATCAATGACGGGAGCAAAGATGCCACTCTGACCGTCATCAAAGAACTGCACGAGAAGGACAGCAGGGTAAGCTACATCAGTCTGAGCCGTAACTTCGGTAAGGAGAACGCGATGCTGGCCGGCTTCGACTACGTGAAAGGCGACTGTATGATAATCATGGACGCAGACTTGCAAGACCCGCCCTCACTGATTCCTGACATGCTCAAAGCATGGGAGGAAGGCTATCAGGACGTCTATGCCAAACGAGCCTGCCGCGGAAAAGAAAGCTGGCTGAGGAAAACTCTCTCTCTTGCTTTTTATAGAATATTAGACCATTCAACGCGTTTTGAGATTCTGGAGAACGTGGGCGACTTCCGCCTATTGGACAGGAAATGTATTGAGGCCCTGAAACAGTTGCGAGAGAACGAACGCTACACCAAAGGTATGTTCTGCTGGATTGGATTCAAGAAAAAGGAATTGGTTTTCGACCGTGGCGACCGCGTGGCAGGCAAAAGCAACTGGAACTTCTGGAGCCTGTTCAATCTGGCCATCGAGGGCATCACCTCTTTCACAACCGCCCCTTTGAGATTTGCTTCCATAAGCGGTTTTGTCATCGCATTTGTGGCGTTCTGCCTCTTGCTGTTCTATGGCATCAAGACCATCATTTTCGGTGACCCAGCCCAAGGTTTCACCACTTTGATCGTGGTTGTGCTCTTCCTCGGAGGCGTACAGCTCATCTCAATAGGGATATTAGGCGAGTATATCGGAAGGATTTTCAATGAAACCAAGAACAGGCCTACTTATCTAATAGAAGATTATCAGGAGGGAAAAGGATTCTGAAGGCCGCACCCTTGAAGCCAAACATTACTAATAAGCCATGACACTTACGAATCCATGAAAAGTCAAGAGAAAATCATACAACTCCGTAACCTGATTGACGAGCAGCTAACGCCCATTATCAACCATTCAGAATGCATACTCGTTGGGGCACCCTATTACCACAATATTGGCGACCACCTCATTTGGAGGGGCATTAACGACTTCTTCAAGTGCCACCACATGAGCTGTCGCCACACATACTCTTGTTTTCATCATCCACATGAAGGAAGCATCAGCCAAGAATGCATTATCTTCTTCATTGGCGGAGGAAACATCGGTGATATCTATATAGATTTTTCAAAACAACTGGCACGAATCGTTGAACTGTTTCCTGAAAACAGAATCATCATATTCCCCCAAACGGTTTATTACCAAGAAAAGTCGAACGAGCAGCATTTCCTTGAAAAATATGCCCAGCACAAGAACCTGTTTTTTTGTGCCCGCGACAGGACAACACAACAACTGCTTAAACAATACCTACCCACAGAGCGAGTAAAACTGGTCCCTGACATGGCTTTCTATATCAACTTAGCCTGGCTATACGGTTTTACGAAAGACACCACAAAAGACACCCTTACTATTGCAAGAAACGATGGGGAAACAAATGATAGTATAACAATCAGCAACGACGAAAACGTAGCCGACTGGCCTACCTATGACAAGGATTTACCTTCTGTCAGCATCAACCTTTGGTTCATTAGAATCCATTTTTACCATATTCCATTACGGACCGCTTACGACTGGAGCTGGAACATGTTCCAAACACACTATTTCAGCAAGCACATGATCAAACTTGGAGTTGCATTTATCAGTCCCTATCGCCATATCAGGACTACACGGCTGCATGGAGCCATCTTGGCAATGCTCCTAAACAAAGAAGTAACAGTTTTTGACAACAGCTACGGGAAAAACAAGCATTTCTACGAAACATGGCTGCAAGATGCAAACGAGATTAGCCTCTACTGCCAGTGAGCAGTGCGGTCAACTTCGGAACGAAGTGCTTCATCAACCAAAACACCGCAATGTAGAGACTCACTCTCAACAAGGGAGACACCAGATATTGCAATGAATGCATCAAATCAATCGACACTGGTAATAGCCATCCTACAAAATCATCTACTATTGAAAAGAAAAAAACGTAATGAACGGCATAAATGAAGAAAGAACTATCAGCAAGGACTGAAGGGAATCTGACAGATGTACGATCTATGAACCAAGCGGCAATCCCAAAAACAACAAACACCCCTACCATACGGAAGAACGAGAAAAGCCATTTATTGGTCACAGGGAAGAACAACAAGGTAAGCAAAAGCAAGAAATAAGTTGCTGCCATAAATGGAAAGTATCTGCGAGAGAGCTCGACGAAGTCTACACGCGCAATACTGAAGTAGGCGCCAAAACTGTAGAAAAACAATGCCACCGTTGAAAGACCTGGACAAGGATATTGCCAGACTCCGGAACAAAACAGCAAGGCCAAAAGGAGCACAAAGGACAACCCCAACTTCTTGACTCCAAAACAGATGACGGGAGAACACAACGTCACCACAATCAAATCGCGAAGATACCAAAAAGGCAAATCGGCAGGACCGGAAAGGAATGTCTCGCCCCCGAACCAATCGCGTGTTGCCCCACCAACATAATACATGCTCCAAAAGCCTGACAAGAGGCCTTTTTCCAAATAATTGTGCCAGACATCTGCAAAAGACAACCCAGACCTCACCTCACGGAAGAACCACATAAAGAGAGCAATCTGGTTCCAAACCAGATAGGGGATAAGCAACGTGGTGAAACGCTTCCGTAATTTACCGACATACACATCCTTCGAAAACTCACCGACTTTATAAAAGAAAAGAAAACCAGAGATAAAGAAGAAGCAAGGCACGGCCGACTGGCACAGCATGTTTGACACCACCGTTCGAGTGATTTCATATACTCCAGACTGAATAACTGGCAGACTAGCATCAACAGGAGGCAATCCATAACTATGAATATAGACTATCATCACTATCAGGGGCAGTCTTAGCCAACTGATAACGGCTGACTGAATGTTATTATCGTCCAACTTGCTTTTTCCCATTTCTGATACCAGCTTTTCGCTTGCAAAAATACGTATTTTCGAACAAAAAAGTAAATTTTGAGGTTAAATATTTCACAGAACACAAAAAAAACACTATTTTTGCAGAAAAGAACATGACATGGCAAAGGCTCTTTCTGTCATCATACCTGTATATAACGTTGAAAAATACATTGCAGAATGTCTGGAATCTATCATTAGGCAGACTTTCGACAATTTTGAATGTATCCTAGTTGATGACTGCTCGCCAGACAACAGCATACTCATTGCCGAACGTATTATTGGCCAGTATCAGGGGAATATAAGTTTCCACATTGCCCGCCACAAGAGCAACAAAGGACTATCGGCAGCACGAAATACAGGGCTGATGCAGGCAACGACAAACTACGTGTTCTTCCTTGATTCGGATGACAAACTGTTCGACCATTCACTGGAATGGCTTTATAGTAAACTGTGCCAGCATCCACATTCAGATGTTGTAAGTGGAGAAGTATTCACCGAAAACGATAAAAACCATTTCAGCAACCTGCCTGACACTATCAGCGGCGAGAAACAGCTATTTCGTTATCTGTTAGACTCAAAAATCATCCCCCGTGCATGGAATCAGCTCATAAGAAAGGATCTTCTAACTTCAAACCATCTGTTCTTCAAAGAAGGCATACTATTTGAAGACGTACACTGGTGCTACTTTTTCTACAGATATGTTCAGGAATTCCACATTGTAAAGGAATACACTTACTTTTACCGAACATCGAACACCAACTCCATCATGCGCGGAGCCAGTAAGAACTTCGACAGACATGCAAGAAACTTCATCATCGTCCTTGACGAACTGATTAAGGGCATTGACTATTCCCTATACCCGGAAAGCATCGTCTTTATACTAAGCAAACTAATGCCTGTAGTATATAACGCTAACCAAATGGGAGTTAGTGAGGAAACGAGGAAGTCATTGCACGTGCTGAAGATGTCGCTATTAAAAAAACATATTAGAGAACTAAGACCTTTAGAAGTCATTTACGAACTGAATCTGTTCCGCCCTTTTTACATTTTACTGAATATCAGACTGTACAGACACCAGATCTTATACAAATACGGAAGGCTCATCAAACTATACTACAAAATAGCAGGAGGACTCTATCGATGAAAATAATCTACATATACACCGGTCTTGTTACAAAAGGCGGTGCTGACCGTATACTGACCGAAAAAGCCAACTATCTCGCCGACAACGGGTACGACGTCGCTTTTGTCACTGACACTCAGTTAGGCAGGCCTCCTGTTTACCCATTGTCCCCCAAGGTCAGGTTATTAGACCTTGCCATTGACTTCAGTAAGGAATACGGTCATAGCTTGCCCGTCAGAGCATTTATGTACTTCACCCTGATGAGAAAGTACAAAAAAGGACTGACAGATGTTCTCATGAAAGAGAAAGCAGATATTGTTATTTCCACATTAGGCCGTGACCTCGACTTCCTCAACACAATATCTGACGGAAGCATAAAGATTGCCGAATCCCACATAGCAAAACCTTTTGTAAGAAATTTCCATCTGATGGAGCAAAAAGGATTTCCGTATAAACAGATTGCACAGTATTGGAGAAATAAGCAAGAAAAAGATGTGAGCAAACTGAAAGGACTTGTACTGCTTACGCAAAGAGATGCCAGTGAATGGAGCCCGTTTGTTAAAACAACTGTAATTCCAAACTCATTACCATTTGTCACTGAAGAAACAAGCTCTCACAACAACAAACAAGCTATCTGCGTAGGGCGACTGAACGAGCAGAAAGGATTGGATTATCTCATCGACAGTTGGGAACTTGTTGACAAACAACATCCCGACTGGAAACTTAACATTTTTGGTGCTGGAGAGTTGAAAGAGGAACTGCAAGAAAAGATTGACAGCAAAGGAATGACAGACAAAGTGATTCTGAATGCGCCGACACCGAACATCAAGGAAAAGTATCTTGAGAGTTCCATCTACTTAATGAGTTCACGATTTGAAGGTTTCCCCATGGTACTCCTGGAAGCAATGGAATGCGGCCTGCCCTGTGTTGCATTCGACTGTCCTAACGGACCTTCGGAAATCATAACCAATGGAGTAAACGGATATGTGACACCCTATTTAGACATTGAGGAGTTTGCGAAGAAGACATGCCTACTAATAGAGGACACCGATAAACGCCGCCAGATGGGTGCTCAAGCCAAACACGACATTCAACGATACAGAAGAGACTTTGTGATGCAACAATGGAAAGATTTGTTTCGCAAACTGACCTCCCTATAGAGACCATCTACGGACAAACCTTACAATCTGGTAATGATGATGCCGGAAGAGGGCATAGTTCATCAGATAACAGAGAGGACGGAAGAGCAACAAAGAATAGAGAAACAATACCACTTTACGCTTGCGCAAGATATCTCCTGAAAGCACCCGTTTAAGATGGGTAAACTGCCTATAAATCTCTTTCGTGACTCCCCTTTTGTTAATCCGGTCCTGGACAATGAGCATGTGGTGGAGAATGAACAGGCAACACTCTACATAGTTGTCCTTGTCAACGTCCTTAATAGCTTCGTCAAAAATGTATATATAACTTTGGGCTGGACCATTGAATTCTCTTTCAGCATTATGCATTATAGAATTCGGATTATCCTCATAGACATACGTAACCTCCGGCACAAACGCATAAGAGGGCAAACAACGAAAGAGACGATATGACCAGTTCAGGTCTTCAAACAACAGACCTGGTTTGAAGAACAGGTTTTGGCGGATTAGAAAGTCCTTCCGGACCAATTTGTTCCATGCAGATACTGGCAATTCGTTCTTATAAAAGAGAGACCTTATCTGCCGATTGTCTTCGCAGGAAGCAAGCATGTCAGGGCTGACTTCCAATGTATTGGAAAGATTGTTCTGGGCATTCCCTAAAACCATGCATACACCCGGGTGTAGAAACAGCTGATGAGCCAGAAGCTCCAGACAGTGACTTTCCAAAAAATCATCAGAGTCTAAAAAAAGCAGATACTGACTTCGTGCATGACATATCCCCGTGTTTCGCGCAGCAGAAAGGCCACTATTGTGCTCATGGCGAAGCACTTGGAAAGAGATGGTTCCATGATAACCATCTATCATCCTTCGAACGATATTGATGCTTTCATCTGGAGAACAGTCGTCTACCAAAATACATTCAAAAGGCTTCGTGTACGTTTGACGAATCACAGAATCCAAGCAACGCCCGATATACTTTTCAACTTTATAAACCGGTATGATAACGGTAATATCAAAACAAATGTCTGCCATCTCCTAACTCTATTTCACCAGATTATCCTCAGTGTCCTCATAATGATCCGTTTTATGGAAAATGCGGGTAATGCCTTTCATCTGTACCTTCACATGTTCAACAAAGCTCTGCCACATCGACTGACTACCGATAGTTCCATAACCAGTGATAGCACGGCAACGACGGTCGCGCACAAATCGAATCCTGCCATATTTCTTCAAGGCCAGGGCCATTGAGCCGTCTTCCCCACGAATGATGTCAACACGGTAGGGCTCCTTGCGACCGTAGTCAGCGTTATAGGCAAAGACGAGACCTCGCACCGACAGCTCCGGCCGTTTGAAATGCTGTACCCAAAGAAAGAGGTCGCGAGCCATCTCAAATAGCTTCAGCCCCAACTTAGAGTGATTCTCATCAGGGAAATAGCTCCAAGTGGCCGACACACACGAAACACCGGGCTTGAGCAGCTCATCGAGCATCAGCTCGTAATAATGGGGCGGATAAAGCGTGTCGCTGTCTACATCGAAATAGAACTTACCACGAGCATGCTGCAACCCGCAACGGCGGGCATAGCCGCAGGAATGCTGATATTCCGTATAATAGGGTATGCCCGACTTCTGATAGACCTCTGCCGTCCGGTCCTTGGAATCATTGTCAACACCAATTATCTCAACGGGATACTTACACTGAATCTCGCTGATAGCCCAAAGACAAGCCTGCAAATGGGTCTCCTCGTTATAGCCAATCACCACAATAGATGCTAACGGTTCATCGCTCTGCAAGGCTGCCAATCGCTCACGGGTAGCGTCAATCACGTCCTGCGGTACCTCACTGAAAGGTTTTCCGTAGACACTCAAATATTTATCGTACCAAGCCATAATAAAATTCTTAACTTCTAACTCCTAATTCCTAACTCCTCAAAAAGAGCTATCCACTGTTGCATAACATCCTCCTGCCGATAGCGCTGAGCAGTGGCTAATGCATGAGGAGCCATGCTACGCCTCTTATCCTCGTTTTCTATCAAATAGCAGAGTTTGTCTGCCAACTGGCTAACATTTCCATTCTCTACCAACAAACCGTTTACACCATCCTCCACAATGTCACGTGGGCCGCAGGGACAAGCAAATGAGACAGCAGGCAGCCCACAGCTCATGGCCTCAAGAAGCACAAGGCCAAAACCCTCGAAACGAGAGCTCATCACAAAAATACTACTCTCAGAAAACTGATTCAAAAGATTACTGGAAGCAGCATAACAGTGAATAGAGGAAGTGAGGTTTTTCCGGTCAACCATAGACTGGTAGGTTTCTCGATTGCCTGCCCCAAAGATATCGAGCACCCAGTCGGGATGGAGCTTAGCCACCTTGCTCCATGCATCAATCAACAAATCGTAGCCCTTTACAGGATCATAACGTCCTGCTGCAATCACCCGTTTTCGTGTTCCATCCGAAAGTTTGTCTGGACGCTTCGATATGAAGTTGGGTATGACAATAAGGTTCTCCAATTCTGTCCAGTTCTTACTATCATCTTTCGTAAGCACCACGAAACGGTCGAGCCGTTTCAAGTTGGCAATCAACCCTCCCATCCATATTTTGCTGATTAACTTGTTTAATGCCTCTGGCAGAAAAGGCTTATTGAACTGACGATAAAAGGTACGGGCAAAATGAATCTCACCCACCTTCTTGCTGCCATCGGGTATTTTATTAAGGAAATTGATTTCACGACGAACCGTGGATACAGTGATATCGGGTCGCACCTGCATCAAATAATCGGTAAACATGCGCCTATAGTGATGCTGCTTCCGCCAATAATGGAAGAGTTTCTGCGGCAAAGGCATGGTATCGAGCTCATCGAAGTTGATATCGAAGTTGACCCATTTCACCTTCGGGTCAATCTTGTAGTACCAGGGCTCCCCCGCCTTCTCTGTCAGAATCATGTAAAGTTCATAATCAGTATGCCGGGCAAGATAGTTGATCTTACTGCTCAGCACTGCGCTCATGCCATTGGGAGCGAGTAGTCCTCCTACTACATAAACAATTTTCATAATATTATTCACAAGACATTGAATAACTCTTTCCAACGCTCTGCCAAAACATCCAAAGAAAACCTGCAAACGTTTACCCTTGCCTTTTGAGCCATCGCTATTCGTTTTGACTCATCATTGATCAAGTTCAGCAAAGAGTCAGCAAACTTCCGCACATTGCCATTCTCTACCAGAAGACCATCTTCACCATGAGTCACGATATCCTTAGGCCCACAAGGGCAATCAAACGACACCACAGGCAAGCCACAGGCCATGGCTTCAATGAGCACCATTCCAAATCCTTCAAAACGCGAACTGAAGGCAAATATTGAACTATTTGAATATTCCTTCTGAATATCTAGAACTCTCTCTCTCAGTTGGCAACGATGTTCATCTATACCTAATTGCTCTCTCATTCGCTCATATACGGTTCGATCCCCATCACCAAACACAACTAATTGCCAATCAAGACATTGTTTTTCTATCATAGACCAAGCTTGCAGTAAAAGATCAAATCCTTTTTGATACACATATCGACCAACTGCAATAACCCTTTTCTGCTGTTGAGAACTGAATCGAGCAGGCTTAAATGGTAAGGGATCAGGAATCACGATAACATTGTCAAGTTCTGTCCATGCCTGTTTGTCTTCCTCCGTAAGAACGACAAAGCTGTCTAACTTTTTCAGATGTCGCACAAGACTCTGCATCCAAAAAAAAGAAAAGAGCTTCTTGACGACATTGCTGTCATTCCGTTCAAAATTGCGATAATTTGACCTATTGATATGCAACTCGCCAATTTTTTTACTGCCATCGGGAATCTCATTGATAAAGTTTATTTCGCGACGCAATAGACTTATCGTGATGTCAGGACGAATACGCATCAATTCTGCTCTTAAAAACTTCTTGAACCGCCGCTGTTTTTTTAAGTACACCAGCACTTTTTTAACAAACGAGCACGCCCACAATTCCTCAAAATTGATATCAAGATTCACCACTTTTATCTTTTCAGACAAAGGGTAGAACAATGGTTCCCCCTTTCCTTCAGTTAAAATGATAGTGATGTCATAACCGAAATAGTCGGCAAAATAGTTGGCTTTTAGAGTCAACACACGCTCTACTCCTCCAGCCATATATAAAGCAGGAGTAAGATAAACGATTTTTTTTGAACCAGTAGAAGTCATCGTTCATCGATTATGAATATTCACTATAACAACAGACAGTCGAGCATCAACTGTATTTCTGTGTCGGTGATGCCTTGCCGGCAGATGAGGTCATGCTCGTTGTGCAACAATTCCTGCTCAATGGAGAACTGACTGTCCTTCTGGTCTGTGAGGAACTGGCGCAACATACCCACGGCACTTACCAAATCGCCAGAGAACCAAAGACAAAGACCATAGTTGAGCATATCCTCCGTCTGCGGTTTTTCAGCAGAAAGCAGCTGGTCATAGAGCTTTACGGCCTGAGCAGACTTCCCACTTACAGTGAGAGTCCAGGCCAACACACGGGTTACGCTATCGTCATCGGGGTACAGATAGTTGAGCTTATAAAGCAACTTCAGAGCCTCCTCATAGCGCTCAAGATGGGTCAGGCACACGGAGGTGTTGAGCTGTACACTCTCCTGGTCAGGCTGCAGTTTTTGCAACTTCTCGTAGGTATCCAATGCACCGACATAATTCTGACAGGAGAAGCAAGCCCTGGCATAGCCCTTCAGCGCACGCACATTATCGGGTTCCTGTTCCAGGGCTTCGCTGTAGCACGTCATAGCCATATTAGCGTAGAAGGCATCAAAATTCTTGTGGCGCATCATAATACTACCTCTCAGAAGGTAGTAATATATGTCGTAGTGCTCTTCGCTTAAATTGTCGAGAACCTTAGAGGCTTCATCGTCATAATGGCGTTTCATCAGGAAGGAAGCCACTTCGGGCATGTGGGCTTCCAAGGCGGTGCCATGAAATAGCGAGTTGGAGAAGAAAACGCTTGTCGCGGGTTCAAACGGACTATTGAACTCGCTCCGCAGGGGAAACAAGCGGAAGAAACGATAGAGGTTCTGCAAGTAAAGCCGGCGGATGAAGGCTGGCTGCTGCTGTTCGTCGGTCGGCACCTCGCCACCGACAGGGACCGGCACGGCTTCGCCTTTCTCCACAAGGTCTATCATCTGCCGGGGGAGGCGATCAAGCACCTGATGGTATGCCAGCACAAAGGAATACTTGTCGCTGTCGCAGAACGCGCCGTTTCACAATGGTCTGCAGA
>Ga0247609_10003598_pt1 | contig 15688 bp, 16 predicted proteins | sample 172DNAGHGlowgp2_FD_193487 | JGI IMG/M metagenome (GOLD analysis project Ga0247609, IMG submission 193487) | Sheep rumen microbial communities from Palmerston North, Manawatu-Wanganui, New Zealand - 1728 DNA GHGlow gp2 | ecosystem: Host-associated > Mammals > Digestive system > Stomach > Rumen ...
CAGAGCTGCAGCAGAAGGTGCTGTACTCGCATACACAGACGAGGCCAAGAAGCTCGGTGTACTCGTAGAAGTAAACTCCGAGACAGACTTCGTAGGCAAGAACGAAAAGTTCCAGGCATTCGTACTCGACGTTGCCAAAACAATCGCTGATAAGAATCCCGCAGATGTTGAGGATCTCCTCGGCGTAAACCTCAATGGCACAGACAGAACGGTTCAGGAGAACCTTCAGGACCTCATCCTCTCAATCGGTGAGAACATGAAGATCCGCCGTTTCGCAAGAGTCGAAGGTCTCACATGCGCATACGTCCACGGTGGCGGAGAAAGAGGCGTTCTCGTAGAGATCGACACTGACGACGCTACATTTGCAAAAGAAGAGTGCAAGGCAATGGGTAAGAACCTGGCCATGCAGATTGCAGCCATGTCTCCCGAGTACCTTGCTCAGTCCGATATCTCAGCTGACGAGCTCGACAAGATGAAGAATATCATCGTTGAGAGCTCCCTCAACACACCGGACACACTTCCCAAGCCCATCCTTACAAAGGTTATCGCAGAGGCTTGCGAGAAGAAACTCTGGAGCGATGCAGACATCGCCGCATACGAGGAGCAGAAGAACAACAAGTTCCTCTTCAACTTCCTCTCAGAGGAAGCGAAGGCAGCTCTTGCTCAGATCGCTGTTGCCCACAAGGCAGAGTTTGTTGATGACAAGATCTTCTCCGGCGCTGTTGACGGACGTTTCAAGAAGCAGCTTAAAGAGATCTGCCTTCTTGAGCAGGCTTTCGTACGTACAGACCTCTTCGACGGCACAGTCGGCGGCTATGTTGCTGACGTCGCCAAGAAGCTCGGCGCTGACATCAAAATCAAGAACTTCATCTGCTATGTAAAGGGTGAAGGCCTTGAGAAGAAGGAAGAAAACTTCGCTGATGAAATCGCCAAGATGGTTAACGGCTAAAAAGGAGTAACCAAAAGGCTCTCGACAACGGGAGCCTTTTTGTTTTATAATTTTACTATGTTTATTATGATTATTTTAATGCTCGTCGCTTTTCTGGTGCCTCAGCTCATAGGCGGACTGGCAGACATGTTCCTCAAACTCTATATACCTCACTATGAACTGGGTCTGATGATAGCTGTCCTTGCCGCCCTCTACCTGTGGCGGTACACCAAAAAGCGTAAAATGAGCATCATCAGGATGAGCGGTAAGACCGCTAAGATGGCAGTGCTTTTCCTGCTGCCGCAAATAATCAATATCATCGTGAGTGCAGTGCAGTTCGCGACAGGGGAGCGTATCTTCGGAGGTTTCACCTTCCAGGTGCTGATACTCTCACTCATGGCAGGCATCTCTGAGGAGGTTGCCTTCCGTGCAGTTCCCATTTCGTACATAATGCGCGAAAAACCAAAAAAGAGCACTATACCGCTTGCGGCATTCATAACTTCGCTCTTCTTCGGCGCAATTCACTTGACCAATATGGTGGGCGGTGTAACATTCCAAATGGCAGCATACCAGTCAATATCCGCTTTCTGTGCAGGTATGCTGTATGTCGCAGTCTTCCTGCGCACAAAGTCAATACTTCCGACAATGATTTGCCACTTTACCAATGACGTAGTGGGTCTCATGGACGCGGAAAACACCACAGGCGGACTCATAACGAGTGTGACTTTCACATATCTTGAGTACATAGACATGGTCTTCGCAGCTGCCTTCCTCATTACGGGCATCTTTCTGCTCAGACCATCCAAACACGAAGAGATTCTGACTCTCTGGAGAGAACAAACTGATGAACAACCTCAAAGCGAAGAAAACACTTAAATATATCGCGACAGCGCTGGTAATAGCCGCCATTCTCGCAGCGACCTTCATCCCCATAGCAGTTCAGTGGGGAGGGGCGTGGTACGAGAAGGCCGGCCTTGAATGTGCCGATGTCGCGGTGCAGTCAAACCGTATTCTTAAACTGAACACCCTGGGTCTTGAACCTGAGGTTCAGGCGCAGGTGACGGAGAAACTCATAGAAGCACTGAAGGACTGAAAACATGCCGGAACTTAAGAACCCTCAAAGGCTTGCGGCTGCGGGACTCCTTCTGTGGATTGTTTTTCCGCTCATCGTAATGCCTCTCAACGCGTCGGGAACCGACGTACATATCACCTATAATATCTGGGCCACCATCCTTTATCTTGACGGTGGCCTCGGTCTTGTTCTGGGCGCGGACTATATACGCCGGAAAAGGCCCAAAGCAATGGATTTGCTGCCCATCTGGGCAATCCTTGCCTTCGGCCTCTGGGCAGTGATTTCAGCTCTCGCTTCGAGCCATCCGTATGCCGCCTTTTTCGGCTTTACGACAATGAAGGACTGTGTAACCTCATATGTTGCTTATGCAGGCTTCCTCATGCTCGGCCTGGTCCTCGCAGAGGACAGAAAGACAACAATAAACATTGTCAGAGTATTCCTGGCAGTCTCGGCAGTCATGGCATTAATTGCCGTCATAGACAACGGTTTCTCAGCTGCGGTATCAATTAACGAATACACAAATACTCCGCACTACCAGTCCGTCTTCTATAATACAAACCACTACTCATACTACTTACTCATAAACATACTGCTTTCAGGCTTCATGTTCCTCCGTATGGAGAACAAAGCGGAAAGAGCCGCATATGCCGTCGCATTCATCCTCTTCACAGTGGCTATAACCTTTAATGACACACTCGGCTCAATACTCGGTGTCTTACTGACCCTGGTATTTGCGGTAATCTGGTCCTTCATAAACAAGGAACCGAAGAGAGATAAGATAACACTCGCAATACTTCTTGCGGTATTCATAATAACTTCAATTCTCGCAGACGCAGGAAGGGAACTCGGGGGCAGCACAAAAATCATGCTCTCGGATGCCGAAACAATGTTCACGACCTCATCCGACACAAACGAGTTTGCCCGCATAGGCTCCGGCAGAGGTGCCCTGTGGCGCTTCCACTGGCAGGTAATGAGGACGTTCCCGATCCTGGGTGTAGGTCCTCAGAATGTCGGCTACAGCGCCCACAACATATTCCTGCAGCTCGGCGCCTATACAGGCTTTGTAGGCCTCGCCCTGTACCTGAGCGTATTCGTCATCGGTGCAGAGCGCCTCATCAGGAGAAGGAAGGAAATAACCGACCTTCAGAAGGCTGCCGCCTTCATCGTTGTCGGCTATTTCATCTGCGCCTTCTTCGGCGTCTCAATGTTCTACACTCAGCCATACTTCTACACAGTGCTCGGCGCCTGCCTGTCCGGCGCTCTCGCAGCACCGAAGAAAGGGGAAACAAAATGAAAACAGTCAAAAAAGCAACAGTAATCCTCTTAACACTTACACTCATCTTAACCTTTGCCGCCTGCGGCACCAAAGAAGAACCCACAGAACAAAAAACGACAAATATAACTACAACCAAACAAGAAAAAACAACCGAGGAACAGACTAAGGAAGGAGCGAAAACCATGACAGTAACCTGCAAATCAACAACAAGCGAAGGCAAGCTCCTCACGAAGTGTGCCGCAACATACGCAAACGGACAGAACCTTGTCCCCGAAATTACATGGGATGAGGTCCCGAACGCCAAGGCATACGCAGTATATATGCTTGACGAATCCGCAAACAACTGGCTTCATATGATGGCCGTAACAACGAACACAACAATAAAAGAAGGCGAAGCGATTCAGGGTCAGTACATAGGCCCGTATCCGCCCTCAGGCAACCACAGCTATGTCATCTATGTCCTTGCCCTTGAAACCGCCCCTGCAAGCCTTCCCGGCAACTACAACTCAACAAACCCCGGCATAGCCACACTCAGCCAAAGCCTCGGTACAATCCTCGCCCAGGCCTCCACAACCGTCACCTACGCAAACGGCGACAACAATGTCTGACAGTAAAACCAAAAGAACAAAAAATAACAAAAGAAAAACAAAACGCCCGGCAACCGCCGGGCGTCTTCTTTTAAACAATCAGGTGCACAAGTACCAAAGGCATCAGAAACGCAATATTTGCAAGGGTAAAGTACAGCAGATAGCGGCCTTTGGTCGCGTTAAACTCATGCGCATATGTCTTGTAGGAAATCAGGTTTGCCATTGAGGCAATCAGTGTGCCGAGTCCGCCGATATTAATACCAATCAGAATATCAGAAATGTTCGTGCTGAAGCCCGAAAGCATCATTGCCGTAGGCACATTTGAAATAATCTGACAGGCGAGTATCGAACACAGCAGTTCCCGTCCCAGGAAGAACGAAGTGAAGAATGAGTTGATTGCGGGCATCGACTTTAAGTTGCCGATTAAAACAAAGAATGTGACAAAGGTGAGAAGCAGGAACCAGTCGATGCCTGAGAAAACCTTTTTCCAGAGCCCCTTTCTGTCAACGGACACTTCAACAGCCATGGCGGAATCAACAGGGGATGAAGGCATAAGGAAACAGAGAATAAGCAGCATTGTAAAAGACACAATCCAGTAGGGCAGGAGCGTCATGACAAATGTAAACCAGCTCATTCCCGACAGTCCGTACATGACAATATTGTGAGGACTGCCTATCGGCAGAAGCATTGAGCCCATATTTGCCGCGATTGTCTGCAGAATTACAACCGGAATAATTAAAGATTCCTTTGAAATCTTTTTGAAGGCGACAATCGCGAAAGGAACCATAGTGAGCAGACTCACATCGTTTGTAATCAGCATTGAAGCGAAGAAACAGCCGTAAACCAGCACAAACACGAGCCCCCGCACGGATGAAACCCTCGCAAGCAGCCTGCCTACCAGCAGATCAAAGATATCAAGCGCCTTCAGAAGCTGCACAAGCGTCATCATGACAAGCAGCAATGCCAGGGTACGCCAGTTGATGTACCCCAGATACTCCGCAGACGGCTTTACAAAAAAGCAGGAGACGACAGCCAGCACAAAAGCGATGCTGAATACGGTCTCCTTCTTCAGAAACGAAACAAATTTCTCCAAACCTATTACTCCTAAAACGAACTAAACCCATTCTACCACGATAAACGTAATTGTAAAAGCAGAAATAAATGCACAAAAAAGCTATAAAGCATACCGCTCATACGCAAAATCTTACCATTCATACCTAAATCGAGATTTTTGTAAATCTCCTTGATATAATTCGATTCGACAAAGAAAAATCGAGTTGACATTATGGCATATATGCCATAAAATGTACAGGAGAGATTAAATGAAATACAGCGTTTTGTTTTATACGAAGGAGAATGGTGAAAGACCGGTATGTAATTATCTTGACTCTCTGCCGGTGAAACCCCGAGCAAAATTAGTAGGTATGATAAAAATACTAGAAGATGTAGGGAGGAATCTGAGAGAGCCTTACAGCAAGTATCTTGAAGATGGTATTTTTGAGTTGAGAAGTATCTTTGGAAATGATATCTCACGCCTGCTCTATTTCTTCGAAAAGGGCGGAAAGATAATTATTGTCAGCGGCTTTACTAAGAAGCAGAATAAGACACCGAGAAGTGAGATTGAGCTGGCTAAAAAGCGCAGAGAAGATTATTTCAAAAGGGAAGGTGAGAGGAATGCAAAGATTTGACGATTACTTAAATGAACAGTTGAAAGATCCCGAATTCAAGAAAGAATATGACGCACTTCAACCTGAGTTTGAGGTGATACGTGCCATTGCCGAAGCGCGTGCGTCCATGAACCTTACTCAGCAGGAATTGTCAGAGCGCACTGGAATTAATCAGGCGGATATCAGCAAGCTTGAAAACGGCACCAGAAATCCGAGTGTTCGGTTGCTTCAAAGGCTTGCAGAAGGAATGGATATGACGCTTAAAATTGAGTTTGTCCCTAAAAATCATTCTGTTCCTGTCGGACAATAATAATTTTTCAAGAGTTCTGCGTTACGCAGGGCTCTTTTTCTTTTACACAGGCAAATATGTATGATATAATAAACTATCATACAAAATCAGGAGTGAAAGGAACGATAATATGGCTACGAATAAAACCGATAACACAAACAAGCTCCCCGTAAACCCGGATTCTGCTTTAAACCCGGCATGGGACGTAAACGAAGAAAAGCCGGACAAGACTGACTTCGCAGTTGTCCCGCCTTCAAAATATGACATTTCCGTCCCCGCAGGACCGGCCAAGTCAAAGAAGGCAGAAAAGGCTCCCAAGGAAAATGCACCAAAAGAGAAGGCAGACAAACCTTCCAAGGTTAAAGAGCCCAAGCAGGGCGGTTCCAAGAAGATTCTCGTAGCGGCAATTGCAGTCATACTTGTTGCCGCAATCGCAGCCTGCACTGTTCTCTTCATTGTTCCTTTAGCCAAGTACTCCAAGGCAAACAAACTGTTTGCCCAGGGCAAGTATGAGGAGGCAATTGCCGCCTACACAGCCCTCGGCGACTACAAAGATGCTCCTGAAAAGATTGAAGAAGTAAAACTTCATATCATCGACGAAAGGTACGCCTCCGCTGCGGACCTCTATGACAACAGCAAATTCGAAGAGGCCAAGGCCATCTTCGAAGATATCGGTGACTATAAAGACGCTCCGGCGTACGTCTCAAACTGCAACTACCAGCTCGGCGTCAAAGCCATGTCCTCCAAGGACTATGAAACCGCTCTGGCCCTCTTCAACGAATCCGACCTTGAAGAAGCAGCTGAACACGCAAAAGAGTGCAAGTATCAGATCTGCCTCGCTGACACTACCAACAGCGACGAAATCTACGCAATGTTCAAGGAACTTGCCGACGCAAACTACAAGGATTCCGCCAAACAGCTGAAAGAGCACTTCAAGTGGGTCTTCACATCTCAGATCAACAACACTGAAAACGACTCCAAGAACCACCTTGCAGCAGTCACCAAGACGGAAAAAATCTACTTCCACTTCCAGATCTCCGGCGGTATCCCGGACGATGTTGTCAAATTCAAAGTCTCATACAGAATCAACGATGGCAAAGAAGCATTCTTCAAGTTCGATGAAGAATACAAAGCAGGTGACAAGCTCTGGGCCTCTGTTGAACTTGCAAACCCTGACACTGACACAGGCGATATCATCTTCACCATCTACGACATGGAAGACAACGTCCTCGCCACCAACAAATCAACCCTGAAATAACGGCGATGCAGCCCTCCAACCAAACAAAACCTATAAGACTAAAACTAAAAGGCTCTCGACAACGAGAGCCTTTGTTTGTTGTTACTATTTGTCTTTTTTATCGTTTATGAAGCTTTTAATTCTTTTATAGATTTCTGATGCGAGTTTGTGTTCTTCACTGGGGAAGGCTTTCATAAGATTATTGTGAATACCTTGTTTCGTTTTGTAGTTGCAGATTATATTGTAAACTTTTGAAGCATCTTTTTCCGTGAGTAGACCGGATAAAGATGTTATGATATCTTCTTTGCTTCTGTCTATTGCTGAAATAGAATCAATTCGTCTGATAATGACGTTCCTTGATTTCCAAAAATCACATATTGCGTCAAATCCTAAGTCGCCTGAAATAATAAAAATCCTTTTTCCGTCATCTTTTTCAATATACGAACCTAAATAAGTGGCCAATTGGAAATCCAAAGCATTCTTAGCTCCGACTTTAACTTTTATATATTCCTTTTTTGCTTTTGTTTTTTCCAGTTCTCTAAGCAAATCTATGGTTATAGAGTTAGCATTTTTGCTATAAAAAATAATGATTGAATCCGATTCTTTTAAGTCGCATTTTGATATTCCTTCCAAACCGGCTGACTTGACATTCTCAAAATCCACAAAGAATGTTTTCATAATTTTTCTCCTCTGATATGTTAATGGGTTATACGCATTTTTGTTCTTTTTTTAGATTATAGTGATTTGATAATCAAAAATCAAAAAACTTTTTTGACAATAGTATTACTTTTAACTGTAATATTGACCTTTTTTTCTTTTAAATGTATAATTTTGATATCAAAACGTTGCCGTAACTGGAGGCGCTTAAAATGAAAATTTTCACGAACAAAAAAGGTTTTACGCTCATTGAGATAGTAATAGTTATTGTGATTATTGCTATCCTTGCCGCAATACTTGTCCCGCAGATTACGAAGTGGATTGACAAATCGAGAATTGCCACACTTAAGTCGGAAGCAGATACCATCCGTCTTTCTGTTGTATCAGCTGTCGATCATGAGTATGCCGACACAGTTAATGACGCAACCATAACCAGCGCCGATGTCAGCTCTGAATTTTGGAGCGAACTCTCAAAGATGGCTAACAGAGACCTCAGCACTGACAACCTTTCGTTTACGATTACAAAGGGCGCAATAACAAACCTTGAGTACACAAAAGGTAATCATACTGCGACTTATGACGGAACTGACTGGACATACGAATAATCTATAATCATGAAGAACTCTGCATTTTGCAGAGTTCTTTTTTATGTCGAAATAATGGACAAAAATGTCACTATTATAGTATAATAAATTGTTATGATTTATAAGATTTTAATTGTCATCCCCGCCTTTAACGAGGAGAAGAGTATAGCAAAAACTTGCGACTCAATAGTTAAGTATAATGAGGTTAACGGGACAAAATACGATATGCTTGTCATCAATGACGGCAGTACGGATCAGACCGAAGAGATACTTAACAAGAACGGTATTCCTCATATAAGGCTTCTGAACAATCTCGGAATCGGGGGAGCTGTACAGACCAGTTATAAGTATGCTGCTCTTCATGATTATGACATCGCTGTTCAGTTTGACGGCGACGGTCAACATGACATCGCATTTATCGATGATTTAGTATCACCGATTGTGAACGATAAAGCAGATATGACTATTGGTTCAAGGTTTGTCAGTAAGGACCAGTCCGGGTTTAAATCTTCCTTTGCCCGTCGCACAGGCATCAAGATGATTTCTGCTTTCATAAAGATGAAAACGGGAAAGAGAATCTTTGACACAACCAGCGGTTTCAGGGCAATCAATAAAAAACTGATAAGAACATTTGCAAATAATTATCCTCTTGAATACCCGGAACCGATTTCAACAACCGAAGCGCTTCTCAATGGTTATAGAGTTGAAGAGGTCCCTGTTGAGATGAAGGAACGTGAAGAGGGTAAATCTTCAATAAGACTTTACAAGAATTTTTACTATATGGTTAATGTCATACTTAATATCATTTTTGTCAGAAGAGGTGATTTAGATGAATAGTCAACTCCAGGTTACACTCATTGCAGTAGGAGTAGTACTCTTGCTGATAGTTACTGCTTTGCTTGCCAAAAAGAGGGTCCCTGTAAGGTATTCAATCTTCTGGTACTTCGCCTCTGTAGTAATAATACTTGTCGGTGCAGTTCCGAATTTTATCGGTATTTTCACAAAACTTCTGGGTTTCGAAACGACTTCCAATCTGGTAATCGGAATTATTGTAGGACTGCTTCTTCTGATTACGCTCCTGCTGACGGTAATCGTTTCAGATCAGAGAAGAAAAATTGCGACACTCACTCAGGAAATCAGTATAAATAAATCTTCCGAGAAAGATTTAAAAGAACAGGAAAACAACAATGTCTGACAATGAAATAAAAATAAGCATAATTGTTCCTTGTTATAAAGTGGAAAAGTATCTGCCGAGGTGTCTTGACTCCTTGGTTAATCAGACATTGCCTGATATCGAAATAATCTGTATTAATGACGGTTCGCCGGATAACTGTATCAATATTCTTAAGGAATATCGAGAAAAGTATGGCGAAAAAATAGTCATCATTGACAAACAGAATGAAGGTGTCTGGCGCGGCCGTAAAGACGGTATAAAGAAAGCCCAAGGCGAGTTCATCGGATTTGTTGATTCCGATGACTATGTTGCCTTGGACTTTGCTGAAAAGCTCTACACGGCCGCCAAAAAGAATGACGCAGACATTGCTGTCTGCGGCTTTGACCGTATTGACCTTGACACCGGTAATCTCTATTCCAGAGAAATGACAAAGTTTCCTGTTAAAACATTCAACATTCAGGAAAATCCCGGACTACTTCTGGAAGTGAATACGGCACTATGGAACAAAGTTTATAAATCTGCTTTACTTAAAGATTTATATGAACTAAAGAATATCCCCGTCGTACTTGAGGATATGTCGTTTCTTCAACTTTTGTATTTCAAAAGCAACAAAATCGTTTTTTTGAACGAATCCTTGGTTTTTTACACAGTTAGAGGGGACTCAGCAATCAATTCGGTTGTTTATAATCAAATACCGACTATTTTTGCTGCTATGAATGAGATTCGTTCAGTGTATGAAAAAAATAATCCTGCAATGTTGAATTATCTGGATTCTTGTGTGTTCCTTCATTTATGCATAGCATTAATGCATAAAGTCCATAGGAATAAAAATGCAGAATTCAATAGAATTTTCAATGAGACTTTTCTCTTTGTTAACAACAATTTCCCAAATTGGAAGAGTAAATATATGACTATAGGTTTTATTGTTGAGAACCGAGGGGCAAATAAAAAGCTATTCATTGGTAAAAAACTATATGACTTTCATTTGTTTAAACTTTTTCTCAAGACATATTCTTTTGTGATTGACAGACTTGGTATTGATGTTAAGTGGTAATACAATTTTGGATTGACACTGAATGGGGTTTTTGCGATGTTCCTTAAGTATCTGGACGGAAAATACAGTAAAACTTTATATAATGAACTGTTTGCAGAATATAAAATCAGCAATTCAGACTTAGCAAAACTTCAGAAGGTTTTGCTTGAAATGTTGGTGGACTTTCGAAATGCCTGCGAAATTTGCAATGTTGAGTTCATGCTTGCCGGGGGCACTGCGCTTGGGGCGGTAAGGCACAATGGCTTTATTCCGTGGGATGACGATGTTGATGTTATGATGACAAGAGAAAACTATGAAAAGTTTTCTCGGGAGGCAATGAAACATCTTAAATCGAAGTATATACTTGCGGAGCCCTTAGATAAAGATTATTTTTTAAAATTTCCAAAGTTGTTTTTGAAAGATTCAAAACTGGTTGAAATACCTTTGGCAGGTACGCCGGGGCATCATATGATTTTTATTGATATATTCATAATTGAGAATGTTTCTGACAACGCCTTTTTACGAAATCTAAAAGGATTATTTTATACTTTCGCTCATGGCGCATCAACATGTTGCATCGATTATCGTTATCCGTCACCTTTTATTCTTGAAAAATCAAAACTTTCCGTCGAATTAAATAAATATTATAGTGCACGTCGAAAAATCGGACACTTTTTTTCGTTGCTTGGAGGTTTTGATTATTATGCAAAATTAACTGTTAAAATTGCTTCTTCCTCCAAAGAGGGAAAATATAAAGGTATTCCTTCTGGCGTCAGCTATACGCGGGAGGTTTTAGATAAAAATAAATATTCTGAGATCGTTTGGCTTGATTTTGAAAATGAAAAGTTTCCGGTCATTTTAGATTATCACAGTTACCTTAGCAACTTATATGGTGAAAATTACATGACTATTCCTCCCGAGAATGAACGGGAAGAGCATTTGGCCGCACAGTTGGTATTCCCTAAAATCTGCGAAGAATAGGATGACCTAATTAAATATGTCAGAGAAAAAACTGCCTTTTGTAAAAAATGCTTACTACAATACGGTCGGCATTCTGATTAATAATTTTTGTCTTTGGCTTACAACACTTGCTGTTGTACGGCTTAGTCCCGATTATGCAAATGCAGGTGTCTGGCAACTCTCTATAAGTGTTATAAATATTTTTTCGACTCTGGCAGCTTTCAATCTGATGCAATACTATGTTTCGGACGTTAATAATGAACATCGGCTTGAGGATTATTTGGGCACACAGCTTATAACTTGTTTTACAGCGTCACTGATATGTGTTGTCTATTCCATTATCTGCGGATACAGGGGAATGCAACTTTTCTGTATTTGTGCATATATGCTAGTGCGCGTGATAGAAGTAATTGCCGGATTTATGTTCGGAATTGATCAGCGTAATTACCGTATGGACTTTGTGGGAATATCATATGCAATTCGCGGAATACTTGAGTTAGCTTTATTTTCGCTTGTGCTCTATACGACGAAGAACATTGTCTTTGCTGTTCTTTCCATGGCGATTGCAGCATTGACACTCCTTGTTTTCTATGATGTTCCAAATGCAAAACGCTTTGGAAAAATAAGCGTTTCTATTTCAGGGGAGAAGGTAAAATCGATAGTATTGAAATGTGCTCGTTCAGTTCTTGCGATTTCAATATTCATCGCGGTATCAACTATACCGAAACAATTCCTTGAAAACATTTATAACTCAGAAGCAATAGGCTATTATTCAACAATTGCAGCGCCGATAGTTGTTATACAAGTGATTGTCATAAATGTATTTTTGCCTTTGCTTCGCGATGTTGCTGAGTACTATAAAAACGGCAATTTTGAAAAATTGAAAACAATTGCTTTGAAAATAATTGCCACCCTCATAGGACTTGCGGTTTTGGGAAATCTGGGAGCGGTGGTCTTGGGAAAACCGGTATATGGTCTGCTTTACGGACAGGGCATAAAGGATTATTGTTACCTCATCTTTGCCGTTATAGGCTGTGTAATACTTTATGCTGCCTGCTGGGCCTGCTGGACTACGCTTATTGCAATCAGAAAGACCAATCTCATGATTTGGTTTTCCGCGATTTCACTTTTGACTGTAATTGTTTTCGGACGACCTATGATTAACCGTTTCGGATTAAACGGTGTAAGTTTTGTTACCATAATTGCTTACAGCATTTATCTGGTCCTAAGTGTAATTTTTATTCTGTACAATGTGAAAAAACAAAAGGAAAGCGTCAATGGAACAGGAGACTAAGCGCAGACAACTTTACAGAGAAATAATGATTCTGCTTATCATCATGATGATAGGCACTCTTTTGCGTCTGCCAATTGGTAATTTTTCAGGCATAGATGTAAAAATGCTTAATGATCCGGATTCGTATTATTATGCTCGCAAAGCTGTGGAATACTATAACCAACCTGTTTCGGATTGGTCACTTTTCTCAAGCCGTGCTGACGATCCGTTAATGACTGCAAATCATATTGACGATACTGAACCTACCCCTATGCTTATGCCGATTATTGCAGCGTTGCTTTGTAAGATTTTCAGTTTTCTCTCAATTGATTATGTTATCTATTATGGCATGACTTTATTTTCCGTGCTGGCCGCGATTCCCGTGTTCCTTTTTGTAAAGAGTCATTCAACATCATTCGGTGGTTTCTTGGGCGCTGCACTTACAGTTCTGTCGTTTTCCTATTTTATTCACACAAAATACGGATACTTTGATACTGACGGCATGATTCTGGTTATCGCATTGTCATTTATGTTGTCACATATTGATTTCCTGCTACAGACGGATAAAAAACGAAAAATAATATTCGCAGCGCTTAGTGTTATTTTCCTTGTGTTGTTTTCCTTTACCTGGAATATGTACTTTGTGTATGCGGCGATTGCTCTTATTTTGCTTGCGGTAATTACAGCCTATAAGTTTATCCGGAAAGAGAAAGATAATTATCCGATTGTTGCAATATATTCTGTTTGTGTGTTGCTGATTTGTTTCAGCATAAGCAGAAAACATATTGTTTCAATGTTTCTCAGCATTGTCTCAAAGCCCGAAACTGTCGGGTGGCCTTTGCCGGGCAAGTTCATCAACGAGCTTTCAGTGCCTTCAATGATCTCTGATAGCCCAAATACAGGGTTTATTATTGCAAATACCGGAATACTTAATTTTTCCGGTGGCTATGCCATGTTTTTTGCACTCCTGATTTCTGTTGCTTTGTTTTTTTACGCAATCGTGCAAAAATATAAAAAGCGAAATGAAATTGGGGGATATAACTTTTCTTTGGCAACAGCGCTGATTGTTTGGCTGATTATATCGTTTTTACTCACCTTGAAAGGAATAAGGTATGTCCAGCTTCTGGTGCTGCCGTCAAGCATTTTTGTCGCTTACAGTTTTGCTGTTGTAATAAAGGAATTTGGCGAGAACAGCTTGACCGGGTTGAAAAAAGATTTCTTTGTAATAATTCTTGCCACACTCGCTTTCGGCGGGTTGATACTTGTAAATCTTTATGTTGCTATGGCAACCGCTTTAGCAATTGTGTTCTATGGTCTTTTCGAGCAAAAGGCAGCTGTTAAATACTGTGTATGTTTGTTATTACTGTCTTTGTTCTCGGCTTTGATGTGCAATTGTTATTATGTAACAATCACTTCTAAGAATTATGCAGACGATGATCTGCGTGAGGTGGCTGAATACCTGGCTGACAATTCGCCAAAGAACAGCTTGGTCGCTTCCTGGTGGGATTACGGATATTACTTAGAATATGCCACTCAAAGGCAGATGGCTGCTGACGGAGGTACATACAGTGGCGAGGCGTTTTATTGGCTGGCAAGTATATTTGTGACAGATAATCCGCAGCTTTCAAAAGGCATATGCAATATGTTGGCAGGGGGAAGTATTGATGCTTCTGAACTTTCCGGAGAATATGCCGGTTCTGCAGATGCCGGGGCGCAGATGCTTAAAGATATCCTAGTTATGAACAAAAGTGACGCGGCTGTATGCCTTAAGGATAAGTACGGACTGAATGAGGATGAAATAGATAAACTGATAAGTCGCTCGCATCCTTCTGAAACAAAACCGGTTTACATAGTGATTTCAGATAAAATGATGTGTGATTCGTCCATCATTGCATATTACGGACTTTGGAATTTCAAAGATGATATAATGCCGAGTTTTGATGATGACTTTGATTATAAAAAGGATACAAGTTACTATCCTGCGGAAATCAGGGATTCAATTATGCTGAAACTATATTTCGGCGATTTGCCGGATGGATTTTCAGAAGTGTTTTCGAATGAAACTTTTAAGATTTTTGCTTTGGACACAAAACTTGCAGGTGAATGACAATAATGAGTAAAACTGACGGTCTGATTCTAAACAGAATATTTGCTATGCCCGATGAAAAACTTATCAGGTTTTGTTTTGCTGCCGTGATTATCTGGATAATCTCACCTATAGCGGCTCTGCTCTCAAATCTGTTGGGAATTGACGGGTATAATTTTTGCGGTGTCTGGCTGACATTTTTGTATGTTTCCGGAGCTTTGGGCCTTATTTTCGGCGGACTGTTTCTTTTCAAAATGTATTCGTTTTCAGACGCGGAACTCAGGGCTAAACTGATGCTGTCAGAACCACTTATATTAGTCGGAACGGTCTTTTTATGGGCTGTGTTCTGCACGCTGTTTGCAGGTGAAAAAACGATAGCCATTTACGGATATGAAAAGTTTCATGATAATCTGTTTGTCTATCTGTTTTATGGCGGTATGATTACTGCAGGAATTGCGGTAAAGAATTCTGAAAAGTATCTTTTGAAATCTGCAGAGGCTTTTTTATGTGTTGCCGCATCTTTGTCGTTTGTTTCACTTGTAAATAACGGTGTTACTAATAAACTTTGCAGAAATTCCCTTACGGAAACCGATGGGCATGAGGCTGTGTTTTTTGATACTGAGCATTTTGCCATGTACCTTGTTATGGCAATTATTGTTTGCACATTTCTGGTTTTGCGGTTTTCAAAAACCGGTGGGCGGATTATTGTTTTATTTACTCTTGGTCTGATGGTTGCCGCTTTGGCTTTTACCGGCAGTCTTGCAGGGCTCATTGCACTGGCTTTGGTTTCATTATTTACAATTCTGCGGTACAACAAACTGCCGGCAAGCAGTTTAAAAGTCCTGCTTTTGGAATTGTCAGTATG
>Ga0247609_10003600_pt1 | contig 15681 bp, 16 predicted proteins | sample 172DNAGHGlowgp2_FD_193487 | JGI IMG/M metagenome (GOLD analysis project Ga0247609, IMG submission 193487) | Sheep rumen microbial communities from Palmerston North, Manawatu-Wanganui, New Zealand - 1728 DNA GHGlow gp2 | ecosystem: Host-associated > Mammals > Digestive system > Stomach > Rumen ...
GAACTCGATACGCTCTACCTTATTCTTGATGATATAAATCTTCAGCGGTGTAGGTCCGTTATAGCCTTCCACATCTTTAGCCAAACTGGTGGTATTGATGACAAACATGCCGTTTTCCTTCGTCATGGTGTCGTCGTTAGCTATAAAGCTCTGCATCGTCAGGGCCGTTGCCATCATGGCCAAGCCCAACATCATATGTTTCTTTTTCATCGTTTTAACTTCGTTAATTTGTTATCAGTCTGCAAAATTACCAATAAAAATACAAAAATGATAAATCTTACTGAAGATTTGAGAAATATTAGCAAAATATTAGTAAATTTCCATCGCCAAAACTTATCATTATGAACAAACGTATTTTTCTCTTTTCATGGCTGATGATGACTGTTTTTACAGCTTCAGCACAAGTACAGACCACCTCTGGGTTGGTAAGTGGAACCGATCAGGAAGGCTCGATGGCTTTTCTCGGCGGCTCGCAGATAATGCGGGCCAATATTGTGTTTTACTCTATCTTAACCTTTCCGCTTAGCGTATTTGAGTACGAAATGCTAAAACGGGCATACGCACCATCTTCGAATGTCTTTTTATAGACTACGATGGTATAGTTCTCGTTTTTTAGAGGGCCTATCTCGCAATAAAGGTCGTAGGGGCAAATGCATTTTACCAAAGCCTGTTCTTCTGTCTCTAAGATTTTGATTTCATTGCCCTCTAGGGTAGCCTGAATGTTCAACTCTCCTGGTTGACAATTAAAGTAGGTGTTGACGTGATTAAGCGACAAATAGCCATTACCTATCGCTTTGTATTCGATATACTCAGGGTTTAACCCATCATTAGCAGCTCTTGATTCACTCCCCGTCTTCTTGCAACCAGAGTTCGCAACGGTCTTCACCTGAAAAGGCGTATCGTCGCTTTTCCCATCACTATCGCTACTACAACTGCTTACGAAGCAAACCATCATCAGTACTGCACTTATAAGAAAGAATCTTTTCATATCGAATAACTTTTCGTTTATCGTTTGCAAAGATACATCATTATTTGAAAAGTATGCGTAAAAAAATCAAAAAGTAACGTTTTGGCATGCGATTCGTTACTTTTCGGATGCTAAAACGTAACGAAATGATGAGCTATTCGATGCTATTTTCTCATTATAGCCTACATGCCTACATGATTCCATGTTAATTAATTGATATTAAATTTGTTACGCATAAACAAGCCTACATCATGTCCCACAAAAGCCTACATAATTCCTACATAATTTTGGCATTTTGCCTGCATATTTTGGTGTTTTAAGGGGCGATAAGTAGGGTTGCAAGTGGCTTCATACCGTATTGCATGTTACAAGACTAATACTTGCTTTTGAATTCTCTAGAGAATTGAACGGCTTCCCTTAAGGATCGCAGGCTTCAATACGTTAGATCGCTTCTCAATTCTCTAGAGAATTCATCAACAACGTTTAATAAGAAAAGATGCAAGTAGCTATATCGATACTTGCGAGCACGTATTAGAGCCTCTTAGATGTCGAATGTTGCATGAAAATGCTACTGTTTCGTAGATTTTATGTAGGTTTTATGTAGGCTTTTGTGGTACTTTATGTAGGCTTGAAAACCGCAAAACCGCTTTGTTTAAATGTAATTCAAGCGATTTTATGTAGGCATGTAGGCTTCTATATGATATTTTTCTCAAAAAGTGTTGCGAAGATGGCATTGCAGCGTTAATTTATTCTAAATTACTGCATTCCCATGCAGGGACTTTGAATTTAAATCGTTCCAATAATAAAATGTATAAAGAAAGCAAAATGATTATGAAAAGGACCAGTAAATTATTTGCAGTAGCTTTGGCAATTATATTATTGTCATCTCTCTCAGCATGCAGTAGCAATGATGAAATACTCCCAGAAACGATTATCAATGAAATTAAATGTTCTAATGATGTCACGCAATTTTTCGACAATGAATGCGATAAAATAATCAAAACTGACACTTATATTGATAGCTGTATTATTATCAATAGTGCAGAACAGTTCAACTCAATCTATTCCGGAGATAAGCAAATTCCCTATATTGACTTTAGCAAATATACCCTCGTTGTAGGACAAAAGTCAATGAATAGCTATGGATGGGCTATTGATAATAAGATACTTTGTTCTAATGAAAATCAGTTGATGATGTCTCTTTATATTTCGTCTAAAACTGAACTTCATGCACAAGCATTCATGAAATTGTATTATTGGGGAATCTATCCAAAACTATCATCTGAACATTTGATTATTTCAATCTTTGATATGTGATAGTTTCTGGAACCTTAAAACACAAAAGATCAGAGTCATCGAGCCACTCTAAACTTAGTTTTTGATTTCCTTCAGAGAAGATCGGACGAAAAGAAGCATAATTACCATCTTGACGGAAAAGTTTGATGAAATTATCCCCTATAGTAAAGTAACCCTTAGCGTTCATTTCTCCGTCAATGAATATCTCATAGCTTCCATCTTGAAAAAAGAACAAAATTGTTTCTGGAATAACCTGACTCACAATAATCGGATTCTCTAAAGCCACCTTGTCTGTAGAATAAATGGCTTCCCATGAACCCACGAAAGCCCTGCATAGGAATGCCGAAATTAGAGAAAATTAACACTTTGTGATGCAGGGTTTGAGGCTTTGCATCGTTTAAATGAGTAAAGAAACAAAATAGAGCATAGACATGAAAAGAATAATTCCATTCGTACTATTGTTTGCTTTGCTGAGTGCATGCAGTAAAGGTGATGGTGTAGATGATCTTATTCCTGTGTACGATCCAGACTGTTATCCACACCAAAATGATTCGACGAAACAAGAAGAGCCTACGGTTACTACAATAAGCAAATTTAGTTATATGGGCACTTGGATGGTTGATGGTGTAAAGTGTGATACTGCAGAAGTTAGTTTAACAATTAAAAATCATACAGAATTTTCTGTTGCATTTTCTAATTTTCCCTATAAAGCTATTATGGCAAAATTTTTGCCGGAAATCAAATACACAAAGATAACTGCTAATTTGGGACTTGCAGGGTATATTTCTGATGAAGAAGCGTTTTTTTACAAAATAGTCTATTATAAGTTGGGTTTGTGGGAGTGTATCAATGGAGGTATACCTTATCGTTTCTTAGGAAAATCAGACAAGATTTCATATCTGGAAGTGAAGGCAGGTGAAGAATCAGGAAAAAGATTCATACCTTTTGTAGTCACAATGGAATCGGGAGAATTAATGGCCGTAGTATTGACAATTGCTCCCACAGAATCTCCCACTGTTTTCGAGCTGGGAGGTACTCTATCCATTGTTCTTACTATCACACATATAGAGACTATTGAAAATGGAGATGTAGAGTCAATTGTTAATGGAGTATCACAAATTAAGAAACTAGAACCTGCAATGCAAGTGAAGTTGACTACCTTTACAAGAACCAATTAGCAGAAGTGGAAAACGAACAGCAATTGCTCAATGCAATCCAGACTGGCGACCGTTCTGCGATGAAGAGGCTCTACGAACGCTATAAGGGATATGCCATGTCTATCGGACTAAGGTATATCCCTGAAATGAGCGATGTGGAGGATGTGGTGCAAGACAGCTTCGTAACGATACTGACCACTATCAGCAAGTTCGACTATCGAGGCGAGGGCTCACTAAAGGCTTGGATAGGCAGAATCGTAGCCAACAAAGCCTTCGACTTTGTAAAACGACATGAGCGAATAACGTTCGTAGGCACCATCCCAGATACACAAGTGGAGGAGCCTGAGATAGAACAGATTCCTCCAGATGTGCTCACCTTGATGATAGCAAAGTTGCCTTCGGGCTATCGAATGATACTGAACCTCTACGTTTTCGAACATTGCTCTCATCAGGAAATCGCCTACAAATTGGGCATCAAGGAGAGCACATCCTCCTCTCAATTGTCAAGGGCAAGACAGATACTGACTAAGATGATGAACGACTATATAAAACGACGCGAGATATGAAGCAAGATGAATGGGCCAGTAGGCTGAACGAACACTTAAAGGACTACCACAAGGAGCCATCGAAGGACTTGTGGGAGGGCATTGAGGCTTCGCTCAATAAGCAGGCAAAGGGTCGTGCTCGCTATGTATCTCTGTCGCGATGGATAGCCGCAGCTATGGTAATTGGTGTTATCTTTGGGGTTACTTGGATGACAACAGGTCACGATGAGAGAGATATAGCTCAAAAGAATAATAAGGAGGAATACAAGAAGCCTCAGCCCAAGAAGGAAAGTAAAGAGCCTGAACATGCAGAGATAATAGTGAATCAGTTGGCTGAAATGGTAGCGTCAAATCATCACGTGCAAATGAGTGAAGCAGAAGAGATTTGCGAATCGTCAGAAACGGGTCTGTTAGAAACGGGTTCGTCTGATTTGGATCTGGGCGAGAATGCTGTCAATCAGGAGAAAGGCTATAATCCTCCTGCTAGCAAGCACAATAGCCATTTCTATCAGCAAGTTACGACAAAATCGCAAAAAAAACATGGCCACATTTCGCTTGGTTTGTTTGCCCAAGGCAACGCTGGCAATCTGAATAGCAGGAATGGTGTACCCATGAGTGATCAGATGATGCAAAATTATGCCACCTCTCGTGCATTTCTTGCCGGGTATGAGGAACGAGAGCATTATGATTTGCCTATTTCCTTTGGTCTTACCGTAAGTTACCCGCTTTTAAAGTGGCTCTCTGTGAGCACAGGTTTAGTATATACCAAACTGAACTCATCGTTTACCATCGTGATGCCCAACAATGAGATTTATCGTACTCAGAAGCTTTATTACCTGGGTGTGCCCCTCAATCTGCAAGCCCATTTGTGGCAATGGCAAGGTTTCCACCTCTACCTTACAGCTGGAGGCGAAGCTGATTGGAACATCAAGGCAAAGTTGAATACCGACGGCATCGATCAGGTGATGGATAAGGATCGTACACAATGGTCACTGGGTGGCAGCGTGGGATTGGAGTATCGTGTGATCCCCCAACTCAGTATCTATGCAGAACCTGGCGTTCGTCATTATTTCGATAATGGTAGCAATGTAGACAACTATTTCAAAGACAAGCCCACGAGTTTCAATCTTCAGTTGGGCCTCAGATTTAATATTCATACAAAAAAATGAAAAGAATTGTTTTTCTGGCAATGCTGGCTCTCGGCGTATTGACAGCTTGCGATAATGAGAGTGGTGGTGGCGATGATATGATTTGGGATCTTGTGCCTGTAACTTTCAACATCTATCTAAGCGATAGTGAAGGACAAGATCTGCTTGATTCAACGTATCAGGATAATCTGATTAAAGATGTATCTGCAAGCTATGAGGGTGAGGAATATCCCCTGATAACGGAGCAGGAATATTATGAGAATCAAAGCAAGGCTCAAACAAGATATTACATGCCTCGTTTCTTCGGACTGATGCTTGTTCGTCCTTGGAAAAGCTACACCGTTAATGATGTTAATAATGTCATTACCTATGATGACTATGAGATGGTTTTTGGTGAATTTGCCGGAGAAGAAAACGTTGAAAAGCGCGAAATCACCCTCAATCTGCCTAACCATCAGCAAATACGCTTGGCTTATAAAAACAGTTTCAAATGGAATAATGGTAAACCAGATAAAAACACAGTATTTTACCTAAATGGCCTTGAGGTAAAAGAAGGTACTGGCAGAGATGGTTGCTTCCATTTCCGCTGCTCGGAGGATGGTATCTTCGAATACGCTCCTTATTAACCTATGAGACTTGCCTTTAGAGGGTGGCGAGGATGGCATTGCAGCCTTCGAGGACATCGCGCCAGGTGGCTTCGAAATTGCCTGTATACCAAGGGTCGGCTACATCGCCTCGTCTGGGGGTGAAATCGAGCAGTTTATGGATTTTCCCTTCAGGGTCGCCTCCACAGATGCGATTCATATTGCGGATATTCCAGTCGTCCATGCCAATCAGTAAATCGAAGCGCTGATAGTCGTTTCGCGTCATCTGTCGGGCTGTTTTGCCCTTGCACGAAATACTGTGTTCGGCCAATTTCCGTTTGGCTGGGGGATAGACCTCGTTGCCGATTTCCTCTGTCGAAGTAGCCGCAGATTCGATATAAAACTGATCTTGAAGACCTGCCTTTGCTACCAGATCCTTCATTACAAATTCTGCCATCGGACTTCGGCAAATATTGCCGTGACAGACAAAAAGTATCTTTTTCATGCTTCTATTTGTGTTTTTTTGCCTAAAAAGCTACGCTTAGCGTTTCTATGCGTTTGCTAATCAGTTCCTTAAACTGTATCTTTTGCTGGGCAGAGATAAAGGACTCATCTATGCAAGCAAACCATTTCTCTTTCAAGGGGATGAAACGATTGAAAATACGTTGTATCATTTGCCTATTAAGGCTTGAAGCCTCCATCGCCTGAGCAAAATCCATCGATAGGAGTTTCTTCTGAAAACCATTCAGAGGGAGGGCCAATTGATCGGTATCTTCTGGCATGACAATGGCAGTGGATACTTGATCGTAAGTGGGTGTAAGCACGTACTTTCCTGGTTTTTCGCTAAAGAGAGAGAAATTCTTAAGATGCATGTCGGCATTGCCTACAATCCATGAAAAAACAACCTGCTCCCAATAGTTAACGATATCAAGCTTTGGCACACTTGAATAGCGTTCTATCAGTTTCGCCATCAACTCGTAGCTTCCCTGATATTTCTGTTCTGTGAGTTTGCCTGCTAGTTGGCACATATCCTCCATTGGCAACTTACGCCCATCGTCAGTGCGATCTATGCGACGGGTGATGTAGTTCAGTTCACCGTCTTCAAAGCGAATCAGGGCATGAGGTACAGTAGGTATTCTGGCAATCTCAGCAAGGTGCATCGTTAAGTCTTCCATCTCTGGCAGACATTCAAAACGCTCCGTTTGGGGTTTCAGGATATATCGCCCCATTACGCCAACAATGGTTAGTTTTTGGGCACGTCCCTTACTATCGTGTTCCAAATCCATCGAGAGCTTAGCCTGTACGCCCGTTATAGTGGTACGGCTCTCAACAACCACCTGGGCCAGCTTACTGATATCCTTTCTGGTATAAGGCAGCATGGGAGCTGCGGATTGTCCAAAGAATCGCTTGGCACATCGTGGGTGATAGTCAACCTCATTATCATTCAGAGGCTGATAACAGCATAGACATCTTCTCATAAGCGTTCCTCCTCTGAATTGATTGGTACTATACTCACGTTTCCGATGCAATCACGACAACAAGTGAGCAACAACCCCATACGGTCGCGACGATTTATCTTCCAATTGCGCTCGGCAATATTCAGCATCCACCCCTCTGGAATCAAGCCATCAAAGAAAGAAAACATCACATTATTAATATAGGGTTCCTGGCGCAAGGGCAACGTTAGGCTAACAGGCAGAGCATCAGGCATACCGAGATAGGCCTCATCGTAGGCAAATATATACCCCTGTTCGTTTTCGGTAATGATACCAGCAGGGATGCTATTTATGAAAACGCGCCCTTGTCTCATTCGTCAGCCCTCCTTTCTATGGGTACAGGCCCTAATTGTAGGTTGAAGAGTTCTAACACTTGGTTAACCTTGTCAACACGGACGGTAGATTTGCCTTGCTCCAATTCGCGCACAAACCGCAAGCCTACACCCGACTTATAGGCAAGATCTTGTTGCGTAAGATGATACTCCTTGCGCAATTGCTTGATGGTTGTGGATAATATTGACTCGTTCATTCCAATTATACCTTTTCGGGTGCAATTTAGCCATTTTAATTGGAATTTGCAAGTAAAAATCCCCGAAAGGGTATAAATTTAACTAAATTTAGTAGATTTATACCCAATCGGGGGTAGTTAAACATACTATTGGCCCGCATTGTCTGCGAGCCTGTTCTGTAGTTGGTAGTTACACCTTACTTAATAAACTTGTGAGATGCAAGCATATTCTGAGGATCGAGGGCTTCATCGAGCTTCTCCTGAGTCATCAGACCCTTTTCGAGCACGATGTCGTAAACGCTACGGTTGGTCTCAAGGGCCTCCTTGGCCACCTTCGTAGAGGTCTTGTAGCCAATGTAAGGATTGAGGGCTGTAACGATACCGATAGAATTCTTAACCATCTCCATACAGTGCTCCTTGTTAACGGTGATGCCAAGTATGCACTCCTCGGTAAGGGTCTCGATAGCGCGCTTCAGCCAAATGAGGCTCTCGAAGAGTGACTCTGTGATCACTGGCTCCATTACGTTGAGCTGCAACTGACCAGCCTCGGCAGCGAAGCTAACGGTGGTGTCGTTACCGATGACCTTGAAGCAAACCTGATTGACTACCTCAGGAATAACAGGATTTACCTTACCTGGCATGATAGAAGAACCAGGAGCCTTTGGAGGCAGGTTGATCTCATGGAGTCCGCAACGAGGACCAGAAGCCATCAAACGGAGGTCGTTACAGATCTTAGAGAGCTTTACAGCCAAGCGCTTCAGGGCTGAAGAATAGCTTACGTAAGCACCAGTATCAGGTGTAGCCTCAACGAGGTCGGTAGCCGATACAAAGGCCTCGCCCGTCAACTTAGCAAGATTAGCTGCACAGAGCTTAGCAAAGCCAGGAACGGCATTCAAACCTGTACCAATAGCAGTACCACCCATGTTGATTTCGAGCAACAGCTTTACATTGCGCTCCAGGTTCAGAATCTCTTCCTCAAGGTTGTTGGCATAGGCATTGAACTCCTGACCAGAGGTCATTGGCACAGCATCCTGCAACTGGGTACGACCCATCTTGATACAATCCTTAAACTCGTCGCCCTTATAACGGAAGGCACTGATCAGACCTGTGAGGGCTGCGATCAGACTCTTGTTCATGTGGACGATAGCCAAACGGATGGTGGTAGGATAAACATCATTGGTACTCTGACCACAGTTACAATGGTCGTTGGGATAGCAATGCTGGTAGTCGCCCTTCTCATAGCCCATAATCTCAAGGGCACGGTTGGCAATCACCTCGTTGGCATTCATGTTAACAGAGGTACCAGCACCACCCTGCATCATGTCGATGGGGAAGTTCTCGTGCCACTTGCCTTCGATGAGCTCGCGACAAGCCTGAGCAATGGCGCCTGCTATCTCGTCGTTAATCACACCAAGCGTGTGGTTGGTCTCTACTGCAGCGAGTTTTACATAAGCGATGGCCTTGATGAAGTCGGGATACATCGACATCGTCTTACGAGAGATGTGATAGTTGTTGATACCACGTTGTGTCTGTACGCCATAAAGGGCGTCTGCTGGAACTTTGAGTTCGCCTAAGAGGTCGGACTCTACTCTGAATTTCTGTTCTGACATAATTTTAAAATTGTTTATTGTTTCTGAAATTTATTGTTTAATCTTTAATGTTTAATGTACTTAGAACATTGGCAGCTGCCAAATATAACCTAATGAAATACGGTTGGTATTGTAATTCGTATTGCCATAGGCCTTAGCACGGTCGGTATAGCTGTAGTTACGTCCTACATAGGTCAGGAAGAAGTGGAGATTACTGCTCTTCAAAGGATAGAACTCCAGACCTGCGAGATAGCCGTAAGCTGTGCGATACTTACCTTTTTCAATCGGACCGTTTGCCTTGGAAAGACCTTCGTTCTCGAGCATTCCCTGAATAAAGACGTTCCACTTCGGATTAAAGCGATACTGAGCCTTCAAGACGAATGAGAGATATTGAGCATCATTCAGATGGCCACCAAGGGCATTTGTGCCTACAATGCCGGAAACGATACCCTCGCGATCGATACCCTCACGCATGTACATCACATCGAAGAAGGCATTGAACTTATTGAGGTTCAGCTCGTTACCAAGGGCCAAGTAATAGCTCTGATAGCCCTTGGCCTGACTCATGATAGAGTAACTCCAGCGTGTATTAAACACGCCACCGAAACTACCATTCCAGTTGATGGTGTAAAGCAGGGGCACCTTAGACTGCTCGTAGCCCACACCATACATATCCTCCATGCTGGCGCTACGGCTATCGAGAATCTGCAACTGCAACTGATGATTAGGATGCACCTGGAACTGGAAGTTGGCACCAGTGAGGAAGTTGCTCATATAGTCCACCATATCGGAGTATTCGTAAATCTCAATGGGGTTGAGGTCGAACTCGATACCTCCGTATGCAGCACACTGCTTACCCAAGAACATTGAGAACACATCGCCTGTCTTAACGCCAATACCAGCTACGTCGATAGATGACGAAGGCATGTTGTCGATACCATCAGGAGCAGGGGTATTGTTACGGTTCAGGCGCTGACGCCAACGGAAAGAGAAGGTTTCGTTGATGTTACCCTTAGCCTCAATACGAATCTGGCGCATGTTGAACTTGGCATTCTGGAAGGCGCCATCGCCCTGATTAAAGTCGAAACTATTGTTGAGGTTCAACAGGAGATGGAAATAATCCTGCTTCTTCTCCAATTTTACGACTCTCTCGAACAGTGACTGCTCACCTGCAGAGGCGTCCTTATCTTGCTGTGCACTGACCGTTAGCGCCATGCATAGCATTATTCCGAATAATATAATCTTTTTCATAATCTTGCCTGGTTTTCAGCTATAAACTTTAAACTATAAACTAGTATTTAGTACTTTTTAAAGTACTCCTGAATCTGCTTCCAATCGCGGGTCTTGGTCAAAGCCAGCATCAGCAGCACACGGGCCTTCTGGGGATTCAGCGTCAGGGAAGCCACGAACTCATATTTCTCATCGTCAACTTCGCCATTCAGACAGGTAGGACCTGTTGGGCAGCGACTTGCACGTACCACGTTGATACCCTTCTGGCGAGCCTTCAGAGCTGCATCGAATACATCAGTATAGAAGTTACCATCACCTACGCCAGCGAGTACGATACCGTCGAACTTAGCATCGATAAATGCCTGGAAAGGCAGCGGAGAAGCGTTGGCATAACCATAAACGATACCTACCTGTGGGAGCTTCTCAAGACCTGAAACGTCGAATTCGCTCTTGGTGGTATGGAGGTTGTCGATACTACGGTTGTAGATGGCCTCACCATTATAAACATAGCCCACTTTGCCATAATTGGCGGTCTGGAAGGTAGCCACGTCGGTGGTGTGCATCTTGATGACATCCTTGGCATCGAGTAACAGGTTGTTCATGCAGCACATCACACCACGACCCTTTGAGTTGGGACTTGCTGCTGCTGCCACACCTGCATAGAGGTTACCAGGACCATCGGCACTGATGGCTGTAGAAGAACGCATAGAGCCAACGAGAATCACAGGTTTGTCGCTCTTTACCGTCAGGTTGAGGAAGTAAGCTGTCTCCTCCATCGTATCTGTTCCGTGAGTGATAACGACACCATCGTAGCCTTCCTCGTTCAGCAACTGATTGATGCGCTTAGCCAGCTTCAGCCAAACCTGGTCGTTCATATCCTGAGAGCCAATGTTTACGAGCTGCTCGCCAGTGATGTCGGCCAAATAGAGCATCTGGGGAACGGCGTCAATCAGCGTCTGTACGCCTACCTGTCCTGCGGTATAAGCAGAAGAAGTGGAAGAAGAGCTCACACCAGCGATAGTACCGCCAGTAGCGATGATACGGATTTTTGGCTTAGCAACGATGTTAACTGAAACCAACAATGCCAAAAGCATTAATACATTACGCATAGTTTTCATAATTGTTTGTTGTTTTAAAAATGTTAGTAATAAATGTTATTAATAAAGGAAAGTAATTATCAAGTAGCCTATGCCAATGCTGACAAAGGTGGTGATAAATCCGGATAGCTGGAACGAGTGGTTAAGCACATAACGACCAATACGGGTGGTTCCCGTGGTGTCGAAGTTGATAGCAGCCACCTCGGTAGGATAGTTCGGAATAAAGAAGTAACCATTCACGGCAGGGAACATGGCCACGAGTGCCAATGGTGGAATGCCCAAGCCTATGCCCAAAGGATAAAGGGTGCGAACAGTTGCTGCCTGAGAGAAGAGCATGATGCTCATAATAAACAGCGCCACGCTGAATAGGAACGGATACTCTGTGACGATTTCAGCAATATGAGACTTGAAGAACTCGATATTACCATTAAAGAAGGTGTCGCCCATCCAAGCGATACCAAAGATAGAGATCATGGCATTCATACCTGCACTGAAGATATTGCCACTAACGGCCTTCTTTACACTGGCCTTGCCCACAATCAGAATCAGAGCAGCTATCGACATCATCAGAATCTCGATGGTCTCAGGCATAGAAAGGCGCTGTACGGCTCCATCTACCTCGAAGGAAGGACGGAGTGAGGGCACGCTACCAAAGATGACTACCAAAAGCACACCCAACAGGAAGGCCAATACAGACCACTTGGCACGAGGATTAGGACTCTGTTCCATCGCCGCCATGGCCTTGGCCTCTGCCTCAGGATTAATCAGACCTTCTTTGACACGACGCTGGTAGATAGGATCATCCTCCAACTCCTTACCAACACGGTTCTGTACGAACGATGCTACAAGAATCGCAATCAGCGAAGCTGGGATGCAGACAAGCAGGATATCCTTCAACTCGATACCCTTACCACCCAACAAATCGGTACTGATAATAGCAGCTGTAGCAGCTGACATGGGCGAACCCGTGATACCCAGCGAGGCAGCAATCGTGGCCACCGTCATGGGGCGCTCAGGACGAATCTTACTGTTCTTAGCAATCTCAGAAATAATAGGCAGTAATGAATAAGAGGTATGGGCCGTACCAGCTACAAGGCAGAAGAGCCAAGTGGTAAGGGGGCCATAATAAGTAATGTGTGTGGGGTGCTTGCGCAAGAACTTTGCTGCAAGACCTACCAGATAGTCGAGACCACCAGCTGCCTGCAAAGCTGCAGTAGCCGTAATCACTGAGGCAATAATCAGCATCACATCGATGGGCACCTTGCCTGGATGCATACCAAAAATAAAGACGAGAATGAAGACACCTACCATTCCGTAGATACCCAAACCGATTCCACCCACTCTGGCACCAATGAAAATCAGCGCCAATACGATACATAGTTGGAATAGTACTAAGAACGTTACCATAGATTGTTATTGTTAGAAAATAAAATTTTTAGTTACTCAGAGTTTTGGCAAATATACAATAATTCCCTTAACCGACCAAGCAATTAAGGGAATTTAACCTTTTCTTTAGTCCAAAGAAATGACCTCTAGCGCTTTCTTGACCATCTCACTGCTCTCATTGAACACGGAGAAGTATTCGCTCATATCCCACAAGTCGCGAGCGATGAGTGCCTTCATCTGCAGACTGAGGTAAGGCAGGGTTTTCTGAAGTTCAGCCTCATCCTTAGGCTTTATGTTCTGTTTCTCGCTCTCTGCAATGATGGTGTCAAGCAGGCTTTTAGGTATCTGGTAATTTTGTTTGAATTCATCGAACGATGGCCAGCGCTCCATCAGTTCCTTACGATGGTTATCCACAAAGCGGAGATTTTGCTGGATAACAATGCTCTTTGCCGCCAGTTCGCGATGGAATCGGGTATAAACCGTCGTATCGAGGGGTATATATTCATCAGGCATGATGCCACCACCACCATAAACCGTGCGATGCTGACGGAGGGTCTCGTATTTCAGCGAGTCAGCAAAATGAACACTATCCGCATTCGTCAGTTCCCCACTCTTCAGGCGATTCACCACATCCATCGCATAATCCTTGTTGTCGCCCTTGGTATAGGGCTTCTGGATGCATCGCCCAGAAGGCGTATAATAATGGGCAATGGTTAAACGAATCATCGACCCATCAGGCAAGTCGATAGGACGCTGAACAAGGCCCTTGCCAAACGTGCGACGACCTACGACGATGCCACGGTCCTGATCCTGTATGGCACCAGTAACAATCTCGGCAGCTGAGGCTGTATAACTATCTACCAATACGACCACCTTTCCCTGTAAGAAACTACCATCGCCATCAGCCTTATACTCTGTGCGAGGGGCTTTGCGCCCTTCTGTGTACACGATCAAATCGCCTCGTTGCAGGAATTCGTTGGCAATATCGACTGCTGCCTTCAGATAGCCTCCACCATTCTCTTGCAAATCGAGAATAAGATTCGTCATACCCTGCTTCTTCAGCGAAGATAGGCTTTCCATAAACTCATGATAAGTAGTGGCCCCAAAACTACCAATACGGATATAGCCGATACCAGGACGAATCATATAGGTAGCATCTACCGACTTAACAGGAATCTTATCACGGACAACCGTAAACAAAAGGCGATCTTTGATACCCTGGCGCACCACACCAAGATGAACTTTCGTGCCCTTGGGGCCACGCAGACGCTTCATAATCTCCTCTTTCGACATCTTCACACCAGCAATGGCTGTATCATTGACGGAAACGATGCGATCGCCAGCAATAATGCCAACCTTCTCTGAAGGACCATTGGTAACGGGTTGGATGACGAGCAGTGTATCCTCAATCATATTAAACTGTACGCCAATGCCCTCGAAATTGCCATTCAGAGGCTCATTTAATTCCTTTACTTCCTTGGGGGTAGCGTAGCTGGAATGAGGATCGAGTTTGCTGAGCATCCCTCGGATGGCATCCTCGGCAAGCTTATTCTCATCGACACTGTCTACATAAAGGTTGCTGATAGCTATCTCAGCATATTGTAACTTGCGCAATGGCGAATCATCCTTCTGATTGATACGGAATTGGGCAAATAACGGAGAAAAAGCGTACAGCGACAATGCCGCTGTACACACGATTTTATTCAGTTTAGTCATAAATGTCTTCTTCAGGGCGATCTTCTTCGACCACCAAGTTATCGATGATAAAATTCTGGCGTTCCATCGTATTTTTACCCATGTAATACTCCAAGAGCTTCTGCACCTGGTCTGTCTTATGAAGCGTAACTTGCTCCAGGCGGATATCTGGTCCGATGAAACCAGAGAATTCTTCAGGCGAAATCTCACCAAGACCTTTGAATCGGGTAATTTCAGGATCAGGTCCTAACTCCGAGATGGCCTTTTGGCGTTCCTCTTCACTGTAACAGTAACGTGTGATGAAATCGCCCTTTTTATCTGATTTCGCATCTGCTTCTGCAATGGCCTTCTTGTTCTTGACCTTCGTACGACGATTGCGCACACGGAAGAGTGGTGTTTGCAACACGTAAACATGCCCCTTCTTGATAAGCTCTGGGAAGAACTGGAGGAAGAAAGTGATAATGAGCAATCGGATATGCATGCCATCGACATCGGCATCGGTAGCAACTATCACCTTATTATATCGTAAAGTGTCGAGACCGTCCTCGATGTCAAGCGCAGCTTGCAACAAATTAAACTCTTCGTTTTCATAAACCACCTTTTTGGTGAGGCCAAAACAGTTAAGAGGCTTACCTCGCAAAGAGAATACCGCCTGGGTATTCACATCACGACTCTTGGTGATGCTTCCACTGGCAGAATCACCCTCGGTGATGAAGATACAAGACTCTTCCTTGCGATCGTTCTTGACGTCGCTGAAATGGATGCGGCAATCACGCAACTTGCGATTGTGGAGATTGGCTTTCTTGGCACGTTCCCTGGCCAGTTTGGTAACACCTGCCATCGCCTTGCGCTCACGCTCACTCTCCTTGATTTTATTCTCAAGCACCTCTGCCACATCCTGATGGATATGGAGATAGTTATCGACCTCCTGCTTGATAAAATCGCCCACATATTTATTAATGCTGACACCATCAGGCGACATC
>Ga0247609_10003601_pt1 | contig 15681 bp, 16 predicted proteins | sample 172DNAGHGlowgp2_FD_193487 | JGI IMG/M metagenome (GOLD analysis project Ga0247609, IMG submission 193487) | Sheep rumen microbial communities from Palmerston North, Manawatu-Wanganui, New Zealand - 1728 DNA GHGlow gp2 | ecosystem: Host-associated > Mammals > Digestive system > Stomach > Rumen ...
TCTCATTTCGTGAACAGCCACTTATTAATAAACATAAAGTAGATAAAATGATGTTAAAATATTTCATATTATTTGAATTATAAAACTCCGATAGTTATAGGGTTGATTTTAAATAATATTTGTTCGTGGATTTGCACAAAAAAAGCCCAACATAGTCACCTATGCTGGGCAATACTAATTGTAGTTGTCTGCTAATTATTTATTTTGGATTGCGTTTGTATTCATTATCGCCATCCATAACATATTCATCGTCGTGAGTAAGGCTCTTTTTTAGTTCATCTAAACGACGATTATATCTTTTCTCGTCTTCGTCTGATAAACCAAATGTGTTGGTAATTTTTTCTAAATGTGAAACAAGCATTAATTTATACTCTGGCAAGCCTCCACTAATTAAAAAGCGTTCTTCATCAATTAGAATAATTGCTTTTAATAGTTTGATAGCCTCGGCATCTTTACCGTTTTTAAACAAATTTTCAACTTCCATTTCATAAGAATTACGGATCTCTTCTTGAGCGAAATAATGAATATGATTGTTTATGGACAAAATTTCTTGATCGATGAAAGAAGTGCTCTTTTTATATTGCTGATAAAGATCTTTTTTCTGTAAGTAAATTCTTTTTAATGCATCAATATGCTCTAAACCGAGAAATAGTGATAAATAATTGGTGTTTTGTTTCAACGCTGCTATCGCAGAGTCAAATTGTTTATCGATAAATTTAAACAATTCATCAGAAGGATGGTCTCTATAATGTAATTTGACATCCGCAGCAAACCCAAGATAATCATCAATAGTGTTAACTCCTGATAAGATATATGGATTCATTTTATTAAATCTCTTTTTGCATTCCATTAAGAAATCAAATATTTTAAATGAATACAATTCATTGATGGGCACATTGAATTTATTTTCTAATTCTAAAAGGTTTGAATATAAAAAGAATTTTTCAACATTCACAACCGCGTCTTGACAATAAAGGTCAAAGAGTCTTTTGTCAGAAAAAGCTTTTTTATAATCTTCGATTAACGCTACTCTTTCTTTGATTAATTCATAAAGCTTGCTAACGTAGATAAAATAATCATTTTCTTTCAAGTCATTTAAGTAATGAGAAATCATGCCAATGAAATTGCTTAGAGTCAACTGATAGTCGAACAATAACGGCCAAGTTGGTTTTTCTATAAAAGCCGCTTTTCTTTTCTCAAAAGCATCAAGCCACATTTTGTATAAATCGTAAAAACCTTTTTTTGAATTAGGCATATCAAATGTATCCTCTCTTATAAAATTTTCTAATACTTTTCTCTGAAATAATCATATCACTGCTACATAATAATGTCTTTAAAATTAAGGCGGAACATGCGTTAATCTTCACGTGTAATACACCATTTGATTCTATCTAGTGTTCTTTCGAAATCTGTTTTTCTTCTTTTAGAATGTGGAAATTTCTTTTTGAATTCTTCAAATGGTGGATAATCGAAATCTTGACCAAAAAGACGTTTTAACTCGCAATCCTTCTTTTCAAGTTCAATATAACGATCACACGCTCTTCTGTTACGTTTCTTCGTTTCTTCGTTAATTTTATTAAGAGCGAGTTGATGTTCTTCTTCTTTCTTATCTTCACCATTAATGATAGCCATCATCGCTTCATTTAATGTCTCATTAACGAATTTAATGGAAGAAGATTTGAATGCAAGGTCTGGTTTAAAGATTTTTCTTTCATTAGGAAATTCAATAGTGATTCTTTCATTAGTTAAAGCCACTACTAGACCTTTAACTCCTGAACTATTAATAATTTCTTGATTAATGAATTGATCATAATTATTCATCGCATATTTCCTCCTTTTCTTCGTCTTCGTCTATATCGCTATCAGGGTACGCTGTTACCAAAACTGGCATATCCGTGAATCGCTTATTATTCATGATATGGTCATAAATAAGCACAAAGAGCCTTTCAAAAGCGTTAAATGATTTAGGCATTAATTTAATTAAAGAATCAAACCTTGTATGATTCGCGGTCACTTTATCAGCGAAAGCATGAGCGAAGAATTCTTGCACTAATAAGCGTTTATTTAATGAATAATATTCTAAAGAATGACCTTTTAAATAAAGATTAGTAATGTCGTGCTTAGAAGATAAGGCGTCCATAATTGGACAATACTTTTGTTCAACGATATCAAAGCATTTCTTTTTAATTAATTGATAATAGATTTCTACAAAGCCAGATTCATACAATTCTTTATGAATAGCTTTTCTTTCTTTTCTATCTTTAGTGTCCCCTAATTTATTATATAAAGGTAAATATTTATTAAAGATGTCATAGGCCCCTTTATAAATATTAGAATCGATGTTTCGAGCATACGCCCCCATTACTTCTTCATATAACAAAGGCTCTTTTTCATTAAATTCTTCAGTAAAGATTTGTTCTAAAACCTTACCATCTCTAACAATTACATGGCTAGAGAAAGAACAAAGGTCCCCAAATAAGAAATCAGTCGCATGACCTAATTCGTGCGCAAATGTATCTGGTTTATGAAAATTAACATAGATTCTAACTTTTCTTCTTTTGGAATAGTTGTTAAGTTCCCCATGATCTACAACGTGGCAGCTTCCCCCACTATAAGGAGCAATGCTTAAAGCGGAATTGGAAAGAAGTTTATTCACAAAATCGCGATAAGCAGGAGAGATATGAATAGCTTGCTTAATAATGCCTTTATAATTACGTCTAGCAAGTAATTTAGTTTTCTTTTCAATGCTTTTAGCAAAGATATTAATTTCATCTTGATTTGGATGATTTGTGGCTAACATAATTTCCTCCTTATTCCATTAAGAGAGTGTCTAATTCTCTTTCTTCAATGTTGAGGAAATAGTCCTCAATGAATGATGTTTGTGGCTCATCAAGAAGAGCGGTAATCTCTTCTAATGACATCGAGTTGATGATTTCATCATTACTTTTAATGACGAGTGTTTGTTCTGCTTCTTTCTTTTTCTTCATTAACTACCTCCAAAAATCTATTCAATATAAATAACCGTCTACCCAATCCCTCTACCAGACTGCGCCAAAGATAAAAAGGAGACATGACAGAAAAGGCGCAGCTGGATAGAAAGGAGGTTTATGCTATGTCTTAAAGACGGACAATGTGCTTTCTAAGTTACCCTTTTTTACTGGGTATCCTAAAAACGATATTTTCTGTTTTTATATAATAAAAATAAAAGCCGCCTTTTTCGGCGGTTTTAATAATATTTTGCAAAATTTATGTTACTCTTTTAAAAGGCTTTGCAAACCAGAATAAAGAGTGTCAGCAGATGAGTGCTTGTAGTAATATTTATCAAATAGATCAAAACTAGCGTATCTCTTATTTGTTCTTTCTAGAGATGGGATACCACCATCGATTTCAAATAAATCTTTATATGTATAGCCTAATTCTTTTTCTTTAACGAAAATAATGTATAAAAGGACAAATAATAAGGTATTTGGTGTTTCATTTTTTAACTCTTCAATTGCTTTGATAAGCTTTCTAGTCTTTTCTACTTTACTAATACCTGGTTTGATCTCTTGATAGCACTTTTCAATCTTGTCATTAAATTCTCTTTTTTCCATTTCAAAAGTTTTAGAACTCTTTTTTGCTTTATTTTTCTTATAAAGAACTTTCTTTAATCTCTTTAAAGCATCTAAAGTTTTATTAATTTGTCCATAGTTACTACTAGACAATCCATTAGTGGTTATATCTTTTCTAACTAAAGAGAAGAATGGTATGGTTTCAACATTTTCCATTGATTCTTTATTCTCGTAAGTATATTTCCATAAGCGATCCATGGTCGTATTGAAGAATGGCCTGTTTTTTTCAATGTGCTCTTTTAAATGACTATTTATCTTACCTGCAGTTGGTTTGTCTTTTGTTTCAGGGGCAACATAATAGAAGAATACAGGCTCTTCATCGAAACCATTATCAATCGCGTATTTATTAACTTTGTTAAAAACACTAACGGTTGTAAAATCAAATGACTTTTTAGCACTATCGATTTCTGCACCCGCTAAAACAGCAAGAATAGCAATTTTATTATATAGTTCTACATCATCGAATCCTTTATTTGGATTATCGTACTTATCGGTATTGTTCCAATAATGGGAATTAAGTTTTTGTGATAAGTTAACAATCATACCAACTCTGTTGTTAGCAATTTTATTATCTAAATCGATAATGTTGCCAATTAAGTCTTTATCAGTATTTAAACCAATTGATTTGCTATCAAAACCTGTACAAGGAACAGGGAACTTGTGATAGTTCTTTTTAGTAACGTTAACAACAACTCTATTATTTGTTAACAAAAGCGTGTCTGAGTCATAGTCAGCACCATTAAGGCGTTGTTGAATGTTGTTATTAATTGCGTCCACAACTGCGATATTTCTTGTTAAGTTAAACCATTTGTCTAAATCTTTTGGTTTTTTATTGTGGGCATAGAGCAAATTACCCATCGTCATATGAGGAGCGCGCGAACCAGCAATTTCTTCATCATTAAAGAAACTGCAATATATTTCATCTCTATTTAATGAAGAAACCACACCATTAGCTTCTAATAAAGACTTATCATCTTTCTTAATGATATATTGAAGATATTCAAGAGGATTACCAAATAATGTGGCATATGTCCCTTCAATCAATATTCTTCCATCATATAGTTTTAAATGGAAACTATCGATGACGTTATTGAATAAGTGGTTCTTAAATAAGTTTGTTTTCTTAAAATCTTTACAAAGATCAAGCATTTCGTAACAAACTTTGTTTTTAAATGAGTAGGAAGAATAATTAAATTCATTATCTTCAATAGCGGCATCTTCACTATCATCTTCCAAATCTTCATCATTAGTGACTTCAATATCTTGTTCTTTAACTTCACCTTTTAAGAATAATTTCACATATTCTGGAGTGTTTTTAATATCACGTATCTTATTAACGTAATCAAAATATGGTGATAATAATGGTCTAAGTTCAGTATCTTTCTTTAGACTCAAAGAATTTAACAACTGATATGTTGTCTCCACCATATCGCCATTAAAGAATCTTGTTTCTTTATCGGTTTTAACAATACCAAATGTTGATAAGCGATTATCACTAACGGCGTCGCACCATCTCTTAATATTTTCTTTTGTGAATCCACCTTTAGCCATCTTTAAATATTTAAGGCAAGATTCAGATACCACTAAAAGGATATCTTTGATATCAGTGGCAAATGTATAACCATTAAGTTGATCAACAGAGGTAATATTGTTGTATTTAAACCAATCTTGTAATCTGGTGTTAAAAGCGCAGGCTTTAAAGAATCTATTTCTTAAAAGCATCATGCCCTTAAGATGATCTCCGCTATAACCACATTCATGGAAGATGGAGTCATCCATTAAACCTTCACCATCAAAGATGTTGTTTTCAATATCGTTTTTGCCTCTTTGGGCCACTAAACCTTGACCTTCGATATAATTAACTTTAATGACTTCTTCGTTCTTTAAAACATGCTTAAAGTCTTTCACAAAGAGAATATTATATGGATTGAGTTCTAGTGTTTTAATTAGGCTAGATAAAGATAAGGCTTTATAAGCTTCATATGAAGTTAAGTTATTTAAACAATTATCTTTCTTTTCGTTTAGTCCTGCTTTAGACCAGCTATTCATCAATCTATACAAACTTTCTTTAATAAATAAGCACGATCCACCTTTAGCCGCACTAGCGGTTCTTTTATATCTGACGTATCTCTTGCCGTTAAGAATAAAGCCATCTCTATATATCGCTTCTCTCATTTGGCTAGGAGAATATGTTTGTCCCACTATTTCTTTTTTATCAAAGACACGTTCTTTTTTATCATTCATCCATAAAGAATATTCAAAAGAAACATTAACAAAGTCATCAGTGTAATATTCACCATTAATTGTTTTGCTTGTTAAGGTATTGTTCTGAATATCAAATTTCTTTTCATATTCAAGAAGATATAAAAGATCGAGATTGAACGCTAAAACATCACGATAATGCTTGTCAAAAGAATCTTTGGTATTTTTAATAACCAAATCCTCATTAACTATATACTGAGCGCGGTATATTTCCGCTGCTTGTAGAAGTATGATTCTAAAAGATGGACAGTTGTTATTCATATTACTTTCTCTCAACTTTATGCTAATTAACTGTTGGAAGACGAAATTTTCTTAATGAATGATTCTTTAATATCGTCTGACTTATGTAAAAAGAAATTTCCAGTACAGCATAGCCAAATTTGTCTATCTAATTTGTATGCTGTAAGATTTTTGTCGTGCTTTTTAATCTTCTCAACCAAAGCTAAAAAATCTGTTAAACATTCAAAATCTTTTTTACCGACATAGCCAGTGTAGTAGTCTCTATCTCTTCCCAAATAAACAGCCATGACATGTTTTAAATGCACATCTGGTTTGCCTAAATCAAAGCAATCATCAAGTTCCTTTAAAAAATCACAGCACAAAGCAACTGAAAATCCGTGTCTAAAAAGACTTCTAAGATAGTCAATTAATCTCCTGGTGTTTTTATTCGCGAAGTGTTTTTTAAAATCATCAATAATGCCTTTTTTAGATTTGAACTTTGAAAAATAAATAGCGCCATCAATTAATGCGTTAGCATATCGAGAAATTAAAACGTCTGGGCTTTTGCTCTTGTCTACTGACCATTTTAACCCTTCTGGATTTTTTTCTTTGTCATACCTTAGAGAATCAATTATTGCATCAACTGATTTAGTTCTATCTTTTTCGCCTTTGAACGAAAATCTTTTTAGGAAAAGCTTTGGCTTGAAATCAGCTAATTTTTTGCTTAAAAAATCCACTTTATCTTTAAATTTAATTATTTGACTAATCCTTTGACCGTTTTGGGCGTGAAAAGCATATTGAGCGAACGCTTGGTCAACACCTTTAAAACGGACGATCTCAGGCATTTGGTAATCAGTTAAATGATAATATCTTTCTAATTCACTATTACTAATGCCATATAGCTTTGCTAAATCAAGTGTCTGTTGATTGACACAATTGTAAAAATCTACTGGTTTCATAGATTGTTTTCCCTTTTCTTTTTAGAAACGAAACTTTTGTTTTGTCATTAGCAAAATCAATCAAAAATTAAATGGCACCGCGCGGAGCATCTATCTTCTTAATGCCCGTTTCTTTCTGGAATTTACACAAAAGTTCTTTAGCTAATTCTTTTTTATCAGGATCGTTGATAACGCCAATCATATCTTTTAAAATTTGGCAACATTCCATGTCACTTAAATATCTAAATAAGCCGGAGCCCCATATTGCTTTGTCTTCCCTGTTTTCGTTTGCATGGTATTTCCAAAGAAGCATCTTTTCAGATTCATCCGGAGTTAATTCAATACGATATTTTGGGTGAGCAGTAACACTACCACCAATATCAGACACATCGTTATGTTTTGCTATCAAGAAGACACCAAAGATTTGTGTTTTTTCTTGAGAAGCCTCTTTTCCCTTAATGATTGGTCTTGTTGTTAATACCGCAAGAGAACCAACTTGCGCTTTGTTTAATTTCATGGGTGCACCAGTTTTTTGTTCAACACCAGCGTAACAAATCCAATCGAGAAGCATCCTGGATTCATAACACAAGAATTCTTTTTTGTCGGTTGGATTTATTTTAGCGTCAAATTCTGCTTGGCTTATTTCTCTATTGGCCAGTTTTTTGCAGCGGCACACGTCTCCACTACACCATGTGCGTGTTTTTATATTGAAGTTTCTAACTTCTGCAGAACAAGGCGCTTTAAAACCGATGGAATTGGCTGATTTTCCACCATCACAATAAGTGCATTTAAAAGCAACATTGGAATCACCGATATCTCTCCTTATTCTACAAATGAATTCGTTTTTAGCTTTTTCAACGTCTTCGTCGTCTTTTGCTTCTCGTATTTCTTCTATACGACGAACGAACTCTTTAAAAATAGGAACGGCAATACTTTGTAACTCCTCATCTGCAAAAGCAAGCTTACCACTAATTATTGTCTGGGCCACAAATTCACGAGGACGCTCATGTGTTTCAACCACGATTGTACCATCTTCCTCAGAAATTGACTTTAAAATGCCTGTGGTATTGTCTCTTTTGATAATTACTTTTTCACCCAAAAATCTATTCATTGTGCAACTCCTTAAAATTGATTTTTATTTACAATCATTATAATTCCATGTAGCGGGCGTATAAAGAAAAACCATCTTGTGATATGAACCCCAAAAGTTGGACAACTAACTGGGGGAGTTTTTATCATAATATAGGAGGCTTTTTATTAGGGCTTGGTTCGTCTTCTAAGATATGACCTACCACGATGACACAATTGCCAACAATCGAGGTAACTTCCCAAGCGATGAACCAATCACTGGTATCGCCTAGCATTTTGCGGCGAATCTTTCGTTGAATATCTTCTACTGTGTTACTTTCATCAAACCACGACTTATCAATCACTTGGATGAATAAGTTTTTATCCGTGCCATTGATTTTAGTGATTTTTGCAACTGCTTTTTCAATTGCTTTAGAACACGCTAATCGCATCTCGAGATCTTTTTGCCCTTCTTTTTTACTATATTCAGGGTTTCTTCGGATATTCGTATTTCCGTATTTATCGATATAGAATTCGTAATGATGGAACAATGATTTATGTAAGAATGTCACTTCTGGATGTTCCGATAAGTATTGTTCGATGAGTGATAATGCCTTATCAGAAGCATTTGCCATCGCATTAGCTGCGCTTTTAGCTACTGCTTTAACGGTTTGATCAACGAGTGGGATATTAATTTCGCACACCCATCTACCATCTGATAAAGGCTCGGCCATCACACCATCACTATTTGGTTCTCCGTATTGAATTAGCCATTCATCTACATAGACTGTTTTGTTTGCTGATTTTGTTTTTTGATTTTTCATATATTCGTTTTCTCACTTTCTGTCGGTTTTTATAGACGCTACAACTATAAAACAAAAACCAGGCATAACCTGGTCTTGTCCCAAAAATGGTTACAAAGTTTTATTTAAATGATATTTCTTCGTAATCTTGGTCTTTAGATAAGCAAACATGATCTCCATAAATAGAAACCAGTTTATCAACTTTGATCAGTTCTTCAGCGGAACCAACTTCATTAATACTACCTTTATTCATTAGAACAACATTAGAATCTAAGAACAAAGCGTGGTTTGGATTATGAGATGAAAGGACAATTGTTTTCCCTTCTTTAGATATTTCTTTTAATTGAGTAAGAACTTTATTTTGATTCTTAATATCTAAAGCGGATGTTGGCTCATCTAAAAGGATGATAGGTGTGTTTTGAATTAAAGCACAGGCAATAAAGACAATTTGTCTTTCCCCACCACTTACTTCGCCGATATTTTTATCTAATAAGTGAGTAATGCCAAGTCTTTCAGAAACAGATCTCACTAATTCTCGTTCTTTTTCTCCAGGAGATTGATAGAACGCTAATGTGTTGGTGGTTCCAAATAATAAATAATCAAATACAGGAATATCTCCAATAACATACGAATGTTGTGGGACAAAGGCAAATATTTCACTTCTGTCTTTGATAGAAATTGTAGATAAGTCTTTTTCGTCGTATAAAATATTGCCTACCTGGGGTTTTTCCAAACCTGCTAAAAGTCTAAGCAATGTTGTTTTGCCACAACCATTAAGACCAAGGATGACGTTAATTGAGCCTTCTTTAAGCTCTAAATTAATGTCACTTAAGGTGTATTCAGTTGCCTTCTTATTATATTTAAAGGAAACATTATTAATCTTGATGCTCATAAATGTCCCTCCTTCTAATAATAAGAATAATGACAAACACAACTGTTCCGAATATACCTGTTACCGCACTTAATGGTAATTCCGAATCCATGAATGTTCTTGACAAGATATCTGTGATAATCATGAATAACCCACCAAATGTAATACAAAGAGGAATTGTTCTTTTGGTATTGTGACCCACCATTAATCTAACAATGTGTGGAATGACTAAACCAATCCAAGAAACAGTACCACAGAAGCACACTGATATTGCTGTTAAGAGAGTAGCAATTCCAATAATTAGATAACGATAGAACGTATAATTGATGCCTTTTGTTTGAGCAGCTTGTCTTCCTAAGGCAACTAAATAGATTCTAAAAGAGATAACAATTAATGTAATTGAGCATATACCCACTACTCCAGTAAGGATATAAGATTGACTCATTGTGGCGTTTTCAAAACTACCCATTAACCAATATGTGATAGATGCTAATGTAGTTTGAGGGTCTGCAAAGTATTTGATTGTAGATAAGATTGCGGACATAAACCCACCAACAATAACACCAGATAATAATAATGTTGTGGATGAACCATTTTTAAATAATCTAGCAATCAAGACCGTGATCATAACTGTGGCGACACCCGCCAAAAAAGCAAATACGCTAATAAATAGTGATGATAAACCAAGTACTATTGCTAATGATGCACCAACAGATGCACCGGTACTAACACCTAATAAATCGGGTGATACTAGTTTATTTTTAAAGGTTTCTTGATAAAGAAGACCTGATAAAGATAAGCCAACGCCAACCATCGCTGCCATTATTGCTCTAGGTAGTCTTAATCTTGTAATGATGCTTCTTTGCATGTCTAGTGATTCATCACTTGTGAAGATAGCTTTGAAAAAGTCATCGATTTTAATTGGATATCTGCCAATCATTAAGGCAGCTGCAAAAACAATAACTATAAGAACAATAGTCACAGTTAAGATGATTGCAAATCTTCTATTTAGTTTCTTTTCCATTAAACTAATGAGCCACCTTGTGGATTTAATCCGTTCATCATGTATGACACTTGGTCATCGTTTAAATCGGTACCAAAATAATCTTTGATTGTTGATTTAATCATAGATGAAACATCATATGAGAAATATTCTGGATAAATTTTATTAGCTTGATCATAGAAGAAGATTGGTGTCATAGCAGATAACTGCTCAAATGCTGTAAAACCATTAGGAATGGTATAGATTTTGTTGTTTTTGACCGCATCCATTAATTTATATGGTTCAGTTGTTTTTAACTCTTCTACATGTTTATTTTGATAAATGCCGCCCGTAACAAAGATATCTGGGTTTGCCGCCACTATTTCTTCAGCAGATGGTTTGTTAGTGGTCAATGTAGAACCAACGAAATCAAATCCCATAATACGATAAGCGTATTCGGTAAATGATCCTTTGGTATCGGTATAACCAATACCTTTATCTTTATCGCCACGGATATAAAATACTTTTTGTTTTGAAAGTGAATGTTTAGCTAATTCATTTTGAACATCACTAATAGCGGTTGTGACTTTATTTTCCCAAGCCGCTGCTTTTGTTTTCACTTCTTCACTATCCCAAATTTGAGTAACTAATTTAGAAAAGAATGTCACATAGTTATCAAACGTTGGATTTCCATAAAGAGAAACATTAAGAGCGGGGATACCATGGCTCTTCAAATCATCAGCAATGTATTTTTCTGGCGCAAACACAAGATCAACGCCCCGAGACATGAATAACTCATAGCTATTTTCATATCCATAGGAATAATGTTTGTTGCTTTCTGGATAGATTAAAGATGTCCAAGCATTATCTAAGATTGGACCATAAACACCATCAATCTTATCGCCTAAACCATATGCGACCATTAAGTCATATGTGGTTCTAGAAATACATGCTACTTTTTTAGGATTCTTGGTGATTGTAACTGTTTCACCAAGCATGTCGGTTACAGATATTTGTTCGTTTTGATTTTCCTTGTTGGAGCAACCTGTAATAACTCCAATAGAGGCAAGCGCCACTACTACGAATGGCAATAAAGATTTTTTACTCATATAGAGGTCCCTTTCTGGCGATTAATAATTCAATTACCAGTCATAGGCCGAAAGATACGGTACCGAGACATATAACGTATCTACTCGTTTTTAATTAATTATTAATCTACCGATATTATATATCACATCATATCGATGTATCTCGCAAATTTAGATTTGGCATCCACCCTAACGCCGCTATTAGGATGGATTGCCTGGTGTATAACAATAGGAGGTGTAAATGTTAGAAAGGAGGACTAATATACAACGCGGCGCTAGCAGTTAATCTTTTCTCGGAAGGCAAGCTACGATGATTAATCCGATTAGGCCTAGGAACAAGCCTCCGAAGAACCATCCAGCTATGCTTCTATTTTTATATCCAGCGATAATTGGACAAGCGATCATGCTGATGACTGTGTTAATGATTCCTAAGATTGTGAATACTGGTGAAATTTCCATTAGCAATATGCTCCTTCTTGCATTAAGTGAATACATAAATATCCATTATCATCTTCTTCTAAGACATATCTCGAGTCGCCGAACATGTTTTTAACTTCACAATTCGGATTTTCTTCAAGATATTCATCTATCAGTTTGGATGATTGCTTTGTGGCATTATCGATTGACTCTAATTTATAGTTGCCAATACCTATCACTGTTTTTTCAATCAATGGGAGATGAACCAAGCATTCATAAATTCCGTTTTTATTGCGTTTTGGTTCTAGGACTGATTGGCCATCTTCATCGGCTTGAGCAATCCAATTCAATGTTTTAATTACTTCTTTTGCTTCAATTTGCTTCATTTTGTTTTTCTGCTTTCTGCCTCATGGCTCCTATATAGTAAATTGAAAAAATATACCAAAACGAAAATGTCCCAAAATTGGTAACAAAATAAAAAGGGGCAACCCCACCGATGTTACTCGATGATGATTGCCTTAATTCCAAGTCTCTTGCAAAGAAGAACGATCAGATCAAAATCAGTCTTGGCGTTTTTACCATTGATGAATCTATTAAACGCCTTACGGCTATAACCGATTTCATCAGCGAACTGTTCTTGAGTCAAGTTTTCATCTTTGATGAGTTCCTTGATTTCTTCCAATAATTTAGTGGAAGAGTATGTGCCAGTATTGAAGCTCATATAGCAGTACCTCCTCCACTCGTTTATTTCTAAACAAAGGACGCACCCACTGGCTCACATATTATATCATGGAACTATTCTGTTTCTTCTACTTCTTTAAGACCCTTTTCTTCCATATATTTAACTAACGCACGCATAAGTTCTATTGATTTAACTAGTTCATCTTCAGTTGGAGCTTGTATCTCATTAGGGTGATGAAAATAATCTCTTATATATGTCGGAAGCATTTTTGTGACATAAACTTTATTGAAGCGAGAATTCACACGCTCTTTTTTATATTCATCTATATTCTTTTTGCCATATAGCTTTTCTGACTTTCTCTCAACTTTTAAATCAATAGCAGTGCTCGTATCCTTATCAAAGAAAGCACCAAAATAAGTAAATAACTGATCGTGGTAATCAAGAGAAGGAATATGAAACACTACATAATCTAATTCCGCAAACGTTGGTGTTGGTAAGCGTAAATCCATCTCATCAATTGTTTCTGTTTTGATATCTCCATCTTGTTTTGACAATCTAACAATTAGCACATCATCTCTAGTGATTAATGATTCAAGTACTTTTTCAGAGTGAGTTGCTAAGAAGATTTGAGGAACATTGCCATCAACATCAGTAAGCATCAATTTAATCAAATTAACAATTTCTTTTTGCCATCTAGGATGCAAAGATGTCTCAGGCTCATCTAAGAGCACACAATCGGTTCCTGATGCCATTTTTCTGATATCTTTTATTTTTAATAAAATCTCTTGTTGGCCAGATGAGTAGTTGGTGATGTTGTAACCATGCTCTTGACCGTCTATCTTCTTGGTAACTTCACCACTACACCACACTTCATCAATGTGGTTTTCTTTGAAGATGGTTGTTATTTCATCATCACCAAGTTTTTCCAATAATTTGATACCTTCGTTTATACGGTTAACAGCATTATTGCTTCTTAAACCAAAAGGATTGGCTCCACCAGTATAAGTTGCACTATTGGTTGGATACATATCCTGACCATCAATAAGCTTTCTTACTTCTTTCATAGCATTTCTATGAAGACTACCCTGTCTAAGATAAAGAGCATCAAATGGTTTTGGAACTATTGTATATGGACTTTGTTTATCAGAGATAAAATCTGATTTCTCATAATTAAAAATCTCATTTAATATGGTTGTCTTGCCACAACCGTTTTCACCAACAAAAGCCACAATTGCATATGGTTTGTTCGTTTTAGGGTTAACCAAATCGAGCTCAATATTTTTTAAGATTGGATGTTTTTTAATTCTCAAGCGCGATAAATACATAAAAATACCTATTTTTTAAAATAATCTATATACGGATAAGTTACGTAAGAATCTTCAGTCTCAATAATGTAGTTAAAGTAATAGTAAGGTTTTTCAACTCTAACTGTAATGATATTAGCCAACACTATGAGATATCCTAAAATAGACCCAATCCAACATAAAGCACCATTTGTACTTGTTTGCATAGAAGCAATGAAATACCACATTACCCCAGAAAGACTCACAACTATGGAAACTATGTTGAATACGAGAAGTAAATAGAAAATGGCCCCTTTGCTCTCTTCCCGAACTATTTTTTTGTGATCACCATCGTTTACTAGATAAAGCTCAGTGTTTTCAACATTCCAAAAAGATTGCATTGGTTGTTTATTCTTTTGTTTTGACAGAGTAATAAGAACAAGCAGAGGGCTAACCAATGATAAAGTAGTAGCAATTACTAGCAACCATTCTAGCTGTTTATTTAAAATCAAAGAAATTAAATCAAAAATAAGAATAAGTAGCAAAATAGAGAGACGAACAATTGGTCTTGTTCTCTGCTTTTTGATTGTTCTCTTAAATTTTCTTAAATCGTCTTCGATTCCATAAACGGTTGCGTCTTTTAGATAATCTGCAAATGGTCTACCAATAGCTTCGGATATAGGTCTTGGTTTTTCATACTGAAAAGAAGGTATTTTATTTTCAATATCATCAAGGCGTTCAAACACATTTCTTTCTTTATCAGACATTAAGAATTCCTCGGTAGATTATATTTTATCATATATGTTTATCTATTAGAATTTTGTCCCAAAAATAGTTACAAATCAATGATTGCTTCTCTAAACATCTTTTCATATTCCCTAATCTTATCCATGATGGGTCGTATCAGGGAATATGTTTTTTTAATATTACTTAGTAATATTTCTTAAAGTTTAAATATGGTGTTCAGGACCTTATTTCGCGATAGCGGCCTTATAAATTTTGGCGGTTTCTTCATCAAAATATATACACATGTACACTGTTTTAAGTGATTTTGCTTTATAACTGGTTAATACTTTAGCCACTACTTCAGCGGCTTCTTCTACTGGATAACCAAATACACCAGTGGATATTGATGGGAACACTATATTTTCTAAACCTAATTCATCCGCAATTCTTAGACAGTTTAAATAACATGATTCTAACGTCTTAGGAGGATTAGGATCAGTGTAATATCTAGGACCTACAGTATGAATAATATATTTATAAGGCAATTTATATGCTTTAGTGACTTTAGCTTCACCTGGTTTACAACCATTTAAAGTCATACATTCTTTTAATAGTTCTGGGCCAGCAGCATGATGGATTGCTCCATCCACTCCTCCACCACCTAAAAGATTCTCGTTAGCAGCGTTAACGATGGCGTCTATATCTTTACCTAATTTAGTGATATCAGCTTG
>Ga0247609_10003604_pt1 | contig 15670 bp, 8 predicted proteins | sample 172DNAGHGlowgp2_FD_193487 | JGI IMG/M metagenome (GOLD analysis project Ga0247609, IMG submission 193487) | Sheep rumen microbial communities from Palmerston North, Manawatu-Wanganui, New Zealand - 1728 DNA GHGlow gp2 | ecosystem: Host-associated > Mammals > Digestive system > Stomach > Rumen ...
AAAGAATCTTCCTTCGGGTTCTTCGTCGTCCTCTGACTCATCCAGGTCGTCATCATCTCTGTTGTCCAGGTCACGATTAAGATTATCTTTCCTCAACGCCTGTTTCCACTTAATAACGAGTAGTATTCCAATAACAACAATGATGGTCGCAATCATAAATGACAACGGATTTGATTCAATAAATTCTTTAATTGACTCCATAATTAACCCCTTTCTTTTTATTTATTACAGTTTATACTCTCACTTTAGGCAATATTGAAAGAGGACGAAAATCGTCTTCACTGCCAAAATGCCAAGGTAATTTCTTACCTGACGTGTAATTGTCTTTTTTTGTTTTCATAATTTCTAATTTTAATGTTTGTTTTTTATTGTTCTCAACGATCCACTATTTTAGATAAACATATATATTTTGGTAAAAAAGTCAATTAATAAAAAAGGTGCCAGAAATTCTGGTCACCTATTCTTCTTTTGAGCCAAATGTCGTCTTATGTTATCCAACAACTCATCTGTTTCCTTAAGATACTTCTTAAGATCATCAATAGGTAGATTGTGGAGATAATCCACTGAGAATGGATGCTTCTCAACAAAATCGCTGATAAGTTTTCTAACATGAGGATCATCACACTTCTTGTACATATTTATCTCATGGTGATTCATCGTTAATTTCCCATAGAAAGTACCATGATTTCTTGAAAAATAATATACGAATATTACTAGGAATGCAAATAAAACTACGAGTGCAGTTAACGATACAGATAAAGATACCATATTCTACTAATTTTTATTGTTTAACATTTTGTTTACTAGCTTAATTATACGGATTTGGCTTTATTATTTCAAGATAAAAAGAAAAATCCCTCATAATAACGAGGGATTAATAGAGCTCGAGACTGGACTCGAACCAATGCCTTCCCTTACTGAGATAAAGACTATTAACCGGTGTAATCTAATATCCTTTCTTGGACGCTCTTGCCACTGAGCTACTCGAACGATTAAAATATATTAATTTGCTATAAAAAGTCAAGTAATATTAAGAATAAAAAAAAGTGCCAGAAATTGGCACTTCTTTCATGTTATTCAGCTTTCTTTTCTTCCTTAACCTTTTCTTCTCTAGGTTTTTCATCCTTTGGAGATTCTTTCACTTTTCCTTTTAATTTCTCCACAGGAATTCTGATAAATCCATCGCTAGTTTTGATATTCACATCCTGAGTAATAATATTATAAGAAGCTACTACTCACGTATTATCGCTATTCTCATCCATTCTTCTCTCATATAATCATCTCATATCTACTTTAGAACCCTTACGTGGAAATTTCTTACTCTCACTCACGTATAAATCCAATTCATAGAGCAGACAGCATTTCAATTTTCAGCATTTTCATTTTAATCTCTCAATATCTCTTCATTCCAAATTTTGCATTACTACACTTTCAATTTCTATATTAGGCAACATTGTACAAGTTTTACAGCATAAGCACTGTCCAGAGCTACACATCATTCCATCAGCTCATGGTGACATTCTCATCATATCTCTAGCTCATACTTGGAATAAGAACATATTTTTTCATAGTTTTTCTCTGAATTTCTTTACAAATTCTGTGAAGACGTATCTTTCCTCTGAATAAAAGAAGAAATAAAGCTGATCAGAAAAAATCTGAAATCTAGCTGTTACAGGCACGGAATTTGGAAATTCTTCCTGAAATTCTCTCTTAAACGTTGGGAATATCTTTAATGCTATTTCTTGCTGAGTATTAAATTCTTCTTCTTCCTTTCCCTCAAGCATTCTCACAAAATCAGCAGAAAAGAAATTCTTATCTTTATCTCCAGACTGTACTCCTCACGAAATTATAGTTCAGATTGAAAGTTTCATAGCTCCAGTTTTTGGATCAGGCTGTTCATAGACTATTTTATCTCATATTTTCAAATTCTCCAAAATTTCAGGAGAAACTTTGTTAATGTTCAAATATTTGTTTGTATATCGGTCTAGAGCAAGTACGCTTTTCATGAATATTTATTTCATGGATAAAATATTAAGATTTTTTACGAGAAGTAGACTTTTTAACAACCTTTTTTGATTCAGCTTTTTTCTCTCATTCTTCATTCATTTTTTCTTCAACTTTTCCAATAACTTCTTCTACTTCAGATTTTTCTTCAGCTTTAGTTACGACTTCATCAGCATTTTTGAATTCTTCGATTTTATCAGGATTCTCTACCATTACAGAGAAATCTTCACCTGAAATATATTCTTTCTTTATCAAAAGTTCAGCGATTTTTTCCATAGTTTCCTTGTGCGCTAGAATTGTATTCTTGGCCACTTCATAAGCATCTTCCAAATACATTTTCACTTTCTCATCAATTTTTTGAGCAGTTTCTTCACTATAAGGTTTAAAGAAAGAGAAGTCTGAATTATTTTCATCAGGATAAACAACTAATCCAATTTCAGGATCCATTCCATATTTAGTTATCATATCTCTAATAATCTTATTGGCTCTCTCGAAATCGTTTGAAGCTCCAGTCGTGATATTATCCTTTCCAAAGAAAATTTCCTCAGAAGCACGACCTCAAAGAAGTCCAGCTACTTCGGCCAAGATATAGTTTCTAGAATAAAGGTTTCTATCTTCGGCAGGCGTAATCCAAGTCAAACCAAGAGCATGTCATCTTCTCACGATTGAAATCTTTTCAGGAGCGTCTGCTTCAGGCTGAACATGAGCCAACAAAGCATGTCCTAATTCGTGGAAAGCGATAATTCTCTTTTCTTTTTCTTGAATTCATTTTGATTTCTTTTCTGGTCACATAATTACTTTTTCCAACGCATATTCAAAATCCTCAGGCTCTAATACAGTTCTTCCATCTTTTGCAATTCTGAGAGCTGCTTCGTTTACGATATTTTCTATGTCAGCTCAAACCAAACCGCTTGTTCTTTTAACCAGACTTTTTAGATTAACTTTTGGAGATAGTTCTTTTTTCTTTAGATAATAATTAAATATTTCAGTTCTTTCTTCGGCAGTAGGAGAGGTTACATAAACTTTTCTATCAAATCTTCCAGCACGAAGTAGGGCAGGATCCAATATATCAGGCCTATTTGTAGCAGCCATCACGATTATATTTGTTTGATTATCAAATCCATCCATTTCAGTTAAAATCTGATTCAATGTCTGTTCTTGTTCTTGATGTCATCATGTTGTTCCATTTCATCTTTTCTTTCCAATTGCATCGATTTCATCTATGAAAATAATAGCTTTACCAGCATCTTTAGCTTGCTTAAATAATGTTCTAACTTTTGCAGCTCACATTCATACAAGCATTTCCATAAATTCTGAACCGGACGCACTAAAGAATGCAACATCAGCTTCTCCTGCTACGGCACGAGCTAATAAAGTCTTTCCAGAGCCAGGTTCTCCATATAGTAAAATTCACTTTGGATGTCTAGCTCCCACTTTATGATATTTCTCAGGGTGCTTGAGATAATCTACCACTTCCATCAATTCATTCTTTACTTCTTCCATTCATGCAACATCTGAAAATCTAGTCTTGCTCGTCTCTTTCGTAGATTTCTTTCAGACTTTTATATCCATTAGTCATCATGCTCAGTTTCATTTTCACAACATCAAACGGAATCCGATTATGAATACCAAGAAGAATAATATTATTCATCCAAACTCTTTCAAAAAGCTGACAAAAACACTTTCCTCATTGTAAATCGTTTTAATGGTTGTATCTCACGTCATACTCAATCATAATTCAATCACGCTTGTGTCTGCAGGTTTCTTAGTAGTTACCAAAAAATAATTATCTACGGTTCTCTTTCATCATATAGGGAAAATTGTATCTTTTTCTTCACTTCCACTTAATATATATCATTTCAAGTTTACTCAGTCTTCAATTTCCACTTTCTTGAAATATCAACTATTATAAAGACTGAGCCATCAGTTCAACGATTTTTCATCTTTTTTGATAATATTATCGATATGCTTTTGTTCTCAAGTTCAACTTGAAGTAGATTCAGAATTAGAGAGATAAGGAGTTATTCCATTTTGAGTAACAGCTATAATAATAGTCAAAAGTATCAAAGCACAAATAACTTTTATAAGAGATTTTTTCATGTATTTTTATGTAAGATAAATTATTCGAACTCTTGGTAAGATATACCATATCCACACCAATAATAAATTATATGAAATTCAGTTTTCAATGCAAGTGAGAAGAATAAATTTTATTTCCTTGAATTTCACATTCCAAACATTATTTTTATATACAGATTTTTTATATTTTGTTCTCCAAAATTTGATGACTTGAGAAGTAGCGCAGGAAACTAAAATGGAAGCATATGAATTCGAATTACGTTGGAGAGCATATGCATGATTATCCAGGAGATTTAGGTATTCTCGAGATGAAGAATGTATCGCAAATTTAGTAAGGAGAACTGATAAATGAAACCTCGAAATTGCATTAAAAGATACCTCTCCAGAGGATTTACATAAATTTACGTTGCAGACTTATACTCACTATAAAAAAAAATTCATAGAAAAAAATCAGACTGAATTTCCAGGTAGAGATAAGAGATTTTCGTTATGATATTATATTGATCGTTTGGAATATGAACTAAAGGTTATCAAGGAAATGTGATTTAATTCATACTTCCTAATCGTATCAGAATACGTTCGTCGAGCCAAGGAACATCAAATTTCAGTTTGACCATGAAGATGATCATGAGCATGATCTTTACTCGCATGGTTAGTATGAATTACAGAAGTGGATCCATTGCCATTTGATTTGCTATTTGAGAGATTTTTAAATCCTGCCAGAGTATCGATGCCAGACTTCGATATCGATTTTGAGGATTCTTTACGTCAAACTGTAATTGAGCATTGCTACGATTTATACTGAGCTGAAAAAGTTTGTTCAATCTGAACATTCATGAAAATGGCAACTAAAGCCGCATTCAAAGATGTTGCTAGAACTCTTTGAGTACCTTTTGAAAAATCAAATTACGTTACGAATTTGCTCCAAGATAAAGTTTGACTAGTCGCACAAGTGGAAGACCCAGAATGAGCTCCTGAATTAAAAAATATTTATGAATCAGATGAAAAAATTCAGCAAGCAATAGAATTCTGAGATAAACTTACGTGAAATCTTCGCCAGATGTGAGTTCATGCTTGTGGAATTATCATTGCTCCAGAAAAAGTTACTACTTATACTCCGACTCAATATAACAAAGAAGAAGATCATACAATCGTAAGCCAATATGATTGACCAACACTTGAATCAATCTGACTTCTCAAAATGGATTTTTTGGGATTGCGTAATCTTTCCATCATCAAGAACTGTGTAAAAATTATCAAAGCTCGTGCAGATCAGAGATGAGAAAAAATTCCAGAGATGTTTGAAGAATTTTTGGAAACAATGAGTTTAGATATTCCAATCGATGACGAAGAAACGTATAAATCAATTTTTCAGCAATGAGATACTACGTGAATATTCCAGTTCGAATCTCCATGAATGCGTCGTTACTTGATTGAACTAATCCCAGAAAAAATCGATAACTTAGTTGCCATGAACGCACTTTATCGTCCATGACCTATGGAATTTATTCCAAGTTATATTAATAGAAGACTAGGAAAAGAGGAGATTGAATATATGTATCCAGAACTTAGGGCAGAATTGACCAAAAAATATTGAGTAGAAGTGGCAGAAGAAGAAAGAAGAAAGTTGATTGAAGATCTCGATCCATTTCTAAAAGAAACGTATGGAATTGCTGTTTATCAGGAGCAGTTAATGTTTCTTGTACAAGCAATGGCGTGATTCTCTCTTTGAGAAGCAGATCTGCTTCGTCGTGGAGTTTGAAAAAAGAAAAAATATATTATTGAGCAGCTTAAAAAAGAATTCCAAGAACGTGGAGCTTCTTATCATAATTATAAACCAGAAACTACGACTCAGATTTATGAAAGAATGATTGAACCAGCTGCTTCATATTCATTCAACAAATCACACTCTGTCTGTTATGCCATGATTGCATATCAGACTGCTTATTTAAAAGTTCATTATCCAATTGAATTTTCGGCTGCTTTAATACGTTCTGTAGAGGAAGATACAGATACTCAGAGTTTCTATTTCTCTGAGATTCAGCAGAAATGAATCGATATTTTACAGCCAGACGTGAACGTATCATTTAATCATGTGGCAGCCATCGATCAAAGTGTAAGAATCTGATTTATTTCTATTAAATGAGTGTGATTCGATACATGAGAAGAAATCCAGGAAGAGAGAAAAAAATGATGAAAATACACTACTTTAGAAGATTTTTGTAAAAGGTGTTCAAAAGTTTTAAATAGAAAGAGCTTAGAATGATTGATTAAGTCATGAGCATTGGACCAGTTCGAAGATCGTAAAGTCCTCCGAAATAATGTAGATCAAATCATTAACCGAATTTCAAATTCTGCAAATGCTAGTCAAGGTTTATTTTGAGATTTGGAGAATAAAATTCCATTGAGAAAAGTAGAGAAATCTACTCTTATGGAAAGATTGATGATGGAGCAGGAAGTTTTCAAAACTTTCGTTTCATGAAATCCATTGGATTGATTGTATAAAATGATAAAGAAAAGAACACTTCTCTCAAATATTAAGGATAAAACTGATGTTGGAAATTTTGAAATTGTTGGATACATCAAAGATATTCGCCGTGCAAAGAAGAAATGATTTTTCATTACGATAGAGGATATTTCAGATAACTTTGATATATTTTTATCTGAAACGTATTGACTACAAAAATTTGATTTGGTTATCGTTTCATGATGGAAGAAGAATAGAATTCAGATTTCAAAAATTGTAAAAACTTCTCGTGAAAAACTGAAGGAATTGGCTGGAGGTTCTTATGACGAAAAAGATACAGTTTCTGCAGTTAAAAAAGCTAGGGCAGGAGAGCAACAACAGCTTAATATTGAACGTATAAAAGCAGAAATTGCAGCAGAAAACGAAAAAATGGCAGAAGAGAATAAAGAAAATCTGACTAAAATTTCTAGTGATAACGTTCAGGATAATTTAGCAGAAGAAGTAGAAGATATTGAAGAATTTGAAGATGCAGAAATTAATGAAGAATTAAATGAAATAGAAGAAAATATTGATGATAATGATGAAAAAAATGCTCAGATCGAAGAAGAAAATGAAAATATTGATAATTTAGAAGATAATGAAGCTCCTATAGATTCAGCAGGAATAGAAAATAATGATAGTTCCGATAATGAGAAACAAGAAGTTCATGAAGAAAAAAATGTTGAACCAGAAGATAATCCATCTCAGAATAGTAAATATAGTCTTGTAATTACCACAGAAAATTTACCATTCTCAAAGATGAAGTCATTGATGACCATTATTTCATGAAATCCTTGAGATATAGATATTCAAGTTTTATGAAATGAAATGAAAGTTTCAGAGAAATGACTCAATGAACTCAAAAAACTAATCCTGGAATAATTTATAATTAATGTTAAAATAATGCAGTGAGAAGAATTAAAAGTTAAACTAGAACAAGCACAAAATATTGCAATTTTTGGACATCAATCAATTGATGGAGATGCTATTGGATCAATGTTTTGATTGTGACTACAATTAGAAAAACTTTGAAAAAATATTTCATACTTTACTCCAGATGAACCTAGTGAAACTTTTTCATTTCTAGAACTTAGAAACTTACAAACAGAATTTGATTATGGAAACTACGATTTAATCGCATTCGTGGATTTCTCTACATACAATATGATTAGAAAGTTTTCAGAATGACATGAAGAGTATTTCAACTGACAGCAAAAGGTTATCATAGATCATCACATATTCGCTACGGAATTGCCAAATTCAGTTGAGTTTCGTGATGATAGTTCAATTAGTGCTGCTCAATTAGTTTTTGAACTTACTCAACAATGGCGACCAGATTTAATTGATTCACATATTGCTACGTTATTTTTAACAGGAATAATGACGGACAGCTGAAATTTCCGTTTTGATGAATGAGAAGAATCAATCCGTGTATCTAGGAATAATCTAGCATTACTAGAAAAATGAGCTAAGAAAAAACTGATTATAGATAATGTATTTCGCTCTAAAAGTTATGAGGATTTAGAATTTATGCAGATTATCCTTTGAAGAATGCAGAAAGTCGATGATATCATTTACTCTCGATATTCCCAAGCGGAGCTAGAAAAATTTTGACTTCATCCTGATAGTGCAGATTATGCGTTATATTTAATATGAGATATAAAAGATCAACAATTAGTTATCTTAGGAAAAGAAAAAGATGATCATATAAAATTTAGTCTTCGTGCAAAATGAAAATATAACTGTAGAGATATAGCTAAGCATTTTTGATGATGATGACATGCGAATGCTGCATGATGTTCAATAGAAAAATCTTGAAATCTTGAAATGGATGTAGTAGGTTTTGTAAACCAAGTGAGAAATCTTATAAGTTAATCCATTACAGTGATTACAAATAAAAAGCAACCATTTTCAGGTTGCTTCTTTTATAAATTATATTTTTTAATTTAATTCTAGAGCGATGATTTGGCTTCATCACGATACGCTAGTAAATAATAAGTTTTGAATCTGAGGGAAATTTCAATCTTGAATCGAAAAATATGCATTAATATAAGAAAGTAAAACATTTCTTTCTTTTTGAGTTAAATCCTTTGCAAATCATGTAGAAACCTTTCAAGTAATGAAATTACGAGCAACATTCGCAAGTTTGCTAGAATCTACTTCTATTCAATAAATGCTTGCAATGTCCTCTATTCATGATTTAGTATCTTCCATAACCCTTGATGTAAAGATTTCAGCAATTGATGAGAATATAAAATTAGCATTATCAAAATATTGCAAAACGGCCATTTTTCATCTAGTTAAAATTAATTCTTCATCAGTTAAAGTTTCTCAAAAATACTTTCTAATTGTATTATCATCAAGAGTAAAAGCATATTTAGCTCATAAATTATTTGTATTAAGTAATTTTAGATATCCTGCTTTATATAACCTTACTAATGTTGTTATCGTACCATCCATCTCGATTTTGGACTTGTTACTGTTTAACTTTGCGAAGAATCTATAGAATAAAGTTTCATTTCATTCTCACATAGTAACAGTTCCAATGTTAGGGTCTATGATTAAATAACGAGTATTATCATTTTTTAGTCTTCGATAAGTTTTACATAAATCTCAGTCTGAAGTTTTTCTCCAAAAATCAGACAACATTCAGTCAGATTTAATATTTCGTTGATTTCACAAAAAGTATTGTATATAAGTTCATGCAATGATAACTCAATCTTCATTCTTACGATCTGCTAATGCATTAATAATTGTATTATATTGAGGGAATTGTAGATCGAAAATATCTTTCCAAGTATATCAGAGTTTTGTCTTACTTGTAGGTTGTAAATTATTATCTATTGTCTGTTCATTACCAACATTTCATTTGTACCAAATAAACACAGAACTAGCTCATTGAGATGCAATTCTTAGAAAATTTAATATGATTTGGAATCAGAATATAATTCAAATTAATATTATTAAAATCCAAGAAATGTAATTATAACCATCTTCACTATCTTCTCCATTTTTTTCTAACATTTTATCCCAAAATAAAGCAATTGTAATCATAGTCCATGAAATTAATACAGTTCAATACCACAGTATAGAAGATCAGATAATCCATCGTATTCACCATCAAATTAATGTCGTTAGAGAAAAGGAAGTTAAAATCTTATCCTTCTTTATTATAGCATAAGGCAAAGCAATAAGCAAGAATACATATATAACTATCCAGAAAAATCCAATATCTGTATAATAACTACTTAAATTCTGTAATGACCAGTTAAATGAAATGTTTAAAGGTACTAAATATCTGTAAGGAATAAATATAGCGTCCTTAGTTGATAAAATACTGTGAGATTGATAATATTGTCTTAGATTTACTATTTCATCATGGAATACAGCTGTATTAGAAGCTCAAAATCAGAGTTTTCATTTAGATTTTGCTTCATCATAAGCATCAATCGCCTGTTTAAGTAATAATCAGACCTCTCATTCCTTATTATTAATTCAGTTCTCATATATTCAACGTAGGTCATCAATCTTAAAATTATCTATTACATCAGCATTATTACACAACACCTTAGCGTCATGATTTAAACCATAACATGTTTTGCTATCAGGTAATAATAGTTTAATAATACTGTATGTAAAATTATTCTCACATACATTATTTTTATTGCTTGCTCAATTACATGTACTAGATTTTGGCCACATAGACCTAAAGAATTTGAACCATTTTTTATTCGCAGTATCTTTATCTATACTGAATAGATGGGTTTTATTAAACTCTTTCCATCAATATCAAATATATCTTCATAGATCCTCTCATCATTGTCATCATATAATTTCTTGCAAATCCCCGTATAACTCATCCCACGAATATATATTTCCACTTCTTGAACACTGAGAAAATGATGTTTGAGCTCTTGTATTCAAATTGTTGTCTAAATTATCTCAATCAAGAACTGAACTATAAGAACTATAGTCTATTGATGAATTTTGAGCCAATAATTTTTTAGTATACTTTTTTTTATCCATATTATTCATACCCAAAAATACAGCTTCCAATGAATTTCACAGAGAATAATAATGGTTACTTACTTGAGTAACTATAGTTCGAGGTAATTTAAGAAAAATAAGAGGAGCTAGAAAACAAATTCATAAAATAACTAAATCTCTAAAATTTTTTCAGAATTGTTCTCTATTTGAATTTTTTAATAGATGGATGACGAGTCATAAGACCATAATAACTCATCACATTATTATAAACCATGTTGCATTTTCATCCGTTAGCATAACTGAGGATGTTAACACATTAAATTTCCTGGTAAATCACATTACTATAATTCAAAGTCCTAGACTTGTTAATCATCAGAATCGTAATCATACAAGTAATAGCCCAAAAAGTACTAAATCTACGAATGCCGTAATTTTTGCTAGAGCAGCAAATCCAAAAAACAATCAAGCAATTATTACATATTTTAATACTTCTTTTTTGTCGTTTGAATCTTTTCTATTTTGAAGAAAAATTAGACCTGCTAATAAAGCTAATAAGGATAAAGCCATTACTCATAAATCTGTTTTATTGTCAACAATTACAAGGAATGCTCACATTCAACCAGTTAACCATAATAATAGTATATACCATCACATTCTAATTCAATTTCAATTTGAGATTCATGATCCATCAGTAATTGTGCTTTTTCATTTTTTCAGATTAGATTTTTTATTTTCATCTTTTTCTTCCTTTGTATTTACAAGAGTAAATATCTGAAAAACTATAGCGATTCAAAAGATAAGGACTAAAGCTGCACTTATATTATTCATGGAGATAGCAATATTATCAGATGATAATCCAAACCATCAACCCGTACACCCAGTTAGAGAAAAAATAAAAGTTAAAAACTGATGCCACAATCATGGCATGCTATTTGCGACCGTATTTCATCGATATACTCCAGCATTTTCAGCTAGGATTTTAGGTATATACATATATTCATGGTTTGCATCCCGAGCCGTTGAATATGGAGTAAAAGCATTCTGTATTCAGATATATAAATATGCTATAGAAAGAATAATTGGTAATAATATTACCAAGAATCAGATTTTGTTAGAGCTCCAAAAATTTTTTGAATTTAAATTCCATTCTCATGAAATAATTCATGTCCTATATTCATCCAAAATATTTCAAATAATATCTCCCCACTTTTTTAGTTGTTTTCTCTCGAATCGAATCATAAAACCTAATCATAGAAAAAGAATCCAACTTACAATTCAATACAATAGTCAAATTCATAACAAAACTTGGACTATAATTACAAAACTACAAAATCATATTCAGAAACTCAAAAATATTTCTTGTCGACGTAATTGGCTAAATTTTATTCGTTTTCTTGCAATCCAACTTCATAATGCGGAAAATCAAAGAATCAAATATATTCATAAACAAACAAGTAATACAGTATTAAATATTGTGATAATGTGTCCGAATCAAATAGGATCTCATTTAATATTACTATGTATTAATCAGAATATTCAAGCTCATGTTACAAAGAATATAATCAAATTTTTTATGTTAACTTTTGAACTTATAAATAAGTATCAAATAGGTATCAGACTACATAACAAAGCAGAAATAAAGACTCATCGATTTTGTCATGAAGATAACATATAAATATAGTATGTATGTTCTGCTAAATAAGCAAAAAATGCTTGATATCCCAATCGAGCAATTATTAAGATTAAAGCAATAATACCTATCATTGATAAATATCTTTTCATAATAGAAAAAAACAGAATAAAAAACCAAAAATCATTCTATTTTTTAGGTGCTTTTTTTCAAACTAAAAAAGTCCCCAAAAATTTGACATTTTTTGATTTTTAGAATATAATAATGTATATTAATTTATATATACCAAAACAAAAATGGCACACCGATCTGGTTATGAAAAGGCATACCAAAGATTTAATCTGGCTCTATGAAAGAGAATTATTTCTCATAATCATAGATGAAGAAGAGTAGAAAAACTCTATAATGCAGCTAGAGAATGTTCTCATCGACGAATGTATATCGGAGAAGCAGTTTTAGCGTTTCTTTTTATCGGATGGGCAACTATGCGATGATCAGGAGATAATCTAAAAAATAATACAACTCTTGTGTATCCATTATATCAAGTTTCAACTTTAGAATGTAGAACATTAGAACGAGATTCTATGCCAGATTCTTGTAAAATTAAATTGCCAATTATTCATAACGCAGACTATTCAACATATGTAAATGAAAAAACTTATACTGATATTTATACAACCCTTTGGGGAGCTCCTTATGAAGATTCATGGAATCAATCAGCATGAGCTCACTATGGAGTAGATATTGCAACAGCTAAATGAACTCCACTTTATGCAATCGCAGACTGAGAAGTTTATTCAGCAGGATATAATTCTGCATATGGAAATGTAGTAAAGATTAAATTTAAATTCAATGGAGAAATTCTTTTTGCAACATATGCACATATGAATAGTATTTCTGTTCAAGCTGGAGATACTGTTACAAAATGACAACAAATCTGAGAAGTATGAAATACAGGAAATGTATTTGGAGCGTTAGGAGGATATCACGTTCACTTTGAGATTGATAAAAATAATGGATGAAGACCTGCCTATGCATTCTCATGATGTCCAGAACTTGATAAATGACATTCAGAAATTATCAAGAATGGATATTGTAGAATCCAATTATTCCAATATACAAAAGATCCAGTTGCAATGCTTGAATCTGTAGATGCTCCTTATCCAAATCAAGCAGCAGAGAAAGAAAAACCTAAGCCAATAGAAAAGGAAGAAACTCATGGAGTATCTACTGGAAATGTAGTAGAAACTGGAAATACAAATACTTCAACAGGTGAAGATGTTAAAGTAGTTCTACCATGAGAAAAAAAGATTGAAGATAAACCACTAAACGTTGAAAAGAAAAATCTGATTGATTTGAATTTTGATAGTTTAGATGTTAATGGAAAAGAATTTGTAAATAAATGGAATATCGAAATCGAAAAAGGATTTGAAGATTCTATTATGTTAGAACAAGCAACTCAGATTACTATTCGTATCACAAATAAAGTATCATGAGCTAAATATAATGGAGCATTAAATATTCCTATCACAGCAATTGCAAGTAATACAAATGTTTCACTTAATCCAGTATCAGTAATGTTAGTTAAAGATGGAGAAGCTAAAATTACTATTACTCCAAATAAGATGTGAAGTACATATATCGCATTAAATCTTGGTAATGCAAAGATTTGAGGGACTACAATCGCAATTAAATAATTCATAGATAAAAAAGAAAATCTGATTCTAAATTGAGTCAGATTTTTTTTATTTAATCTTGCAATATTGCAAATTTATGGTATTGTAAATATGGTTTTATCATTTTCTCGCTATAAAAATGAAGTACTTCCCAAAAGTTTCACGAGGTAATGTTTACCTCTCACCTATTAATCCAGAGGATTATGAACTTTGGACAAAATACATGAATGATACTAGAATAACTGATGGAATTAATCAGACCAAAGCAATTTTATCTATTAATAAAGAAAAAGAGTTTCTTGAAAAATATTCCCAAGATTCATCTGATACAAAAGCTTTTGCTATCGTGAATAAAAGTAATGATGAAATGCTATGAATTATAGATTTGTGAAATATTAACCATATAGATCAAACTGCCAGACTCGGAATATCGATTTGAAATGTTGAGGAACATAATAAATGATATTGAGCGGACGCAATTAATGCGATTCTATTATTTTGATTTTATACATTAAATTTACGTAATATAGATTTACACGTATTTTCTTTCAATGAATGAGCAATAAGATGTTATCAAAAAGTTTGATTTATTGAATATGGAAGGAGAAAAGAAACTCATTATTGTAACTGAAAATTTTGTGATGAAATATATATGGATATTACAAAATCTGAGCGAGAGGAAAAGAATGAAGAAAATTTGAGAAAGTCTTAACTATATTTTTGTAGTTTTTCTCTGATAGTATCAGAAATTTGACGTCTATTCCATTCCTTATTTTCAAAAGTCTGAATAGCATTTTTCAACGTTGATATACTTTTTTTATCAATCAAAATCCCACTATTTTCATCCACTAATTCTTCGCTTCATCACTGAGCGAATCAAATTACAGGGACTCACAAAAGCAAAGCTTCCGCAGTTCACATTCAGAATGATTCTTTAGTCAGATTTATTAATCATTTTGCATTTCTGATAATCTTCAAACTTTCTTCCTGAGGTAGCCATCAGAGAAATATTATAGTATCTCATGCCAAAGCTTTAAGCTCAACTTCATCGGGTCAAGAACCGATAATCAAAAGGTTAGTCTTGGTTTCATTACAAGCTTTAATAATCAAACCGACTTCACGAACAAAATTTACCACTCTACCTACACAAACAAAATAATTCTGAACTTCTTTCGTGGGAGAGGAAAGATAAAAGCAATCCTTGATTTTTGGATATTTCACTTTTCATTTTATTCCATAAATCTCTTCAGCTAATCAAGCTGTATAGTTACTATTAAATATTACTTCATCAAATTTAGTAAACTTTTTATCCCATTTCTGTAAACGAGGAATTATCGATGTGAAAAGCTTTTTCTTCCATCATTTAAACTTTCAAATATATTCTTCTCTATGCGACCAAATGTATTGCATAGGGGAGTGCAGGTACAATTTCGTGTGTTTACAAGTTTGTGGAATTCTCACATTTTTTGCGATCGCATAACTGGAAATGACCATCCTTTCAGGTCAGAATTTTTTGATTTTTCTGGATAAAATGCTCATAATTTCAGGGTAGCAGACTATCAAATTACGGTAATCAAAAATGGACGAAAGAATAGGAATATGTTTTTTTCAGCAGAAAAGAAAAAATCTGCTCAACCATTTTGGTAAAGATTCTACCACTTGGATTTTCTTGAATTTCTCGGTTCCAGGAATCTGAATCTCTAAAGACTTTAAATTTTCATCAGCTATCATCGTAAAAATTTTGATCTCAGCTTTAGGATCATTTCTAAGTTCCTGTTGGAGTAAATC
>Ga0247609_10003606_pt1 | contig 15665 bp, 15 predicted proteins | sample 172DNAGHGlowgp2_FD_193487 | JGI IMG/M metagenome (GOLD analysis project Ga0247609, IMG submission 193487) | Sheep rumen microbial communities from Palmerston North, Manawatu-Wanganui, New Zealand - 1728 DNA GHGlow gp2 | ecosystem: Host-associated > Mammals > Digestive system > Stomach > Rumen ...
AGCCACTGCTTTTATTGCCATGTTTATCCCCGCTGTTATCCCAGTTCGTGCTTTATTTTCCTTTTCTGATATTTATGAACTCATAATTCTTTTCCTATTAAATATCTTCTCAACTATTACATGTTGCTTTATACTTAGAAATATAATAAAAATCTTCAAAAAGCGTTTAGCATTTTTGTTAACTAATTTTCTTTTCCTAATACCATCTTTCATTCCAATTCTAAGGAAGTTTGATTTCAACAGATATACTATGGCTGATTATCTGACTATTATTTTGATGATTCTTTCATTTCCTTTAACGCTCGTTATTGTTTTCATTACAATAAGAATCAGTGATATGATTCAGCTCAAGAAACACTATTTACAGATAGAGGAAGAATATAAGAAACAGTTTGAAGTTTACGAAAAATATACTGTTTTCTTCGAAGAAGCTAGAAGATTCCGGCACGATTTGGTCAATCATCTTTCGGTTTTATCTATGTCGATACAAGATGCCACTTTCAATGGCACTATTAATTTAGCTAACGAAAAAGCAAAATCCATTATTCAAGACACAAGAAAGATTAACATCGTAGATTATCAATCAGTATCACCTGTTTTAAACGCATTGTTTTCTATCAAAGAGCAATACGCTAAAGAAAGGAATATTGATATTATTTATCAAATTTCTTTGCCTGAAAAAATAAATATAAACAATTATGATTTGGTTGGTATAATCTCTAACCTATTGGATAATTCTATAGAAGCATGTGAGAAAATTACAGACATCGAAAAGAGAAAAGATATTTTTTTAAGGATTTTCAATAAGAATGGTTTTCTTTGCATTGATATATCTAACAGTTTTAACCCTATTGATAACCCTATAAATAACAACTTTATAACAACCAAAACCAATTATATCGAGCATGGTTTTGGTTCCCATATTATATCATCAATCATAAAGAAATATAACGGTTATTGTAAAATCATTAACGAAAACGAACATATAATAATTAATATTGCTTTAAATAACTCATAATTAAAGGAACCATTATGAAAAAAATATTGGCTAAAACATCATATATCTTGCTATTCATAACACAATATATAACCGCCTATATCTTTATGGGTATATTTGTTCCGGAAATAACAATTCAACCGATAAAAGATATTTATTCTTGCAACTTTTTAACTATACTCATAACCAATTTTATCTCTCTTATCTACGGCATAAATATCGTGATAGTCTACATTCGTCTGGAGAGGAAAATCAATTCGTCCAGAATCGAGGAATTTTTAAGAATTCTCATTCTATCATCAGTACTTATGATTTTTCTTCAAACTCACAGATTGTATAGGATTACCATATACTTTCAAGCGAGCCAAACTTACGAAAGTTGGTCAATAACAGTCTTATGTGCTGTTATAAGTATCATTGTGCTCTCCATATATTTTTACTATAATAAAATAGCTAAAAACACTGCGAAAGAATGGTCTTCTGTTATTGAGAAGATGCAATCTGCAGCTAATGAAGAGAGCAATATCATTAATAGTGAAATCAACTCTTTAAAATCAGTTGGTGAAAAAATTGATTCGTATTTTGATATAATAAACTCAGTATCGGATATTCCATGCGATATCAATACTTACTACGAAGAAATCAAACAATCTTATAATTCTTTGATGAGTAAGGTGCCTTAGAAATGAAATGTGATTTTATAGCCATTTGTGATGACAATGAAAAATTATTACATTCCCTAAAAGAGGATATAATAGCCTTATACCCTAATTATTCAAGTATTGTTTTTTCTTTTTCCGATTACCCTTCCCTTCAATCTTTTCTTGAGAATAAAAAGAGTACCAATGGAATTATCCTGATTGATATTATGCTTGGAAATGCTAATGGTATCGACTGTGCTGTGGCATTATCTTCCATAAGTTCAGTATGGAAATATATTTTCATGACAGGGTATACGGATTATCTGTCCGATGTATTCAAAGCAACTCCATCAGGACTATTGTATAAACCAATCGATAAGGATCACCTAAAAAGTTCTATCGACAAAGTATTAAAACAAATTGAAAATGAATCTTCTTCGCTGATAAATATAAATCTCGGGAAAGCTGGAAATGTCGTTTTAGATCCGACCAAAATCACTTATATTGAGTCAGATAAAAGAATAATCGAAATACACCTTAACAACAGGGAAGTCTATAAAAGCTATATGAAACTGGATGAAATATGCTCTAGACTTCCGAATTATTTTATTGCCTGCCACAAAAGTTTTGTCATAAATTCTTTGACAATCGATAAATATTCAGGCAATGATTTGACACTAAATGACGGAACTGTAATTCCAATTTCACGTTCTCACAAACAAAAAGTTAAGGAATTGTTTTTTAATAACATTTTTAATAATTAACTATTCTCCAAATCCTCTACCAAACAAATATATTATAAAAGAATCACTCAAAAAAGATAACAAAGGGCCTGAGATTAATTCTCAGGTATTATATAATCAAATTATTCCAATGCTTTGTTTGTATGTGTCAACTGCCTTCCCAAAATGTTCTATCTTTCAGAAATACCCCGAAAAACGACACAAAACGTGCTAATTTATTATGATTACCCCGAAAAACGACACAAAACGTGCTAATTTCCTCTATAAAAAAGGCACCCAATCTTTGACAATCCTCCATAAATAATTCTCTATTTTCCTACGGAGAAAGCATTATAACTTATATTTAAACCGGTATAAGGCAATACGCTTCCCGTTTGAACATTAATTAACATCGTTCTCGTGGAGTTATGGGTATAATATCCTCTGTAAGCCTTTCTAGCTTCTATGTCCGTTGTGATTGGCTCCACCCACACCATTTTTTCATTTTGAAGCGATGCGAAGGTGAGAGCAAACATATCGCATTTTTCATAAAACTGAGCCGTTACTGGTTTTGCTCTGTACACTTTAAGATTGCCTGACAACTCAACAAATTCATTGATTCCGGTTACAATCATTTTATCGTAATACTTCATTATTCCCCACCTCGGTATTAAAAGAGGCGCGTCGCTTTTGGCTGTAATATATACGGCCAATCCATCATACTTTTCATAATCCTGCGGACGAATTATTAAATCGTATTCCGGCATTATTGCGGAATCTGTTGCAGTAGCTTCTGCTTTTTTCTTTTCGTCTGATGTGGGAATTCGATCTATTCCTAAAAGATAATCTGCTGATACATTGAAAATTCTTGAAAGTGCAATAAGAGTAACTAATGTTGGAAGGCGGTTGCCGTTTTCATAAGCAGAAATTGTTAAAGGAGACATTGGCTCGTCCTGATCCAAAAATTCCTGCAGTTTTTCAACCAATCCCTGTTGTGTTAATTCTTTTTCTTTTCTTAATTCAACAAGCCTGGTTCCTAGTATATTTTTTTTCTTATAATTTTCGTCCTGTGTTGTATATTTTGCTCGTGACATCTTCCCTCCTATTTTTCAAAATACTATTTCTATTTTCATTTTAATAGTATTTTATCAAATAGGTTGTTTATTTCAATTACACACAAAGTATACCTTTTTTAATAATCCTGATAATAAACGAACCAAATAATACATGAAGTATAGAATGGCATTAAAAATCTTTAAAACTAGGCACTTTTATAATAAAAAAATGCGCTCAAATAATCTTTAACGCATGTAAATTTTATAAAAATTTAATAATTCTCAACCGCATTTCCAGAAAAAAGAACATAGTTATTTATATATAATAAGATAATACAAACTTATGGACGAAAAATAGGTAAGGAACCCTTTGAACTTCTTACGGATGACAAAGCCGTTAATAAGATAGTTGTGAACTAAAATTCACATTTATAATCAATTACTTTTCTAACCTCACATAAAGCAATATGGTATAATGTTTTAAGAAAAAGGGGTTGTTAAAACCATGAGAAAAGAATCAATAAATAAGAAAAAACGTTCTAGGTTGGAGCTATTATGCATCATTAGTATTTCTTTAAGCATCCTATTACTGCTATTTCTTTTACTTACAATTATACTTTTTGATTACAGAATTCGAAAACTAGAAGGCGAGAACTTTTCCTATAATTACACATCAGAAACTCTTCCTGAAGATATGAATTACATTACAAAAAAACAAGATGAAAAGATCGAAGACATAGATTTATCAGAAATAAACGAATCTAATGATATCAAAAACATAAATGATTTGACATGGGCCACAGCAGAGTATAATGGAATCACTTTCAGATATCCGGCCTATGGAACAATTGGTAAAAAGGGATTTTTTGACGAGTATAACTGTGAGTATTATATGGAAATTGATAACGCAGAAATAGTTCACGATAATTCCGGATATTTCTTTATTCTTGAAGGGACAAGTTATTATGATAATATACCTAATGTCTCTTTTACAGAATACCATTCTACTTATGGAGAAACCGGAACTGAAAAGCCCATACACATGACATGTACCGTGGGCGAACGGTTTTCTGAAAAAAGCGCAATTTTAATAAGCAATAGTGCAAATAATCCCGTAACTAAAGTCGAAATAAAAATAGAACCATAAAAACATTGCAATTAAGGAGAACTATACATGGAGAAAATATTAGCACTTAACCTAGTTTGGATTTTATTGGCATTGGCAATTTATATTGGTATTGCATCAATCCCTGCTTTCATCGCTTCAAGTAAAGGATATAGCGCCATTGGATTCTTTTTTTTCGGATTATTCTTTATACTTCCTGCATTAATAGTAATCATTTGCCTTCCAGACAAGGAAAAACGAGAACAATCACAAAACCTTGATTTAATCTTAAAATATAAAAAAATGTTGGATGAAGGCATAATCACCAAAGAGGAATTTCTTAAAAAAAAGAAGGAACTGATGGATGATTTATAAAAGTGGGGCGGACGTTTTCTTAAACCATGTTATAATTATTTTTGTCAGGATAAAAGTGATTCAATCCCATAACGTAAATCTATTACATTCAAGTATTTGATCTGGCGATATTTCTACCCCATTTTTGCAAAGCACTTCCCTAGTATCAGGTCCCGTAGAAACACACATATATGCATACCGCAAATATGACATCACTATTTCTTCTTCTGTGTCACTATCCCATCCGCTATTTCTTATATTTCCTTTGGTATATTTCTTCTTTTATCTGACAAAACTGTGTCCAGGAAATTGTTCCGGCTTCGTACATTTCTTCATATTTAGCAAGTTCTTCTTCCTGCTCGACTGAGCCTGATCTTGAATATCCACCTTTGTTAATAGGGGTAGCCAATATCGCAACTCCCACGGCTATAGGAAAAAAGAAAAAACCATACCAGAAAAAACCAAACCTGTTGTACCCCTTCTTCCCTGCTATTGAAGCAGTAATAATGCCAAATCCAACTAAAATTGCTATAGTAATAAAAAGGGGAATCACAACTCCAAGTAAAAAAGCTCCGCCAAATAAAGCAAATAAACTAGCCATAAATGCGCCAAAGGCATCCGCCGCATTTTGTCCTGAATTTGAAGAAAGAATTAATTGATACATTTATTTCCTCCCATTACATTTCGCGCAATCTTATTTATATCCATTAATCATTATTTTAATCAGATAAAATAACATCCTTTATCATTGAATACTCAACATCCTTACTAACCTGAATAAATTGAAGACGAATGTTCTTATGATTAGTGATATCCACCTCACAAGAAATACTATGGTTTGCAACAATATTTTCAGATTCATATATTACATCAAAAGTATCTTTGTCTATGACTCTGACAAAAACAGAAGAATTTTCTCCGTATCTTCCTGGCCATGTACCGCAAGTAAACGACAATTTGCTATATTCTGATCCTATTCTATAATCTAAGCAAACAGGATCAGTAAAAGCAGAATGCGTATAAGCATACATGCATTCTTCATAGTATTCTCCACTTTCATCCGTATAGCCATCGTCAAACCACATTGCATTGCAATGCGGAATATTATCAGAATAGTTTAAAATATTAACTTTTTCCTGATGAACAGATTGAATCATAACGTCTTTCCCAGGATAATATTCAACTGTTGCATACTTTCTTTCCAAATCATCAAATAATAAAGATAAAAACGGATATCCCTTATGCGTGAATTTATAGTAAATATTTACATATGTGTTTTTAGCTGTAAAATCAGGAACCATTTCTGTTGGTTCATCAATTATACTATTATCATATAAATACTTGCCTTCCCCATTTTTAGATATTCCGATAAATCCAATATAATAATATATCTTTCTTTCATCAGAAAATCTTCTTAGATTAACATTATCTATCGTCTCTGTCTTATTGTTAAATTGATAAATAAAGAAAAGTTCATTTCCAACTGATTCGTCCTTGGCAAAACAATATCCGATATATTCGCCATCTTCCAAAACATCCTTATAATCTTTAACATCCAAACTGCTTTCTTTAATAATATCGGTTATTCTTTCATCTGCCTTGGCCTTTAGTTCTTCGACAATAATCTCATCAATTTCATCAAGAGAGTTAATCTCCGCATACTTTATTTGGGAGGCTGTTTCATTTATTTGATCCGATGCCTGATTCGCTACTTTACCAAATAACCTGCCCAAAAAGCTTGTTCCTAAGCAACAGAAGAATGACAACAACAGAGCAACTCCAACTATGACCAAAGTAACTGTTAATAATATCCTTGAAGCCTTTCCTTTGCCTGGAGTTTCTTTTGTTCGCTTTACTTGCTCTATCCTCCGGCGTTCTATTTCTTCTTCTCTCCTTTTCTTAATTTCTTGCTGTTCTCTTATCCGAGCTTCTTGTTCTTCCTGAATTTTCTCTTCATGGGCTCTTATTCGGCCTTTTTCGAACTTATATCCTGCTTCTTCCGTAACATCAACATGAACACGCTTTATTTCGTCATCCAAAATAACAGGAGTACCGCAATACTTACAATAATCCTTTTTCTTTTCTTCATCAATTTCAAGTTTTCCACCACAATTGGGACAGGTAATCTTTACGACTTTCATATTTTCACCTTAGCAATATTTTCACTCTTCTTTTATCAATAATACCAAATAGAAATATCTCTTTATGTGTATGGGGATACAGTCGGAATTATTTTGCTACTCTTTTGTCTGTTGCACTTCCAACAGAGGGTCTGAAGATTATCTTCTACTGTGCAGCCCCCTTTGGCTACCGGAATAATATGATCAATTTCCAACAATAAATTCGGTTCAGCAAATGTCGAATTACCGCAGAATTTACAAGTGTAATTATCTCTTTCTTTAATTAACTGGCGCAGCTTACTAGTCATCATATTTCTTTGTTCTTTAGCAAACGCAGACATTGTTAGTTTGCCTTGGAGCATATTAACAAGTTCGACTATAGTTTCTTCTGTCATTGGTATAGTAAATGATCTTTGGGCCATTCCTCCGCCTGAAGTATATGAAAATTTATACTCTACCGTTAATACACTTTCACTTATATTCGCAAATCCCAATCTTTCATAGAATCCATCCTCATCATTTTCCATAATAAAAGAAGGGACGTCAGTAAGATACTGCTGGTAATCTTTTTTATAATTTTCTATAATCTGCTTTGCATCTTTTAATGTTTCCAGTTCTTCAACAAGCAATTGTAACTTTTGTATTTGATCCGGATATAATTCTTTATTGGGATAAAAATATTTTACGATGTACTCTAAAGGATTATTCTCAGCGCTTGCAAATATAGCCGAAGACACTTCTGCTGTAAAAGGAGTAATACTTTTTTTATATGGTCTTATGTAGTTATATTCATCATTTACTTCGGTTTCATTTCTAACAATTCTTGAGCCAAACAATGAGGAAATAGACTGAGCCTTTTCGTTAATATACTCATTAAAATCTCTTTGAGACTCCATTAGCGAATTGCATGTATCTTTTATTTTTTTAAAATCCTGAGAATCATAGTATTCGTATATTTTTTTATTTCTGGCAATTATCTTATCAACTTCATTTTCAGTGTTAGAAATAACATTTTTAATTACTTTCCATTCTTCGCTATCTAAGGATTTAATCTTCTTTATGCTATTAACGGTCTTTTCAAACAAAGACGATATGCTTCTATCTAATTCGTTTTGATCCCCTTTAATAATGAGTTTATCTCTATATTCATTTGCTTTATCAATAATAGTATTTACCATTCCGTAGTAAAGTTTATGTTTATTATCGATCAGTTCTTTGTTTTGTTCTTTGATATATTTATTGTATTCCGATTTTCCCATAATTAGAGAAGGATCAGCATAAAGTTCATTAACAAGATTATCATCAATGGAAATCGTTTTTACATTCGTACTTTTTCCAGCAGGAGAACGATAAAAAACAGTAATAAAGTATCCTTCAGTATAGGGAAGATTCTTTTTAATATGCTTAACTACGCTAGAATATGTAGCTCGTTTAACGAACTGATTATCTTCTAGAAAATCTTGTAATAGTTTAGCATACGCATTCTTTTCATCGAGTATTCTCGCCACTTTATCCAAATTGTTTCTGTCTTCTTTAAAGTATTTTATTGCATCATAATTATCCACAGCTTTAGAACTTTTTACCGTAATTAATTCATCCTCGTAACTTAAATATTTCCATTCTTGTAAATCAAGAGAATCAAGTATTTCCCGAGTCAACTTTTTATATAGAATAGTGGTAACAATGGCATATACAGCTAAAGTCACCAATAACAACATTATAATTCCACCAATTATCATTGCTTGTTCATTCGTCATATTCATTATCCTCACTTTCCCAATTCTTTATTGTTCGAACAACAAAAAAACAATTACAAACTATTTTCAATACAATATTCTTTTACTCTTTGATTTCTTTTCTCTAAAAAGGCGAATTCTTTTTCAATAAATGTGAAATATTCATCTATTGTTTCCGGCAGACCACTTTTTTCAAATAATGCATATAGCATTTTAAATCTTACAAATTTTCCTTAATTATCATTCATACCGAATTTTTTACTTTGTAATTTCATTTTCCACAGGTTTTCTATACCAACAATCTGTTCGTCTGTAAGCGTTTTGGGAAGTATCTGAAGAATAGAAAACTGAAATGCATGATATCTTTCCGGATAATTACATATCAGTTCCTTCATCTTCTTATTATTTCCGTGCTGCGATGAAACATACGCTTTCCATCTTCCAAGTAAGCCTTCCTCACCATAAGCGGAACCGACATACTGTTCGCCTGTTTCCGTATCAACAATCAGATATATGGCATATACTGATTTTAAAGCGGTATGCCAGGATTCATATACCTGTTCATTCTCTATAATCTCTTTTAACTGATCATATGTTTTCACAAGATTCTCATAACCGCTGAACACCTTCTTTTCATCCGGAAGAATCGATATAATAGGCTTTTCTATAGTTCCCTTCTGATGCCAGCTTATCGCTGCATTTCCCCAGTCTATAATTAGTTTGCATTCGTATTCTTTAAGATAATCAACCGGTTCAAGATCAAATATGGCATTCTCACCCTTAAACTGTTTTGCCTCAATCTCAGGCATTCCTTTAGGCATATTCTTTTTAGTATCCAGACATTTTACACCGTTTACCTTATAAAGAGCATATAATTTGGCCAAAGTGCCTTTATCGCTGATAAAAACAGCCCAGTAATCATAATTCGGGCTGAAATTTGCTTTCTGATGACATGTATATTCGTATAACATTCCGTTATCCGCACAGGCTTTAAAACCCTCGTCCGAGTATGCATGTCTTATTAACTTAACTTTCTTAGGATCTAATCCTACTTTGATTAAAACATCGGAAAAACACAAAATAGACATAACTGTACACCCCTACCTTTGTATTGCATATATATTAATAAAAATAACGCTCAAAAAATAAGACAATCCTATTTTTTCACCATATTTTAGTCTATCTATTTATTTAATTCTTCCTGGCAATCACATTCGTCCACTTTTCATTTTCTCTTCCGGGACGAATATCTGATGTTATTCCAGTCTCTATCACATCAAATCTCGACATTACTAATATCGGCTTAATACTCTCTTCTGTAAAATCTATAAAACTTCTTTCTCCTCTTTCTCTTTTGCCTTCACCATATTTGAAAGAAGCATAAAATAATCCATTTACTTTTAATGATTTGTGAATCTTTTTTAATATCTCTGGTAAATCCTTATCGTTCACATGAAGCAGCGAAGCGCATGCCCATACTCCGTCAAATTCATCTTCAAAAGACATCTCCTCAAAGCGCATTTGCCATACTTCCTGCCCTAATAGTTCAGATGCTCTCTTGCACATCTCCCTCGAAGCGTCAAAAGCCACTACGGAATAACCCTTTTTAATAAAAGCCTTGCTGTCTCTTCCGCTTCCACAACCGGCATCAAGAATTCTTCCACCTGCAGGAATATGTTTAAGAAATCTATTTTGCCATTCTGACATATCTGCATCTACAGAACTTTCATAAAATGCATCTGCATTCTGATTATAATATTCTATGTTAGTATCATTCATTCCGTTCACCACTCACGAAAGCCACAGTTAACAGCCGATTTATATACAGGTTTTATAACATTTTCAAGGCGTTCACCGAATTCGTTTTTCGACAAGCCATCGGCATATAAACTGTTTCTTATTTCAGAATTGTTTAAATGATAATCAGCACACTTAATAAATGCTTCCTCAACTCTTTTATTTTCATATCGAAGCGTATATGCTCTGTATTCCAGTTCTAGCAATCTGCTAAAATACTTATCCCAATTTGGAAGGTTGTTTCCTTTACTGCTATTAATATTTTTTGTAGTCGGATTTAAATTCCAAAGTTCGTCATGTGCAACGTACTGCCACGGTATAAAATGATCTATGGATATAGATATTTCAGATAGATTATTATCACCATATATGTCCTTTAATCCTCTATCCGCATCTATAATTACATCCCAATATCTTTTAACTCTGTTAAGATTTCTTGCATACGGCGGTAATATTTTATCTGCTATACCGGGAACCGAAGGATTTCTGCTTTGTAAATATCCAATTAGATTATATCTTGCCCAATCCATCAGTATTTCTCTGTTTCGTATAAGATATTCAGCCCATTCATCCGTAACACAAATTTGTGTCTTTAAATTGCTATAATCCTTAAAGTAATATATAAGTCTCTTTTCCAGATTAATCGCTTCAATCTTGTTCTTGTTGGGATCTTTCAGGTCTTTTCCATAAAAAGGAGATTGTAAACAATACGGAACATTGTTGGTTAAGGTCTTCTTATACTGTTTATACTTTCCGTCATCAAGATGAATTAGCAGTTCTCTTAATGCCTCTTTTTTAATCGTCGAAGGAACCTGTCCGTCAAACACTTCATCATGAAGATACTTTACCGCTTCTTCTAGATTATCCGTTGTATTGGCAGGTCCGAGTTTCAATCGATACTCATTGACCATATACCATGCGATTACAACCATTTCCGTTATCAGTTCATCATATGTAAATTCTGTTTTGTCTTCAGATATCTTTTCCAGAATAGCCATAAACCAAAAGTATTTATAACAGTTAGATATTCGGTTGCGGTCGAAAATACGGCTTAAATATTCAATTTTTAGATTGTCTGAATATGGTAAAATCATATGAAATCCTCATTTGTATGTTCGAAAAGATAAACAATAATATTATTTCTTCTCTAACCTTTTCTTCAAATATTTTTCTAATTCTTTATCCGTACAATAAACATAGCACCCCTTCATTCCACGAGATAAAAGGGTTCTATATGTATTCTTTATTATTTCATCAGCACGTCTTTTTGCTTCTAAGGGATTTTGTTTGTAAAGCCCTTTAATTCCTTTTAAAGATTGATCTGTACTTGCTCTCTTCGTGAAATCTGTTATAACTCTTCCATTTTCATATCTAAGATCGTCACCTATAATTACACCTACATAATCAAACTCCAACCCTTGAGATGTATGTATGCAGCCGACTTCATTTATCGAGGTTTCGCTAACCGCAAAAGGCTCCCCATTCTTAAGATTCCAGCTCATTTCAAAATCGCCAATTTTAATATCATGGTGGTTCGTGTTGTTTTGTTCCTCTTTTAACCATTCCCAGCAATATCCTGCGAGTATTCTGGAAGAATTCGTGTTCTTATTTTTCTCTATTACAAGATTTCTCATTTCATGAGGAGAATCGCAGATTCTAATATCATAATCGATCCCCTCCAAATCATAATTGGCCGTTTCTCTTATATCCAGCACATTATCAAGCCATGCCAGATATCCGTCAGAGCCGTTACACCTAAACTGTGACAATAATTCAAGATAATGTAACTCTGAACCTTCTTTTTTTGCCCATTTTTCAATCTCAGCCACTGATCCTATATCATCCATAGTTACTCTCTGATATTCATCTATAAAAAAAACACTGCAATATGCTGCATGTATAATCTCTTTTATCTGGTTTTCACCTTCGTTATGGTACAACCCTGATTTTTCGTTTAGTCGGTGCGCCTCATCTGCAAGCAGTGTATGTGCCATATTATTTCCGACACTTGTATAACTTCCCGAGCCCTTAAAAAGATTATCTATACTGCTCTTCTTCATCTGACCTTTTAGTTTCTTAAGAAAAACCTGTCTGGGAGCTTGGTTTTTTGTAACATATTGCACAAGTTGGTCTCTTTTTGTTAGTTCAGCTAATAAATTAACAGCTATAACTGATTTACCTGTACCCGGACCACCTTTAACAATAACTGTTCTTTTCTTAAAATCTTTCTGGCACAGTTCTGAAAGTCGTATTATTTCCTCATATGCAACTTTTTGCTCATCTATCATAATAAATTCACGATTGCCTTTAAGCATTGAACCAATCGTATTTTGTAGACTCTTGGACGGTCTGATTTTGCCATTTTCTATCAAATACAAAACATCTTTATTATCACCTTTTACTACAGATTTTTTTATGAATGAACGTAATTGTTCAAGTTGCCCTTTTGTATAAGCAGGCGCTTCCTCAAGATAGTCTGAATACCATTTTGAGTCCAAAGGATCATTCTCATGACGAATATAGTTATGAAGGCAAGCACAAGGGTGAAGATTGATTCTCCTATCCTGAACAGACGAATTATAATCATATATCAATTGAGCATATGACCACGCCTGATACGAAGGATGCACAACTCTATGATTGCTACCACCTACATACGTTTCTACCAAAGCATCAACTCCGGGAATCTCTGTTATTTTGTCCCATTGCTTCAATTCAACAATAATCACGTTTGGCTCATCGCTCTTATCATACCCTGAGACAATAAAATCAACTCTCTTGGAAGTCTGAGGAATAGAATATTCTATTGCCACTCCCGAATCATTCGGAATCGCAGGATCGTTCATAACTTTATACATATAATTAAGCGAGTTTTCCCATGAACGAAACTCTGACTTAGGCGTATGCCTCCCGAGTTTGCTTAAGATATTTTCTTCAATCTCAATTGCTATAGAATCATTCTCGCAGCTTTTTAAAAAATCTGTTTTTAATCCATCATAAACTATCATTTGATTTTTCCTCTAAAACTCTTTATAAGCGCAAAAAGCACAGGCTTTTCCTGCCTGTGCTCTTAATTATTCTCTGTCTTAAAATTTTCCCCCTGAATTCGTTAGTTTTCATTGCGTTTCACCCTTTGGTATTATACCACAAATCCTCCATTATTGACATATTATCATCTTTTTATTGTTAATAATCCTTATACATCCCTTATATAATTTTAATTTCTAATAGTTGAAAAGACTTCATGATTTGTAAATTGTCAATTTGTTTATTTCGATATTTTTTTAATTTCTTCAGATAACTGTTTGTACGCATTCCCAATATAACTATATTTTTTTGCTCTTATGTAAGTAATATCCCTATATCCATTGAGTTTCTTCAGTTAGAGACTCATGACAAAAATGATTAATCATATCATCTTTTCTCATCTTATATATTAGAATAATATCGTATTTATATTTACGTTTAACTTTAAGCAATAATTGTAAATATTGGAGCAATTTTTGTATAGTCTATACAAAAATCATACTGATAAAATGTAAAAGGGAGGTTATTCCCAGAAGGAGGTATTATGCAATGAATAGTAGGGTTACAAGCAGAAAAGAAATTATAAGTTTTATTTTATCCATTTTGCTGTTCTTATCAATTGTATCGTTTCCGACTCTTAAAGCAAACGCTGCTGGAACTGTAGACGATTTTGTTGAGCGATGTTATACCGTAACACTAGAAAGATCTTCTGATCCAGCTGGTTTTGCAGATTGGAAAAGTCAACTTTTCAATGGAAAAAGTGTAGGTGTAAATGTTGCATATGGATTCTTATTTAGTCAAGAATACACTAATAAAAATAAGAGCAATGAGGCTTACGTAACAGATCTTTATATGCTTTTCATGGGAAGGGAGCCCGACGAAGCCGGTTTCAACGACTGGGTTGGGCAGCTTAATGCTGGCAAACCCAGGGTTGAAGTATTTGCAGGATTTGCAAATTCACAGGAGTTTTATAATATTTGCAGCGATTATGGTATTACTGCCGGTAGATTCGTAGTCGGCTATGACAGATATCAGGTAAACAACGTTAATTTATTTGTTGAGAGATTATATAAAACCTGCCTAGGAAGACGCGGAGATAAAGATGGACAAAGAAACTGGGTAGAAAAGCTCCTCAAAAGGGAAATAACGGGGGTTGAATGCGCCAGAAGTTTCATTCAAAGTTCGGAATATGTCAATAAAGGTTTGACCGATGATGAATACGTAGAAAACTTGTACATTGCCATGATGGGAAGAAATTCCGATGCCGGAGGCAAGGCTAACTGGGTAAATGGTTTATCGAGCGGAAGCAAGACACGAGATGAGGTTTTCGAAGGATTTGCTAATTCGAGTGAATTTGGCACTATATGCGCAAATTACAAAATCGAAAAAGGTTCCTATAAAGCTCAAAACATAAGTATTAAGAACAGAACTCAAACAGCTATAACCGGAAATTTAAACAATCCTCAATCTGCATGGATAAAAACATCTGCTGTTTATCAGGAGTATTCATTTTATAACCCAATACCATATGAAATTCGCCTAGAAGAATATTATAATGGAAGTCAGGCAAACTATCTTGTATCTTACGAGAATCGTTTCAATACGACGCCAAATTCTAGTCAACAATGGTTACTAATGAAATTCTACTTGAAAAACAATGGTTCTGAAACACTAGAAGCAAGCGACATCGTATCTCCGTCTGCTTATTATCCAAATTTTTATACTAGAACCGGAGCCAGTTTAGCTATAGCAGACAATGCCGTCTTCTCAAAGGACAGATCTGGAATGAGTCAATATAACTTGAGTTTAGAGCCGGGAGCAGGTGGTTATTTTTGGATTGGTATTCTTGTTCCTTCCGATGTTGATTATCCTTATATTAAAATTAGCAATGGATATGACGGCGGTAGCAGAAAAGCTCTTTATGCATGGCTTGATACAAAACCAATTAATTAAATACTATGTGTTTTTTCATCTTATTTATTTAAAAAGACGGTCATTGACCGTCTTTTTAAATATAAAACTTTTTCACTTAATAATAGTAGAATCCCCTTTCACTCGAATAGTTTCTGCCCCCTCCACTATTACTTGTATTATTCTTATCTCTATACTCA
>Ga0247609_10003607_pt1 | contig 15663 bp, 6 predicted proteins | sample 172DNAGHGlowgp2_FD_193487 | JGI IMG/M metagenome (GOLD analysis project Ga0247609, IMG submission 193487) | Sheep rumen microbial communities from Palmerston North, Manawatu-Wanganui, New Zealand - 1728 DNA GHGlow gp2 | ecosystem: Host-associated > Mammals > Digestive system > Stomach > Rumen ...
CTAAATAAAAATGGTGCAGATGTGATAATTAAATCTCCTCACAATTCTTTTGTTATGTATTTTGGAAAATTATTTAATAATAAAGAAAAATCAAGTAAATACCAAAGAATAAAATGGAGTATAAAATTACGTCTTAAATATAGACTAAAGAATCCAACTTGAGATGGTTATTATTATTTTGGACTTAGTGAGGAGGATTATAAAAAATATTTTTCCAAAAAAAGCGGGCGGTTGAAAAAGAAAATTACTTTTGAGAACATCTGTGCTTTTAAAGTAAAAGAAGAAGCCTTTTTATATTATAATAGTATTTACTTTTTTAGAATAAAAGTTGATACTGATACTGGATTTGTTTTTAAGCAAGACAATTTTTCTACCAGAAATATTGATTTAATTGCAAAAAGAGATAGTTCTGGAAAAATACAATATATCGATGAGTAGAAAAGAAACTTCGAATACATTTAGTGAGGGTATGGTAAAGGATTTAAATCCTATTAATACTCCCAATACAGTTTTAACAGATTGCCTTAATGGCACATTAATAACATATGACGGAAATGAATACAGCCTTCAAAATGAGAAAGGAAATTATCCGTTAAAAAATTGTAAACTGAAACCTAATTATATTCCTGTAGGCGTTAAAGAATATGGGGATATACTATATATTATTTCTTATAATCCTTTAGATGAACATGTTGAAATAGGATCATACCCTTCTCCAGAAACCATTCATGATTCAGATGATATTCCTGGACTAAAAAATGAAAATGTTAATTCTGTTTTATCTAATTATGCAGAGACTATTATTAGTCATTCGGATCTTATAAAAAATAAACAACCTTTATATATTTTTTATGGAGCCTCTGAGTATGGGCAAGATGAATATAAATTAAATCCAGGGGATTTATATAAAATTACTTCAAACATTTCAGATCTATCGGATTTTGAAAGATTAAAGTATTATATTTTTGACGATAATAGAAGATCTTATGACATTACCGATAAAATAAAAGAAGCCCAGAATATTGTTACAATAGATGGAGATGAAACAGAATATCATTATGTAAATTGGGATATTCCTGGATGAATGGCTGTTCAACCAAAATTTGCAGAAATAAATGATTTTAATATAAACGTTAAAAAAATAATTGTTCCATCTTATGGATCAAATTCTAAAATAAATTTAATCATAAACTTTCAATTAAATACCGATGATCCTTTATATACAAAGGATACTGAATTGTCAAGTAGAAGCTTAAATGTTGACGCTAAGATATTTGTTAATGATGAAGCTTCTGCCATTGCGTTTAATGATGGGTTACCCTTAAATAAAATAATTGACACTAAAAATGGAAGCATCGTATTTTATTCAGCTGATTGAAATTTAGGTAATACTATTACCGCTTCAAGTACTTCGACGTTAAGAATTGAAGCAACTCCTTATGTTTCTACCAATGGAAAAAAAGTTTATTACGATGAATTTAAAAAAACTTTAATATTTAATATTAATCAAAAAGGCAATATCGAAGATTTCGATATTGGAACCGGGCATTGATGGTATAATACCGATACAGAAAATAACACATTTACTCTTTTATTTGATACTAAAGGATTAGACAAATCTTCTGTATTAAGTAATGATGTGTTTTTATTTTATAGTTTGTATAAACTTAATGGTACGGTTATAAACAAAGCGTTAAATAATCCCTATTCTAATATACGATGTCAAGAATGAAATGTAATAGGAGAAACTACTCTTACCTTTGATTTAAAGCCTTTTACTTATGCTAATTGAACCGCTAATCAAAATTATTTTTATCCAGAAGAATTCTATAAAATTGAATTTAAATTTTACGATAATGAAAATAGAACGGGAACTCCATTAAAAACTATTTGAAAATTAATAACGGCTTCTGAATTGATGAATAATCAGCAAGTGGCATGTTATGATAAAGTGGCTTTTGATGAATGAGCTGGTCAATATTTAAATTTTATAAAAAATAAACAAGTAATTTTGTCTAGTGGAGGGAATGCAAGTTCGACAGTTAATGATGCGGAAATTGACAATCAATTACTTTTTAATACGTTATTGACTAATGCAGATTCGAATAGAAAATACTCAACATTGGTTGATGATATGACATACGATGATTTAGAATTTAGTAAAGGATTTAATATAAAATGTTCTGCAACTGCAAATATTCCAATTACTTATGGTAGTAATGTTAAATTATTGACAGGACCCATATGAATAAATTTAGTTGCTAATTCTGTCGTAGAATTTGAGCCAGGAGATAGAATAAATTTTTATCCTTATACTGGTCAGCTTCTTTCTACTCTAAATAGTACAAGTGCACAAGGAATTGCTGAAAAAGTAATTCCATTTAATTTTGAAAATCAAGTTAGTTCACATACAATTACTGTATGAGATTATAAATCATACCCACTTAGTTATAAGGAATATTCGGTTTTTGCCGAGGGTAATTATACATATAAGAATAATGTTTTGGGAACGGATACTTTAACAATAGGTATGTGTATAACAAGCGAAGCTCCTCTAGTGGATCGGTATCCGATAACTGGGTTTGCAACTCAAAATTTTTTGAGTAGAGATACATATGAAGATACATACGATTTTTTGTGGAATCTACCAAAACAATTTGGGGATCAAGATGTGCTTCTTTTAAAAATGGGATTAGGAAGGCAAGATGATAATACTCCAAATGGAGGAACATTTAGATTAACTGGTCGAGGTTTTTCTTCAGGAAATCATATAATCAATCATTATCAAACAAACGATACCGAATATGTTTATTTTGTTGCCTTTAAAAAATCCGAATATTCTGTTGCGTTGGTTCGTGTTAATGGAAATGATTTAGAAACGGAGGCACAAAATTTTAGATCATGATTAACACGATTTAGAAGATTAGTTTGCAATCCTGCTACAGTAAAAGAGGGTTATTTTTATAATATAGTAGAGAAATCTGCTAAGGAAGATAGTAGTATGAGTATTACTGTAAAAGGTACTATTGTGTTTAATTCGTCGTGTATGTATAATGGTTACAATCTATTCTCCGAAAGTGACAGAAATGTATTAGCCAATTTAATTAGTAATACAGCAATAAAGAATAATTTAACAAAAATTAAGGGGTCAGAAATAATAAAATTTGATGATATTGCTTTAAATAAAGCAGAAACTTCAGTAGATTACTCTGTAGATTTTAGTAGTCAAGATAGTAATATTAGTGCTCTAAGAACTAGCATTAATCATATAAATGATGCTACAAATACTCAAGTGTCACAATATGTTAATGATGAGATTCTTAATTCTTATGAGTATACTCCTGAGACAGAAAAATATATATCTGTTTCATCTGGCGCCAATGATAATATTTTTTTGGAATTACTTAATGATCAAATATTTGATGGAAGTGTTCCATTATATTACGAAATATCACATGTTGCCCCAGGAAGTAGCAATAGAACCCTTTCATTTAAAAAATATGTTGCTGTTACAAGCAGCGCATATAATGGACGAATAAATTAACATGGGAACAGTTGATCTTAAAATTAGAACATTTAAACAAGAGGGGGATTTGGCTCACGAATATCAGGCCCTTCGTAATATGGTTAATGAAGATAATGAAATAGTAGAATTTAATACTACTGAATTAAATATTGATTTAAACAATCCTTTAAATCTTGAATGTCAGCCATCTTATGATGGAACGATAAATCTTATTATTAATGATGATAAAAATCCCCCTAGAATTATAAATTCTAGATTCAGTAAAATTGAAGATAATAAATATAAAATAATAAACAGAAATCAACTACAACAAACAAACCTTTATAAAGTTGGAAAAATTGATCAGCAAACAAGATTGTTTAGAAATCTTAATAAAATACCCAAAATTGATTTAATAAATGTATATAATATGGGACAATTGAAGGGTGGTAATTATACTTTTTATGTAAAATTTGCTGACAATGATTATAATAAAACGGATATTGTTGCTGAATCTGGACAAGTGTCAGTTTTTAAAGGGTATTTAAATAAACCCAGTTCAATTTCTGGAACTATAGCCGAAGAATTAACGGATAAATCTGTTACTCTTAAAATTAGTAATATCGATACTTCCTTTTCTAAAATATATTTGTATTATATTAGAGAAACTTGTGATGAAAATGGTGTTCGAATTACTAAAGCTGCGATGATTTCTAAACCTTATGATATAACTGGCCCTTTTGAGAATATTACCATTAATGGATATGAAGATATTGAGGAAATATCTCCAGAAGAAGTAAATGTTCAATATAATTTAGTTACGGCAGTTAAAACTCAGACACAAGTTCAAAATATGTTATTTTTTGGAAATGTGCAGGGAGTATCTGTAAATATAAAAGATTTGCAAAATATCTCTTATTATATAAATGTTTCCTTGTGTCAAAATCAAGCTGGTACAGGAAATAGTATTGGCTGGATTAAACCAGAAGATTATACAATATTAGACAATGCAAGTGTAGATGCAACAGAATATTATAATCCATTAAATATTTATTATAAATTAGGATATTGGCCAGATGAAATTTATAGATTAGGAATTGTTTATATAATGAACGACGATTCATTAAGTCCTGTTTTTAATCTTAGAGGCTGTTCCTTTGAAAGTATCGGAAGTACTAATATAACAGATAAATACAATCAATTATTTTCTGTGGATCCAAATGATCCAAATTCAGTTAAAATGAATTATCTAGATCGTGATACTTTTTTAACTGATTGTAAATATTTAGACAATACTTTTGGTGTTTTTAAAAATCCTGCCGCAGAAATAATAAAATATAAAAACAGTAATAATGATCTTGATCCAGAAGTGCTACCTTTATATTATAAAATAACTTTTAATAGAGAGGTAGTAGAAACTCTTCTAAATCCTAGCAATAACTATAACATTAAGGGATTCTTCATTGTTCGTCAAAAAAGGATTCCAACAACTTTATGCCAAGGATTTTCTGTGGGAGTAGATGCTTCTAGTTATATTCCAATGTTATATACAGATAATGGCTATATAACAGAAGGCTTTTTAACTAAGGGAAGGTTGCTGTCTTCTACATTTACCGATCATATTAAAACAGTTCAAACAAAACAATGTTCTGGTTTATTATCAGTTGATGCTATTACAAATCCTATTTTGCAATCTAATTTTGATGGAACAGAATTTGTTTTAAAACCTACTAAAATTGCTTCTTCTAATAATGCAGTGGGATCAATTAAATCAAAATCACGCCACTATTGAATAGATTCTTATAGTGGAGTTATAAATGAAGATAAGCAAATAAATTCTTCTGTTGTTTTTGTTGATTCAGAAGTTCCACTTAAATATATAAATGGTCGAAGTTATTCAACTAAATGTGGAGCGGCAGAAGATGTCAGTCAGTTTTCTTTTTTTGGGAACAATAATTATGACGCTGATAATGATAAACTTTTAAGAGGTATATATTGTCCATTTTTAGGAATAGGCACATCGCTGCAAAATAATGCGATTTATGATATTAAGGTTCCAAATTATTCTACAGTAAAATTAAAGGATTATTTTTATATTAGAGGTAAAGACACTTCACCATTCTTTGCAGTATCTCAAAGATTTGAGTTTTTAGATATTCTAAAAACTATTAATGGGGCAGAAAGTGAAACTGCTGATATAAATGTTTTTAGTGGGGATTGTTACTCTAATACAGTTACAATTAGAATGAATAGGAATTTTATTGATTCCGACGCTCCTATTTCTGAAATTATTTTAGATCCTAATACTTGAAAAAATAATTATAAAGGATATATGAATACTGTTAATGGAGAATTAACAGATGATGACGATAAAGAAAAAAAAGGCAGTTTTGTTTCTATGAATAGGGCGGATATTAATACTGTAAATCTTGGAATGTGAGTAACTTATAAATGTTTATCAAGCAGCAATTTAGGACTAAGAAGTGATGATAAAAGTTATTCAGACGAATTGGCTTTAATGGGCAGTTCTAGAAGTTTTTATCCTTTAAATGATATGTCAGCAAATGTATCTAATAAAGTAGAAGAATCTAGACTACTCAATGCTGGATATTCTGCTACAGTTGGATTTAAAAAATATTTTGCTGCACAAAATGTTCCTTATATTAAGGAATTGTTTGATAGCAGAGTTATGTTTTCAAATGTGCAAAGGGAAGATAGTTTTCAAAATGCATATAGAATTTTTCAAGCTTTATCTTTTAAGGATATTGACAGACAATATGGCGCAATAGTAAAATTTATACCTTGAGATGTAAACATACTCTGTATTTTTGAACATGGTATAGGAATAATCCCAATTAATGAGAAAGCTTTAATTCAAACTAGTACTGGCCAATCTATTCATATGTATGGTGCAGGAGTTTTACAAAATCAAATTTCTCTTATAAGTCCTGATTTTGGAAGTATATGGCCCGAATCGATTATAAGGACGCCAAAGGGAGTATATGGTGTCGATACTTATGCCAAAAAAATATGAAGAGTAACTACAAATGGTTTGGAAAACATTTCTGATATGAAGATTCAGCAATTTTTAAATGATAATATTAAACTTTCTGAAAGAGAGAAATATCCTACAATATCATTAAAAAATGTTAAATCACATTATAATAATTATAAAGGAGATGTACTATTCACTTTCTATAATGAAGCAAAGGATACTATTTGGAATTTATGCTTCAATGAAAGAATGGACAGATGAATAACAAGATATTCTTGGACTCCTTTATATTCAGAAAATATAAATAATATTTTCTATAGTTTAGATCAGAAGAGGGCCAGTGTACTTGGCTATATTTATAATAATAAACATTGTACTTACGGGGTACATACTTCAGAAAATGAGTGGGTTATTACTAATAATAATAATTTTGATACTGTGTTGACCACGGAAGGATACACATTGGCAGGGTCCTACCAATACAAAATAAATTCTATTCATACAAGTTATTTAAATGATATTGATGAAGAAGTGGAAGTTACTATCACTGATTCTGATATTATTGACTCATTATTTATTATAAATAATGATAATCATTTAATAGGAAATTATCAGAATATTTATCAGTATTTTGATACATTAAACACTCCTATCCCAGCTTATTTTAAGTTAAATATTACTGTTTTGATGGAAATTTCAGATGGAATAAAAAATCCAGATTTTGATGATGTTATAGGAATTGTTGTTGATAATAGACAATTAAGAAACTCTAATGAGACTTTATATAATAAACAAAGAAACGCATTTTTAAAGAACGGATTTTATGTTCATGGAAGAGCAGGTATATTTAATGAAATAAAATATGACGATGCATCTTTTGATAATCAAATTCTTCCTACAAAATGATATGAAAAACAAGAACCATTTGAATTTGAATTTGTTGTAAATGATGTTGTTGGTTTACATAAAATATTTGATAATTTAGTTATTATATCAAATAATGTACAACCAAGCGAAATTGAATATGAAATTTCTGGAGATGTTTATAATTTTAATAAAGCTGGGATTTTTAGAAATAATAAGTTTGAAGAAGATATATGAAATAAGAATCGCCAAAGCACTAAACCAGGAGTAATTATTCCAAAACAACCTAATGAAAAAACAAGTGAAGTAAATCCAACGGATTGGCCAACTTCGACATTTAAAGGCGATTTAGACAGGCCTCGCACTAGAAATCCCAAGAAATATAAGTCTACTCAAGACTTGATTAACTGTGAGGTTAGGTGGGATAATACATTAAATAGTTATACTATTGTAATGAAACAGCCTTGTAAAAATATTGAGGAATTTGGTAGACGACTTGGAAATATTCAATATAAAGAAGACTCTTGATATATTACAATTGATCCAATAATGTTTAGGGAAAGATTTAAAACGGATGATGCAGAAGAACAAGAATTTACTGGTCCTATTAAATCTGCAAGAGTTAGAGATAAATTTGTAAAGATTAGAGTAAAATATACTGGGGAGGATATTGTAATAATAACTGCCCTTAAAACTATGTTAACATTAAGTTATGCGTAAGTTAGCAAAATATCAAACACCTTGAATGCCATTGCCAGACGGCAGTTTTTATGATAGACCTGGAGGATTAATTAGTCCGTCTTATGCATATGCAACAAGTCCTTTTAAAAGTAGTTGAACATTATTAGGTAATGGTAGTTATCAAATTGGAAACGGGCAGCTAGATCCAGCAGTTGTAACTGCTTCTAAATTAAATAATACAGGTTCTAATTTATTTGATCCCCTTAGAAGTAAATATTCTGGAGTTGGGAATCAAATGCAACAGCAAGGTTTAGTTGCTCAAAATCAAATGAAGCAACGAATCAAAGATAAATATAAAGGGGCTAGATGACAAAATTTTAAAGAAGGTATAGGTGGGATGATAAATTCCGCTGATAATTATGCCCAACCTATTAGTACTGCCATGAGTACTGCTGCTGGGCTATTTGGATTAAAACCAGATGAGGATTCTTCTTATAGTTTAGAACAGGGTGTTGGAAATGCATTAGTATCAAGTGGAAATCCTTATTCAGCCGCTGCAGGATTATGAGTAAAGGGCTCTTCAATGTTAAATCAAGCATTGGGAACTAATACTAATACTTTAAATAAACAGCAAATTGATGCTGTTGGAATGAATGGTTTAGGACGAATTGCTAATAATACATTGGGATTTTTAGCAAACACTATTGCACCAGGAGCAGGTGGATTAATAAAGAAAACAAATGATGCTTATAAATCACAAGAAGTTGATGAACTTAGAGGAGCATATGCGGGATCTGCAGATTTTATTGACACTATGAATACTATGGGAGGAAAAAGATATGCTATTGGCAGGGGCAAAATTAATAGTGGTATTGATCAGTCTAATCAATGAAATGATATGATGACTTCTATAGGATTAGATAATAAACCCCGAATTCAAAGCGCACAGTTTACATCTCGTGATTTTATGCAGCAAGATTTTAATAGAAAACGTGGAAAAAATTATCAAGATTATAGTCTTACAGTTGGAAAAGAAGGATTAAAACTTTTATCTAAAGAAGAATTACAAAGAATTTATAGTTCAAGAAAAACTGGTGGTCTACAAGCCTTTGGAGACGGAGGTAAAATAGGTGTCGATACAAATGTCATTCCAGAAGGGGCATTGCACGCACATAAAAATAATCTTGAAGAAACTAATCCAGAATTAGATGAAGTTACTGAAAAAGGAATTCCTGTTATAGTAACTGATTCTAATGGTGATTATACTCAGGTTGCAGAAATTGAAAAAGAAGAACTAGTCCTATCAAAATCTCTTACAGATCAAATAGAAAAACTTTGGAAAGAAAATACGCCAGAAAGTATGATAGAAGCTGGTAAATTATTGGCAGTAGAAATAATGGAAAATACTCAAGATAATACGGAGGAAATGTTGGATGGAAACGATTAAGATTAAAATAGCTGGAAAGAAATTTAATGTTCTTGCTGCAAGAACAGAAGAAGAACGACAGCAAGGTCTTCAAGGAGTAGAACAAATGGATGATAATGAAGGCTGTTTATTTTTTCATCCTGAAGTTGATCATGTGGATTATTGAATGGAAGACACTGATATTCCTCTGGATATTATCTTTATAAATGAGGATAAAGAAGTAATCTCTGTAAAACAGGGAATTCCAAACACTACTGATTATATATCCGAAGATAATGTAAAATATGTTCTTGAATTAAATCAAAATTCTCCCGTTGAGCCTGGCGATATTCTTGAAATAGATGGTGAAGACGATTACAGTGAGGAGACCACATTAGAACCAAATAAAATGTATATAATAGGTTCTGATGGAAAGCCACAAGCTGAATTACTTGGAGGAGAGAGAATTTTTAGTAGAAAATCAACTAAAGTTATTCTTCGAAAGGCAAAGAAGGCCTATGAATCTGGAGCGGATTCTGATTATAAATCATTGGGCAAATATGTGTTTAATGAACTTTCTGCACAAGAGGAAAGGAAGCCTCAATATGTGGAAAGTAAAGAGAAAGATTAAATTATATTTGCATAATTGAAATATATTTATTATCTTTGCCCTGGATTAATTGAAGATAAGAACATTATATAATAACTAATTAATAATTTAAACTATGCAAATTAAGAAGTATCAAGAGGGCGGAATGGCCCCCGAAGCCGCTCCTGCACAGGCCCCTGCACAAGGTGGAGAAGAGCAGATGATGCAACAAATTGTTCAGATGGCACAAGAAATTATTCAGCAATTAGGTCCTGAAGCTGCTGCAATGTTAGCACAAGCTATTATGGAAATGCTGCAAAATGCACAAGCTCCTGTAGGGGCTGCGCCTGAAGAGCAACAATTTATGCGCTGCGGTGGTAAAATTACTAAGAAAGTAAAGAAAGCTTGCAAGGGCGGTAAGTCTTGCAAGTAAAAACTCGGGGAGGTTGAGGTTCCGGCCTCAATCTCCTTTTTTATTTTATGATAATATGTCACAAGTAAAGAAATTACAAACTGGAGGAAATACTCCTACAGGAAAATTTAGAATGAATGGTCGTGAAATTAGCGGCCAGACTGCCATAGACAGATTGTCAGCTGTTTATAGTGGGTTGCCACTAGATGAACGCGAAATGTTTACTGTGGCACAAAAAGCAATTCAGGATGGAAATACCGCAGAATACGATCCTACTAATAACACAATACGGGTCTTTGGATCTACAGGAAATGACATAACCAGAAGTTATACTAATACCAAAGCAAGTACTGAAGATAGTAATCTTAAGAGAACTTGGGGAGCTATCTTTAATAATGAGGCCCATAGATTCAAAAAATCTGGCGAGGCTATGGCAATGGTTGATATGAGTGATCCAAAAGCTGTTGAAGAAGCTACTGCCGCATTAATGGCGTTACGTAGGGGATATGGATTCTTTGATTATGACGATAAAGACGGTACGCTGACATATAGAAAAGAAGGGCCCAGCAATCTCGATAGAATGAAAATAATAGACGAATTTGCTGAATATATACGTCGTCCAGAAGAAGAAACTAAAAAAACATATACTACCAATGGATGGTCTGCTAAGGATCTTACTGCATTAAGAAACGCATTAAGTGGAGTTGATAATACTTATTGGGAAGGTTTAAAGGATCGTATTATAAATAATACTTTAAGTGCAAGTGATTTAGAAACTCTTAGATTAATGGGGTTTGAAAAGGATTCTGCCGGTGCTGCATCTGCTGATGGAGGTGACGTAAAACTATCTATTCCCGAAGGTTGAAAGGGTGATGCAGGTGCTGCTGCAGGTTCCGGTATAGGTATTAGAAGAGGTTCTGATGGCAATTATTATGTATATGGTGATCCTAAATGAACATCTGGCACATATTATTTAGGAGACTATGATTGAGCTGCTAATACTGATTTTGCTAATGGCATTTTACATAATGGCCGCTTATTCACAGAAGCAGAAGTTTTTAATGATGGTGATGTTTATAATACCGGTGAGCATTATGCAATGCGTCAAGCAGTATCTCCATTTATACAAGCTTGGAGTAATCCTAATCTTTCATGAAATGATCGTTGACAAGCCGCATTAAACTCTGGAGTACATTGGGCAAATGAAGGAAATAATATATTTGCAAATAATATAAATCCTGAAAATAGTTATATTGAAAATTGGTCTAAATATTTTAGAGACAATAACTTAAATGCCTCCGATTATAGTTTATTGGATGCATCAAATATGTTTGACAATATTGGAAATAATCAAGTTATTGCTTATATTAATAATGATAAACAAAATCGAAATAGATACGGTATAGATAATGTTAAGTATCTTGTTAGAAACGGATCCGGAAATATAGTACAATATAATAACCTCGATGCATTAACATCAGGGGCAGGATTAGTAACAAATAAAAGTGTATTTGGAATTGCACCTAGGGATCTTAATGTCAATCCATATAAAACAATTGGGAAAGGCGATTTTGCAACATATAAAGAATTTTCAACTGGAAATCAAAAGAATACTTTATTTATAGGAAGAGACGGATATCTTTATTGGGCAAGAAGAGATCAATCTAATAACTTAATGGAACCTAAAAAAGTATATGATGTCGAAACTATGGAAGATATTTTAGCAAATCCAGAATCATATGCTAAAGATATAAACAAATGATATAGCAAAATTACACAAAAACCAGTAAATCCGACTTGAGGAGCAACACCGTTAAAATGAAGATTTAAACAAAATAAGTCTAATTGAAGGCAACTTCAAGAAGGTCTTCCTACATATCAATGGGGAGGCGCGATCCAATCTGTTAAAAATAATATTATAGAGAAAAATGTTGATGACGCAAAAACTGATGTTAGTAATATGCATGCAGTTGATATGACTGAGGGCGGATTAACAGATGCTGAAAAAACACTTATTGGTGCTGCTATTGGTGATTTAACTGGAGTTGGATTAACTTTTGCTGGTCCTGCTGGAAATGTTGCAGGCGTTGCTACGGGAGCTGCAGCTTCATTAGCAAGGCATGCTGCTAATAAAGAAATGGGCGTTAAAAATGCAACTGGAAAGTTAGTTGCAGATTTGGCTTTAGATGCGGCAACTATTATTCCTATTTTAGGAACTGGCACTAAATCATTAAAAGCTGCTAATGCAATTAGAGTTGCTGCAGAACCTATTTTAAAAATGCTTGCTATTACTGGGGCCGCAGAACCCGTTGTAACTGCTGTTAAAAGAATTGCTTCAGGAGATAAATATACTTCTGCAGATTTAGCTAGAGCAATTCAAGGAGTTGGATCAGCTGCAATTGCTACTAGATTAATTAAAAATAAAATTGGTGACGTTAAATTAGCAAAAGAAACTAATGCTGTTGCAATTAATGAAACTAATTCGATTTCAAGAAATGGTGTTACAAAAACAGCTGATGAGGTTGCTGCTGCTATTAACGGAAAGACTAAAGAAGAAGCTACAAAAGCTTTAGGAGAATTATTTAAGAATAAGGACACCAATCTTCCAGACACAAAAGCTGCTGAATTATTAAATAATTTAGGTGTTTCGATGAAGAAGGGTAAAATTGAGAGTTGGGGTCCTAAAGATTGGGGAAAGAATTTAACCGGCAGAGGAAGAGGATCCAAAACTGTAAAGTACAAACCAGCAGAAGAAACATCGGGCCTCAGATATTGACTTGATCCTTTAAAGCGGGAGAAAACCCTTTCTAATTTGGGAGATATGCGAACTGCTATATGAAATGCAGCTGCTGCAGATAGACCCACTTTAGCTCAACAATCTTTACTTAGAAGAACTGCGCAAACTCCTTGAGCATTTGGTGATTTATTTAAAACCCAAGAGGGATATACGCCGGTAAGTAGAATTGCTTCCACTTGAAGGAGACCTTATCTTGGTGGTGGTAGATATTATAGAATTTCTGCCAGAACAGATGCCTCTAGATTATTATCACAAAATGCTGCTTCATTAGTTCAGATTTCAACAGCAACTCCAATTGTTGAACCAGTTATATTACCTAGTGGCCCAAGAACGCAGTCTAGATTAGCATTACCAACAGCACAGTCTCAACTATTATTACCTAAACATATTTCAACAATGCCTACTATATATGGTGAAGGATTTTTAACTGGATATCGGCCAGTTCAATATGGCCCAGATAATAATTTTATTTTATTTAGAAAAAAAGGTGGCAAAATTATAAAAGCACAACAGGGAGTCACTTTACAGAAACTTAATTATGATTTTACGGATCCGTTCTTAAAACCAAAAACACCTACAATAGTACGGACTCCAAGCAAAATAAATGTTGGTACTTCTGCAAATAATGGTGTTGGAAATACAGGTGGCTTCATAGGAAATAAACCTCTTGTTAATTGACCTAATGTTGATGATATTTTAAGGGGCGCAGTTACTGCATCAAGTATCTATAAGGATAGAGATATTCAAAGAGATGCTTTGAAATATCTAAAAATGCGCCAATTCCAAACTCCTCAAATAGATAAAATTAGGTATAATTTTTCAGACATTGAACAAGGATATGAGGGTCAAAGGAGACCGCTGCTTGAAAGTAGATATGTAACATCTGATTCTCGTGATGATTTGGCGTTTAAGTTAAACAGGGCGCAACAATTATCTAATTTGGAAACTCAAAAGAATGCAGCGATTTCTCAAAGAATGACCGCAATTGACGATCAAAATAGACAGATCGAAAGTACGAATGAAGCCCAAAGAGTTAATACTGCAAATCAAAAGAGCCAATATTTAACTGGATTAGAATATCAAGATAGAATGCTTGATTCACAAGCTTTAAATGCTTTACACGCACAGGTTATTAATCCTCTTGGTCAGCAATTTAGTCAACAAGGTAGAGATGCATTTAATAAGAGATTAGACACTCAATATAAACTTGATATTGAGGATGCCACTAAACTTGAAGACAATAGAATAAGTACTGCACTAAGAAATCAAGGGTTTATTGATAAATGAAACGCTTTAACTACTGCTGAAAAAGCTAATTATTCTGATATAGGAGATTATGTTTATTCATTAGATCCCGAAGCATATAAAAATATATATATAAAATCTCCTGGATATAGGCGGGCAATACAAAATGCCGTGGATAGATATACAAATGCATCTGGAGCTAGAGTATTTTATTCTAAATCTGGAGGAAAAATTCGAGATGCACAGGAGCAAATTGCCATAGATAGTAACAGAGAGGCAAAAAAAGCATTAGCTAAATTGTCAGATAATTTAATGAGAATGCTTCAGCAGTTAACAAAATAATATGAAAATAAAACAATATCAAGTTGGAGGAGGAATGGCTTATCTTCCTACATCAAATAGAAGAGAGGCAGCACAAACAACTGCCTCTTCTTCTTCTGATGGAGCTTCTAAAGTTCCTGGATTTACTAAAGAAATAGTTGATTTAGTAAAACAAAACGGTTTGGATAGTGATGTTGTTACCTTCTTAAGGCAGGTAGAAAGAACTTTAGATCTTGCAAATGATCCATCAGGAGAGAATCTATCAATGCGCGAAATATTAAAAGTGCAAAGATTAGCTAGCCAGGTTGCGACAAACTATAAAGATTACGAAAAAGCAAGAGCTTCCTTAGATGAACAAGATGCTTGGGGAGAAATGGCTACCGATAAACGTGGATATTTATATGTACAAAATCAAGAAACGGGCAAAATAGAAACTATAAGCCAATCCAGTTATAAAGAAGACAATAATGATAAATATATAGCATTAACTAATGAAGATGTTTTAAATATTCGTCGTGCGGATCCAAGTTTGGCATATAGAATGGATATATTGGATAATGTATCTTCTGCTGTTGGAATGAAAACCATAACAGACTATGCTAGAACATTAATAAATGAATTCGGAAAAACCTCTATAACTGGATATAGTGAAAAGCAAGCAGAAAAAATTAGAAGTGGGTTAGAACACATTGTTTCTGGAGATGCTGGTGATTTTAGAGGAATTTTGACCGGTGGTCCAGACGGGGTATATAAAATATCCTCAGAATCCACTATTGCTGATACTGGTATAGAAGCTGCATTAAATTATTTAGTAAACACTCTTCCAAGAAACTATCAAAATACACTTTC
>Ga0247609_10003609_pt1 | contig 15654 bp, 11 predicted proteins | sample 172DNAGHGlowgp2_FD_193487 | JGI IMG/M metagenome (GOLD analysis project Ga0247609, IMG submission 193487) | Sheep rumen microbial communities from Palmerston North, Manawatu-Wanganui, New Zealand - 1728 DNA GHGlow gp2 | ecosystem: Host-associated > Mammals > Digestive system > Stomach > Rumen ...
AAGAGAAGCTATGAGAGGTATATTGCCGGATGAGATAATTTTCAGGAAAAAAAGTCCATATCCTAAAACTTATAACCCAGTATACATGAAAGCAGTCAGCTCAAAAGTTAAAGAAATCTTGAAAGATAAATCCTATCCGATATCTGATATCTTAGATCATAATAATGTATTATATTTAATGGAAAATGAAAATAAAATAACTGAAAATTGGTACGGTCAATTGATGAAAGTACCTCAGATTTTAGCTTATATAATTCAAATAGATTATTGGTTCAAAAAATACAACATAAATATAATCTAGAACTATTAAGCATTCATATTCCGGATAAAAAAACATATATATTATTAATCAGAGCTAAAGGAAGGAAAAATAAAGTGAAAATCACGAAAGGTAAAAACACAAGAAGAAAATATTATATTGTTAATCTTTTTTGCATATTTTTTTTAGTCTTAATATTATTGGCTACTTATTTTATTCCTAAAAATAATGAATGCGTATCTATTGAAAAAATTGCTACGGATGATAATAAAACTCGTAGTTTTGAGAGTTCTGAATTAAAAGGAGTATGGATTCCTTTTTATACTTTAGATATGAAAGGCACTAATTACACTGAAAAAGAATTTAAAGAAAAATTTGAGACAATAGCAAGTAACTGTAAAAATTTTGGATTTACAGATATATTTGTACATGTAAGATCTCATGGAGATGCTTATTATAAATCTAATTACTTTCCTCCTTCTCATTTTATAACAGGAAAACAAGGTTCTCCTTTAAATTTTGATCCTCTAAAGATTATGGTAGAGATAGCTCACAGATACAATTTGAAATTCCACGCGTGGATAAATCCATATAGGATACAGCTAAACAATTGTCCTAATTACTTATCCGAAAACAATTATTTTAACATTTGGAAAAATAGCGATAAAGAAATAGAAAGAGATTATGTTGTAGACTTTGGAAAAGAAAAATATTTCAATCCAGGATACAGTGAAGTAAGATCTCTAATTGTAAAAGGAATTGAGGAGATTGTTAGAAATTATGATGTCGATGGAATCCACTTTGATGATTACTTTTATCCTGAAAATAAACCGGACTTTGATCAGAAATGTTACGAAGATTATCTTAAAAGTCTAAATGGAAATTTACAGATGCCAAAAGAAGAATGGAGAGCCACAAATGTGAACTCTCTAATAGCTAATGTTTACAGTGCAATTAAGAATATTAAGCCATCTGTTTTATTGGGAATCTCTGTTTGTGGCAACATAATGGTTAATGACCGAATTAGTGCTGACGTTCGTACTTGGAGTCAAACACCAGGTTATGTCGATTATATTTGCCCTGAGATTTATTGGAATTTCGAACATCCAATACTTCCATTTGATAAAGGTGTAAACGAATGGAAAAATGTTGTTGATCGAAATTTTGTAAAACTGTACCACGGACTAGGGGTATACAAAGCAGGTTCTGAAAGAGACAACGGCACTTGGAAAAAATCCGACAACATATTGCAATCTGAAGTGGAACTTGCAAGAAAATCAGGTTCGGACGGTTTTATTTTGTATGCTTATGAGCAGTTATTCGACCCAAAAACTCAAAATGAAGTTACTAACGTTATGAAAGCTTTAAATAATTGAAATTTGAATAAGAAAACGAGAAAAATAAATTAAATTTAATTTTTAATTATGTATGAATCATGACCAAACCTAAAAGACATGATCATAATTTGGCGCGCTAGAAGGAATTCGAATCCCCGACCTTTCGCTTAGGAGGCGAACGCTCTATCCTGCTGAGCTACTAGCGCAAATCGCTCACTCAATAAATTTTATTATAAAAAAAATAATCTGTCAAGTAAAATAGGGCTGGAGGAAGATCGCTAAAGGTACATAGATAACAAAAAAATACTATTCATAAATAGAAAAACAGAGTTATTAATCGTACGTAAATTCTTAAACTAACAATAAGTTTTGCGAGCGAATCCGGCTAAACAATAGAGCAACGATCTGCTAGTTTCTTTAACGGTATTAATTATGAGCCTTTTTAAGGTCAACCAGATTATATGTTTCCCAGCAATCGGATGTTTTTTTTATTTATACTATTTCGTCTAAAGAAAAAACATCTGTTTTTATTTCCGTTTTTCTTTACTGTATTTTTCGGCAAATTTTTTATCAAGTTTATTACTGATAGATACACGGCTAACATGTATTAATCTTTCTATTCTTTTGAACTTCATCTCTTCTAAATATGCCTTTTATCGTACTGAATCTGAATAGCATCGTATACCTTCCGTATAATTTCGTTTGCAGCTTTTGCATTTTTATCTTTGCTTTCCTCTGTTAAACCCATTTTTTTACTTTTATTTTAAATCCGCATTTTGGACATTTTATTTCTTTTTCAATATATTTTATTCTATCTATTTTCTTTGTGAAATACCATCTAAAAACCTTTCAACTTCTTCAGTTTTAAAATTCTCAACATTTACAACTTGATCGCTATTTTCCTCAAAAGAACAAGCCTCTTTGTAATCGCAAAATTCACAAGCATCATATAAGCCTTTGGCAGGTTTTGCCGGAATTAATCCCGATTTCAAATTTTCTGCCATTTCAATTATAAGACTCTCAATTTTTTTTAGGATTTTCCCCATTAATTCAGTGCTTACTAAAGATTCACTCTTCTGGACTTGAGAATTTTTAATCTTCGCCGGAATGAAAATACCCTTAGCGTCCTTTTCCATAGCCTCTATAATTTCCGGAGAGTCGATTAAAAGTCCGTTCATTTTTAATTTTTTAGTTTTTTGACTATTTAAATCTATAGCGTCAACGTTATGCTCAGCAGTTACGGTAGGTCTTATCGCTGGCATATATAGCACTCCGCACGGAACAACAATACTTTTATTCTTTGGATTTTTTTCTAGTGCTAAAAGATAAACTAACATCTGTAAATTAAGACCGTACAATATGTCCGATAAATTGAATTCTTTAGTTCCTGTCTTGTAATCGACTACTCTTACATAAATTTGCCCGTTTTTCTGTAAAGTGTCTACTCTATCAATTTTACCCTCTATCTCCACGAAATCCCCTGAACCTAATTCTAATCTAAGAGCAGGGACTTTGCTATTTTTCCCTATTTGCAATTCAAAATCTGTTGCTTTGAATTCACTCTGAGAAAATTCATCCGCAATGTGCAAAATTAATGGTACGGCAGCTTTTGCCACTCTTGAGAACAAATATTTAAACCTATCGGTCTTGGTTTTTAATTCTCCGAACTTCAGTTTCACGTAATCGTTTAAAATATTGCTGATTATCTCTTCAAGATCATTTTTTGAGATTCTTTTTATTTCGTCAGCAGAATAATTCTTCAATATCTTCTCCAAAACAAAGTGCATTAAGCTACCGTACTCGAGAGAATTGAACTCTACTTTTTTTCTTTTTTTTGCTTTTAAAGAATATTTACAAAAAAATTGGAATGGGCACAAATAATAACTTTCCACTTGTGAGGCTGATAATTTCACATTATCTTTAAATAAAAGCGACGTGTTTTGCTGATCTTCGAAAATAATTGGTTTTTTTAAGGCAACTTTCTCCAAAAGGTTCACTTTGTCTTTTATTTCATTATCTTCTTTTAAATATTTTTTCAATGTATTTGAAAGTCTCGAATTATCTTTAAAATGCTTAGATAGTAGCTCTATCGCTGATTTTTTAGTCCAGATCTCATCATATATCTCAAAGGATTTTTCATCTTTTATATCCACATTTTCAAAAATCGATTTGATTCCTTTTACAATTTCAGACGGATATTTAGTTTCGCCAGATAAAGTCGAACTTACAAATGACACGAACAATTTTTCGCTGGGCAAAGTTACAGCTTTATAGCTTAAGAATCTTTCGTTTAAGGAAAGTCCCTCAAGTGAGTCATAGAGATTTAGACCCAAAGATAGAAGTTTACACCTTTCGTCGTCAGAGAAAATACCGGCACTTGCTGGATATCTTGGAAACTCTCCTTCGTTTGCACCTATTAAAAAAACAATTTTTTTATTTTCCGGTCTAATTCTATCAGCTGTTCCGAAAGCTACACAATCAATCTTTGATGGGATTTTTCCTATATCGCTTAAGTTAAGTACTATTTTTAAAACCTGGTAGTATTTTTCGATACTTATTTTCTGTGAAGTTAATAACTTTGCCATATCTTCGAATATATTGACCATTAAGTTCCAGACGGAAACTTGTTCCTTTGCTAATTCATATTCTCCATTTTTTAGCAAATTTTCTGAGTAAGTTTTTATTTTTTCTCTTAAATTTATTTCCTCGCAAAAACGATACAGGTGTTCTGTTATTTCTTTACCATTATGGGATTTTTTTAATTTCTCAGAAAAAATTAAAATCGGATTTATTATTTTTACTCTAAGAGCATTGAGATTTTTCAACTTTTCTATATCTTCATCAGTTAATTTACCACAAAGTCCTCTTGGGTTTTCTTTAAAATCTTCAAACCAAGCGGATCTATCTATATTCCAAAGTAAAACGTAATTTTCTAAATCAGAAATTTCATCGTAATCAAAACCTAAAAGATCAATTTTTAAAAGTTTAAATATATCACTTGATTGAAAGTTCCCTTTGATTATTTCCAGTAAACTCAGGAAGAAAGTTGGCAATAATTTGGGTTCTACCGATTCAGTTTTATCAAAGAAAAGAGGGATGTTATATTTTTGAAAACAAATGTCTATAATCCTCTTATATAGCTGTTCATTTCTAGAGATTATAAAAATGTCTTTATAACGATAATTTCCAGATTCTATAGCTTTCTTTATACTCTTAGCAACAAACTCCATTTCATCATATTGATTTTTAGCGTTATATATTTCTATGGAGTCACATATACTTATTTTTTCATTATTTTTCTTTGTACGTAAAAAGTTTTCCTCTAAAGCACTGAGTTCTTGATTTTTAATGGGATTTTCATTAAGAATTATAGGTGCATTTACCTTTATATTATTTTTCTTAGAGATTTCTAAAATTTTTCTTACGTTTTTATCTACCGGTTCGAATAAATCAACCGTATTATCAAAGTCTTCAAAAAACGTTTCTTTATCAGTACAAAAGGTTATGAAGGTTTCTTTAGAACACTTTAAAAAGTATTCTAAAAACAATAATTGCTGTGGGGTAAAGCCATCAAAAGAATCAAAAAATATGGAGTAATCTTTGAAAAGATCATTTTTTTGCAATAAGTTATAAGCTAGTGTTAGTTCGTCTGTCGGATCTATAAATTTGTCTTTGAGTAGAAAATCGTACCTTGATAATATCAATTGAGCATCACTTAATTTAGCCTTTAAAGTTCTATTAACTATACTCGATGAGATTTTTTCAAGGGCATCGTTATTTATGTTGCACATTTTAAACTCATCATTCGCAGAGAGCATCATGGAAATAAATTCATCATTATTTGAACTATCTTTATATATTTTTAATTTATCTTTGACGGATTCAATAGACAGATACATCAAAATAGCTTTGTGAGAATCGTTCAAAACAGTCCCGCAAGGCTTACCTAAATTTTCAAAAATATACTCAGATAATTTTCTAAAACTCATTATAAAGATCTTGCTGTATAGCTCTTCTCCTACCAGTTCTAACATCGCTTTTTCGGTCTCAAAAGAATATTGTTCCGGGACTATTAGCAATATTTTTTCTTGCCCTTTTTTTAACTTTTCCTTTATGATTTTACGAATTGTATGCGTTTTTCCGAATCCTGACCTTCCTAAAATAAGCTGTAACATTTCTTCTCCTTTTGTTTGGATTTTTTCTTAATCCATTATATCACGTCGCAGGTAAAAATAGTAAGTGCTAAAATGAAGAAACATATGGTATAATAGGAAAACGAAAATTGTAAAAAATGTTGTTTTTTTATTTTTAGTATGTTAAAATATAGTGAAATTAATTAAGTTTAGGATAAGGGGATAATTTTTGAAAATGTTTAAGAAAAGAAAAATTTTTGTATCTACATTTTTAACTTTAATTATATTTACCTTACATATTTTAAATTTTAATAATTTAAGTACAACAAATTCTCTATTGCAATTAAATGGAGAAAATTCATCTGACGTACTGATCGATAATGCCCAAAGAATAGATGTGCTTGCAAATAAATCCGGAGAATTTTTTATATTGAGTTCAGACAATGTATCGACTAAAATTTCATTTTTAAGCAAAGATTGTATAGAATCAAATCAAGAAGTTATTTCAAAGGTAATCGAATTTGAATATTTAGATGCGAAAGCTATTGGCAATAATATATACTTGTTAGTTGTAAAATCAGAAAACGAAAAAGAAATCATAAAATATTCTTTTTCGAATAATTCTTTTTCAAGTAGACCTGAAAGTTATTTTGTGTTTAGTAATAGTGTGATTTCTTCATTTCGCGCAGTAGATGACACCTTGGTTTTTATAGAAAATAATACGCTGTATGGATACATTAAAAATGAAAGCTCGTATCCTATTGAACTTTTATCCGGTGTTGATTCTGCATTTTTTAATTACTCAAACGATTATCTCTATGTTGTAAAAGAAGATAAGTCTATAAATTCTTGCTCAATTGAAGACTTAAAAGCTGCAGTTATGGAAGAAAATAATCTTAACTTTACAAGCTTAAATTTAAGCGACGATGTCGATTTAACAAACAACGCAGTTAACTTTTTAAACGAAAACTTCATAATGTCTTCTATCGGAGAACTGTTTAAATTAATTGTAAATCAAAATGTTCCGCAAGAAATTAATCGTGTTTTAAAATTAGATATCTCGAACATAGGTATTCACAATTGCTCAACTATTTCTCAAATAGAATCTAAAGATTATCTTTTTTGCAAAACTAGTAATAATAAAATCACTCTTTTCGACATAGGAGATAATTTTTCAAAAAAATACGGTATAAATTTAAATGAAAACTCGAATATCTTTAATGTATGTTCTTCAGCTAATAATACGCTTTTAGTGTATAAAAGTTCAGATGACAAATATTTTGCAAAATTAATAAGTGAAGATGACTTATTAGAGGAAACAGAAAGTGAGCAAAATAATTCTACAGATACGCAAAGCCCTCAAAACCCAAGTGATAACGAAAGCGATAAGCTTTTAGGAGACTACAAAACGGATAGTGAAAATAAATATATATTGGGAGTGAAATTAGGTACTACTATTGCAGAGTTTAAGAAAAACTTAAATTTGAACGGAGAATATACAGTAAGTTTTAAAAACTATGTAGGCAAAGAGATTACAAGTGGAAAACTTGGAACAGGGAGTGTTGTAACTTTTTGGAAGGATGATCATATTTTTAAGGAATATACTCTGGTTATAGAATATGATGTTACTGGAGAAGGAAACTTTAATTCTAGAGATCTTGATTATATGTATAATGAAATTTTTAAAAATGATAAAACTAGTTTGAGTGGTGAATATTTTTATTCTGGGGATGCCGATGGCGATGGTAAAATTGATACATTAGATTTATTGAAGATGAGGAAAGCTTTAAGCTAATTTTATGTTTAAGAGGTAAAGATATATGTATTGTTTAGTAGCTCTTTATAATGAAGACCAGATGTATAATTTAATATCTATATTTTCATTTATGCCCAAAAAAGTAATCTTACTATACGACAAAGATTTTTATAACATAAAAAACATGGAAAATTTAAAATTTGCCTGCAAAGCAAAGCTTCACAATACAGAATTCGAATACGTTAATATAGATAGTTCAAATATTGATAGAGTTACTAAAACCTGTACGAATATAATTCACAGAAATCCGAATTGCTATTTTGATATAACCGGAGCGAGTGAATTAGGAGTAATAGGGGCGTATTTAGCTTGTAAAAAAACATTTACACCGATATTTAAATTGCAATTACCAGAAAAAGGGCTTGTAAATATTTACGGATGTCATTCACTTGCTAAAAATTTCAAATTTCCAAATCTTACTATCGATACGATTTTTGCAGCTAAAGGTACTTTTGTTTCAGGACATAATCATCCTACTCCACCTCAATCTTTATTTGGGAATATTCTCAAATTTTGCGATGAAGTATTTAAGGACATTGAAAAATGGAAAGAATTATGTTTTTACTTACAAACGGGCAAAGCTAAGTACTTGCAATCGGGAAGACCTAATTTTTTTGAAGCGCCTAAGTGTATAAATGTAGCAAAAACAAAAATATGCCTTAGAGGTGAAGAACTTTTAAATAAAGCTCAATATTTAGGGCTTATATCTCAATTAAATCTTTCTGGAAATTATGTATCTTTTTATTTTAAAAACGATTTAATAAAAAGATATATGACAGATTTTGGCGTTTGGCTAGAATTATATTGTTATATTAAACTTGAAACTTGTGATCTTTTTCATGATGTAAGGCTCAGTGTAAAGATAGATTGGAATCAAGATGAACATAGTTTAATAGAGATTGTAAATGAAATAGATATAACATTTTTTTATAAGACTAGACCATGTTTTCTCTCTTGCAAGTTATCTGAACCTAGTTCTGATGCTTTGCAGGAGCTAAGTGTATATCCATCTTATTTTGGAGGAAAAAACTCGAAGGCAATTTTAGTCATTTTAAGTACCATCAATAAAAATAGTTCTTATATTTTCAAGAGAGCGAACAGCATGAATATCACGATGATAGACGGAAATTCTATAAAGCAAGATAGATTTATAGATGAAATTAAGAAAGCATTGAAGATAATATAATTTTGAAATTTAATTTATTTAAGTTTAAAAAATCAAGTGCAAGTGTTGAAATTGCGTTATTTTTGTGATATCATAAAAATAGTATGAGCCGGTGTGTTGGAATTGGCAGACGAGACAGACTCAAAATCTGTTGTCCGCAAGGGCGTGTGGGTTCGAGTCCCACCACCGGCACCACAACTTGACGTCTTGATTGATCAACACTCTTCTCCCAGTAATACTGGGAGTTTTCGTTTTTATAGGAAATTTTTCGAAATCGCATTCGACAAAATGTTTTATTATTTTTATGCCTTTCGTGTGCTAGTGCAACCTTTTTGAGCTTTCGTGTGCCGGTTTCAAAAAATTTTTGCTATCGTGCTCTTGTATGCAACTATAGTGAAAATTCGTCTTAATTTCTTAATTTTTATTTAATGAAAAGCTATAAAAATAGATTCCTCAATAAATGAGGAATCTATTTTCAATCACTAACATAGATCAAGAAATATGCTTTTTTCTTATTTTATAAATGACAATTGTTCGTATTTTTCTGGAAAATATTTTAAATAAGCAAAGCACTGTTTTACATCATGCATTATGCCTTGTTCTTCGCACCTTGAATTAAATATCTTCATAAGTTCCTCATTGTTGTCGCTGACTACTTGATATGAAAAGCCATACTTTTGCTGATATTTATCGCGTAGCCCAGGAAAAAATTTATCAAGCGCATTATAATAATACTCTCGGTTGCCTTCACGGAGTGTCATGCCCATATTAAAACAGATGATACCTTTAACATCGGCATCTATACAGTAATCCAATAATCCTTCAAGATTTTCTTTAGTATCATTAATAAATGGCAAAATCGGTGAAAGCCATACGACAGTGGGGATGCCATGTTTTTGTAAGATTTTTAATGTTTCAAATCTTTTCTTTGTTGTACTAACATTTGGTTCTAAAATACGGCATAAATTCTCGTCGTATGTTGTTAGCGTCATTTGTACCACGCATTTCGCTTTTTCGTTAATGCTTTTAAGCAAATCAATATCACGAAGTATTCTGCTTGACTTAGTAATAACAGTAGCTCCAAATCCATACTGATTTATAATTTGCAAACATTTTCTTGTCAATTGCAAATTTTCTTCGCAGTGCATATAAGGATCGCTCATAGCACCAGTACTAATCATGCACTTTTTTCTTTTTGATTTAAGAATCCTCTCAAGCAAATAAGGTGCATTTATTTTCACTTCAATATCTTCAAATGAATGTGTAAATTGATAGCACTTGCTTCTACTGTCACAATAAATGCAACCATGTGAGCAACCACGATATATGTTAATAGAATTCCACTTTGTAAGAAGTGATTTTGCTTCTACATAGTGCATAAAAACAACTCCTCGCTGTTTAATAGCTTTTTTTACATTATAATTTAATTTTATATTTTTTTAAATAGAAATAGAAACCAGCGTAACTCTACATTTTGAGCCACGCTGGTTAATATTTTTGCTTTTTTATGGATCAGTAATTAATTGAAATATTTGTTTTGACGTTTCTTTATCTCTGTACAGCAAACAAAGTAAATAGTTGTTTGTAATCGATTGTAAGAAAGAATTTACAACAGGACAAAATAAAAATGATTCCATTATCGCAGAATTTAAAGAATCCACTTTTGGTTTTCCTACTGCGTTCGATAAATATTCGTATGAGTCCTGTAAATCTATAATGTCTAAAACAGAACTGGATTGCATTTTAAGTTCGCTTATGTAGTTTTTTACCACATAATCCGTGAATTTAGGTGTAAGTAAAGCGCTGTAAATTTCAAGCAATGTATGTGTTTCTTTGTAATTAAATTTATTTAATTCTATAAATTCTTTGGCTGTTTTGTAAAAGCCATGATTTTGATATCTTGTATCAAAATTTAAAATAGAAAAGCAGATTCCTCTTAAGACTCGATAAGCTTCAGCTCCTTCTGCAGCTGCATTTTCGTTAAATTCAAAGTTTATTGATTTTAATAACATATTTAAATACTTATCCAACTTGTAACTATTAGCACCTAACTTTTTCTTTATCTTTTTAGTAATCTTAAAAAACTGCTTCATTGCTTCATAAATTTTTTCTGATGAATATTGTCCAAAAATATCTGACTCTCTTTTAAAAATATTCATATTCCTCATCCTTTATTTTTTATATTTGAAAATTCAAATTATAAAAGTAGCGTAATAAACGTAATATAAAAAATTAGCCCCCTCTCTCCTCCTTACATATTACCACTTTTATTTTCGAATTTCCATGTCAATCTAAACTCTTATTTAGAAATAAGTCAAGTCATAAATGTAAAAAAATTAAATTTCTCTTTAAACAATATTTATCACATTTATTCAACTTAGTATTTGTCCATTTTTTAGCTCAAATTTTAAGGTTCCATCGCGGTTTACTATCACTCTTTCGATCAAGCTATACCACATTTGCTCATCGAAATCTGTTATTAAATTATCTTGATTTTTTATTCTATCTAAAAGTTCGAGTGTTTTTTGTTTTTTTACTTTCCACTCTAGCTTTGTATTTTCAAGTTTAATTAATTTTTCATTATTTTTCTCGTATTGATTTTTTAAATTTTCATATTGGCGCAGAGCCTGCGCAGGCAATTCGCGATTTTGGTTTATTTCAATATTTTCACCTTCAATTCCCGCGTTAATAACTTTTGGATGTGCCATTTGATTAACCAATTCTTTCATCGAGTTATATAATACATTTTGTTCGGTTTTAAGCTTTATTTCTTTATTTTCAATTGAACTCATATCGCATAATTTTTCAATTATTTTTTCGCAATCAGAGACAACTTTGGCTTTATCTTGAATCAAACGGTTAATCACACCTATAAATTTTTCTTTAATTTGAACTTCCCTTATAATCGGAGTTTGGCATCTTTTTTCATTTTTGTATTTATTATTGCAACGCCATATTACGCGCCTATACTTGTCGTTGGAATGCCATACTTTAGAGCCATAAAAACCACCGCAATCTCCACATACGATCTTGCTTGAAAACATGTTACTTCCACTTCTACTCTTTATTCCTTTGCGCTTTTCAAATTCTTGTTTTACCATATCAAAAATTTCTGGTGTTACAATAGCTGGGTGATTATTTTTAACATAATATTGAGGCACTTCGCCTTCATTTTTCTTCATCTTTTTTGTTAAAAAATCTGTTGTGTATGATTTTTGCAAGAGTGCATCGCCTTTATACTTTTCGTTTCTTAAAATGCTGTTTACAGTACTAAATGACCACTTTTTCTTGCCTGAAGGTGTTGGAATTTTTTGCTTTGTCAAAGTGGCTGCTATATTTTTGATTGACTTGCCTTCGAGAAACATTCGATAAATTAATCTTACAATTTTAGCTTCTTTCTCAATTATTTGAGGCATGTTTTCATTACCTTTCTCATATCCTAAAAAGTGCTTGTACGCTATCGTGACCTTTCCATCGGCAAATCTTTTCCTTTGCCCCCACGTCACATTTTCGCTTATCGACCTCGATTCCTCTTGGGCTAAGGAACCCATTATGGTTATTAATAATTCTCCTTTGGAATCAAGCGTATAAATGTTTTCTTTTTCGAAATAAACTTCTACTCCTTTATTTTTGAGCTTTCTGACTGTTGTCAATGTATCTACGGTGTTTCTTGCAAATCTAGATACCGACTTTGTAACAATCAAATCTATTTTTCCATCAAGTGCATCTTGTATCATTCTATTGAAACCATCGCGCTTTTTTGTGCTTGTAGCACTGATCCCTTCGTCTGTGTAAATATCTACAAACTCCCAGTCTTGGCGAGACTTGATATATCGAGTATAGTAATCAACTTGTGCCTCATAACTTGTGACTTGTTCTTCTTTATCTGTAGAGACCCTCGCATACGCTGCGACTTTTCGTTTGTCTGGGAATAATTTCGGTGCGCTTGTAAATAAATTGAGAGTTGCTGGGATTATTTTAACGTTTTTTGCTGTGTTCACGATTTACCTCCATTTCTCTGGCTTTTCTTCGCATTTCATCTGTCCAACTTTCACTGCGAGACTTATATTGCCATGTTTTTTCTATTTTTGATCCATCATTTAAAACAATAATTATTTTATTTTGTTCTGGAACTATAATTTCTTTAAAATCAGCGGGTACAAGCTCTGTTAAGATATTTTCAGGAATTTGCTTTGATGAACAAAACTTTTTACCAAGACTATTGTATGTTCCACAAATCCATATTGGATGTGCATACTTAGTTCCTGCATTTCCAATTTTCCTTCGATAATGCTTACCGCATTGCCCACAAATTATTTTGCTTGTAAATTGGTATTTAACCTTTTGTTTAGGCTTTGATAGGGCAGTTGTTCTTCTTTTTATTTCATTCTGAACTTTTAAAAATGTATCTCTATCGATGATTGAATTATGGTTATTTTCAACGTAATATTGCGGTAATTCACCTCTGTTAATACATGTTTTTTTCGTTAAATGGTCTTTTACATATTTCTTTTGAAGCAATAAATCGCCAGCGTATTTTTCATTCTTAAGAATTTTCATAATAGAACTTTCTCTCCAAGTGCCGCCGAATTTTGTGGGTATTTTCATTTTTATAAGTTTTTTCATTATGGCATTTCTTCCCATGCCGTCTAAATAAAGCCTAAAAATCATCTGTACGATTTTTGCTTCTTCTGGAATAATTTCCAGTTTTCCATCAACATATTTATATCCTAAAATTGGATGGCTCGTGGGTATTCCTTGTTTAAATTTATCTCTTATTCTCCATTTACAATTTTCACTAACTGACAAACTTTCTTCCTGCGCAAATGAAGAAAGGATGGTAAGCATCAGCTCACCATCCCCAGATATACTATGAATATTTTCTTTTTCAAAATAGACGTCTACTCCATATTCTTTTAGTTCTCTTACAGTTTCAAGAGTAGTTAAGGTATTTCGTGCAAATCGAGAGATAGATTTTGTGATAATCATATCGATTTTAATATCTTTGAAATCTTCAACCATTCTTTTGAATTCTCTTCTCGAATCCTTTGTTCCTGATACAGCTTCGTCCGCATAGACTCCAGCGTATTCCCAGCCAGGAGTATTTTGAATTAACTTACAATAATAGCTGACTTGTGCTGACAATGAATGGATCATTGACTCTTTGCCAGAAGAGACTCTGGCGTAAGCTGCTACGCGCTTTATTTTTGGCATAACTAATTTTAGTGTATCTAATTTTCTGACTGTTTTTTGCATTTTTTCACCTCGAATAATTTATTGTCAGTGTCAAATCTTAACTCGTATAGCGTTTAAAGTCAAGACTTTTACGCTTTTAAAGAACTAAAAATAGGGTCATATTCATTTAGCAACATTGTATCGATCTTTTTGAATTCGTGGTCATTTATTATCTGTTCTTTTAAAAGTGTCTTCATGATATTTATGAGAATCTGATATTCTAATTCAGAATTAAACTGTTTGTCTGTCATAAAGTACCTCCAATAAATTATTATTTTCTTTTAAACCTATTTACTATGTAACAGCCAAAACTACAGAATTTGCGATCTTTTTTGCCACAACGGTTGAATTCTTTTCCGCAATTTTTACATCTAAAAATATATGGAGAATCTTCAGGTAAATCAGATTCTGTGCTTTTCCACCAAGCGAATCGGCATTTATCAGAGCAAAACTTTTTTGGCCTATGACCTTTCGTTTGAACTAACTTTTTACCACAATATTTGCACTTTTTGTTGATTTCCTTTTCATCGTTGTCTCGTAAATTTTCTCTTCTAAAAAAACTTTTTATCGTACTCTCAGAAAATCCAGTTTGTTCGGCTATTTTGTTGTAACTCAAACCTTTATTCCTAAGTTTACAAATTTGATTTTTTTCTTTTGATGTCATATATTCCCTCCAAAATTTTAAAATTATAAAAAAAGAGAACAGCGAAAAATCGCCATTCTCATACAGTTTTATTAAATTTTATGATAATGATAATTTACCTAATACATCGAAAAGGTAGTTGCTGCCACGCGACAGCAAAATACCTGTTAAAATATTTCCTAAATAAGGAATATGTGAGTTTAGATTGAGATACGATGGTAAATCTAAGTTATAACCTATTGCTACAATTATTCCAAGAGTTAGACTTACCACGATCTCCCATGGCGCACTGCCTCCAGCAAAAAATTCTTTATAATATGTAATTAACGATTCGATTAAAACCGAAAAAGCCACAATTCCAAAAATTCTATTTGACATAAAACTCCCTTCTCTGTTGACTGAATATAAAAAGAAAAACAGCTTCAATTATAATTGAAGCTGCTCAGGTAAATTTTAAAATGAAAGGATTAAATATTCAAAAAACGAACTTATCAATTTCTATTGTACCATAAAATCCCATTTTGTCAACAGCTTTTTTGTTTTTTTATAATTTCTTAATAAAAGCATCTGAAAAGCCCACACTCTTAGCAATTTCCAATTGCTTTTCAGCGTTCTCTTTTTGCGAATACGCTCCAACTTGAACGTAATATTTTGCTTCAGTTGGAGCACTTTGAGTCTGTGGAGAATCTTCAACTATTTGTCCACCTGCTACTGCTACAACGCCTTTGGCAATACCTAAAGCGCATTTTCTTGCAAAATCGTCCGTTAAAATAATCGGAACATCCGTCGATGAATCCATATATCCGCATTCCACAAGCACTGTAGGCATTTTCGTTTCTCTACACATATGTAAATCCATTGAAGTTAACGGCTCTGCTCTATTTCCTTTAAGTCCCGTTTGAGCTATTACATTATTGTAAATTTCAGATTGAAGTTTTTTAGTTGTTGCTCCGACTTTTAAATAAACTATCGAAACTACACCACCTCCTGAACCGCCATTAATTCCAGCATTATGATGAATCGAAACACAGAAATCAGCTCCCCAGCTGTTAGCCGTGTTTGTTCT
>Ga0247609_10003610_pt1 | contig 15650 bp, 1 predicted proteins | sample 172DNAGHGlowgp2_FD_193487 | JGI IMG/M metagenome (GOLD analysis project Ga0247609, IMG submission 193487) | Sheep rumen microbial communities from Palmerston North, Manawatu-Wanganui, New Zealand - 1728 DNA GHGlow gp2 | ecosystem: Host-associated > Mammals > Digestive system > Stomach > Rumen ...
GGGGATTGGGGATTGGGGATTGGGGATTGGGGATTGGGGATTGGGCCCAATCCCCAATCCCCAATCCCCAATCCCCAATCCCCAATCCCCAATCCTAAGCCTCTAAAATCTAAATAATTGTAATTAATTAATTTAAATAATTTAATTTATTATTTAATTATTTTATTTTATTTAGTTTTCAAAAATTTAAAAATGTCTACTTTAAGCAAAATTATTCATCATCATCAACATTTCTATCATTATCACTATCATTTCGAGAGCTATTATCATCATCAGAGATATTTATATTGCCAGGATCTTCAGCATTTGTATTTACTCCACCAGCACCCATTTTTTTTCCTTCATTTCTTTCGTCCATTAATTTTTTAACTTCTTCATCCGAATTATCTTCAATGTCTCTGACTAAATAATCATATAATGAAATAATTGCATTAATTTTAAGATTAAATGATTTTAACTCAATTAAATTCTTGTTAAAATTTTCATCATTATAAACATCTTTATCCCATAAATCTTTTGATTTTAAATAATTGACTATATTGTTATTATTTAACTTAATTTTTTGTTCTTTATCTTCTTCTAAATAAAGTACTAATATTGTAAATAATATTATAGCTTCAGCAAAATCTTTTTTCTTTATTGGATGACTTTTTTCATCATAGTTATCAATTTTTTCCTTAGATTCTTGAGATAAACCATCTCCATCTGTATCATAATCTATATCACTTTTAATATCTTCAAAAATTTTTTTAAATAAATATCCAAAAATTCCTAAAGTTTTTCCAATGGTAAAATTATCTTTTTTGTCAAATAATTTTATAAAATTAACTGAAAATCTATCTTTTAATTTATCAAATAATTTATATATATAAGTTTTTTCAGTTATTTCTTTTACATCATTTTCATTTTTTATATTATCATCCTTTTTAATATCATTTAAATAATTAATTAAATTTGTAAAATCTTTAATAATTTCTTTATATAGTAATTCATCTCCTTTATTTTCTTTACAATAAATGAAAATATCCACTTTATCATCTAAACTAATTTTTTCAACAATATAATTTTTATAAAATGTTGACATTATATCTGTAACTTGATTACTAAATAGTTCAGTATTATCAATAAATTCCGTTATATTACTATTTAATAGTTTTTTATTACTTAATAATAATTCAGTCATGTATTTCTCAATTAAATCATAATTTATCTCAAATTCCTTATATATCTCATAGTCTCTAGATAAACTATCCAAAATTTTTCTATAAGATGAATTATATAATATATCAAGAAAAGAAATTTTTTTGGGTAAATTTAATGTGAATATTTCATTTTCATTGATTTGTTGAATATTAATTTTATTTTTGCAATTTATATCAAAAATTCCTTGATCAATTTTTTCATCTAATAATTTTTCTAATTTTTTATTTTGCTCATTTATGAAATTATTATAAATATTCTTGTAGGATTCACCAAATTCATTATCGATTATAAGAAAATCAGTTATTGGATTATCAATAGTCAATTCCTTTGTTCCTTTTTTTTTAATTTTGTTATAGAATTTAATAAATTTATTAATTATTTCGCCATTATTTTTATATATATCTTCATTTTTTAATATTCTTTCACCCGCTTCCTTTTTTGAAATTCTGTTTGAATAATTTTCATTAAATAAATTTAATACACCATTAAATAAATCTAAATCATTTAATGAATATTTATTTTTATCAGAATTATCTTTATTATATGAATCTAAATAATATTTTAAAAGCGGATATTTATTATCTTCCATATGCGACATTTTTTCTATAATATATTTTTTATTTAGATAATCGGTATAATAAAAATATTCGTAAAAAGGTAATTCTTCTCTATAATAGTAGCTTACATAAGTTTCTTTTAATAAATTAATAAAAGAATTTTTATCTTCATCATTTTGCTTTTTAATGTCCTCATTTTTGGAAAGTTCATCTTTATATTGTTTAATTGAATCTTGAATTAATTTTTCTAATTCCCCTTCAAATTTAATAAGTGATTCATAACTTTCAATATGTTTTTGTGAATTTAATTTTGAGAATAAAGCAGTAAATATATAAGACATAAATTTTTCTATAGAATTGATTTTTACTTTTAATAATTCATTTTTCAAGATATTCCAGTTTTCATATATTACATCGATCCAACGCATTTCATTAGGTAGATATTTATCAAAATCATTTTTACCTTCACTTAATATTCTTGCAAAAAATAGATGTGAATATAATATATAGTTTAATAATCTAAATGATATTTGACTTAAATTTCTTACAATTTTGCTATCACTCTTAAAATCATTTTTATCAGCAGGAATATATATTCCTTTTTCACTTTTATGGTCCTGTTGATCTATATATCTTTTTTTATATTCATCTAAAGTAATATGATCAATCTGATTTAATTTCTTTCTTTTTTCGTTATCTTTATTTATTCTGTTTTCTTCTTTTTCATTTTTTAATATTCGATAATAGTCTTTCCTTTTAATTAGTTTGAGTGACTCAAAAATCCGTCCTTTATCTTCAATTCCAATAGGTTGCTTGCATTTTGGGCATTTCTTTCCTAATTCACTACGTCCTGGAAAACCAGATAAAATGGAAAAATAATATCCTCCTTCTTTACATAAGCAAACATAACAACCTTCGTTTGGCCTATATTTAAAATGATCTATAATGCTAGAATATACATAATTTTTCTTTATATTATTTCCAGGATAGAAATATTCATTTATATTGTCATTAATATATAGAGGATAATAAATACCACTTTTATTTGTAGATGATATTTCATTTAAGCAAAAACGATATCCATATAATAAAGAATTGATTTTATTGTAATCAATGTTATAAGATTGCTTAATTGTTTTATATTTATTAATATCATAAAACAATTGAATTGCATTGCTTAATAATTTTTCTTTAATATTTCCAAATATTGGTTTACAAACATTATTATAAAAATTATTCATAATATCTGAATTATTCTTAGAAATTTCTGATTGTAAATTAATCAAAATAATATTGTATGATGCAATATAAAAATTATCCAAACCATATTCTTCAATAATATTTAAATCGCTTGATTTTGTAACCCGTTTTTTAAAACCTTCTTTTTTATATTTTTCTATCATTTCATTTACAGTTTGGTAACCATTTTTTAAAGTTTTAATATGATAATTAATTTTGTATATATTTTCTAAGTCATTGGTTTTTATTAAATTTTTATAATCATTAAATCCTTTTAATCCGAATTTATCAATCGATTTTTTATCTATAAAAACATCTATTGTATAATCATTATAAAGTATTTTATAAAAATATAAACGAATTATCTTAAGTAATTTATTTTCTTTTTTTTCTTTATCATCCCGCTTAATAAAATCACGTATTTGGTCAGGATATTTATTTTTATATTTATCATCCTCTAATGCTTTAGTAAATTTATAAATAAATGTTTTTATATAACCTAAGCAATATAGTTTACATATTTCTTTTTTTTGTGAATCAAATTTTTCTGGATTTGAAATATAATCATTTAAAAATCCATAACAATCTTTAAAAATAGTCAGAGGTTCTTCTTCCAAATCTAAAGGTACCATTTCTTTTTCATTATTACTTCCTTTTTTTTCTTTTTTACTCCTTAAATAATTTAAAGAACTATTTTCAAAAAAATATAATAATGTTTCAGAAAGTGTAAAATTATCATTTAATTTATTTTCAATAAGTATTATTATATCATCATTATTTTTTAAAATAAAATCCTTATTTTCTATATATTTATCAATTAATACATATTTTTTTAATAGTGTTTGAAATATCTCATTTGACTTTTTTAATATTTCATCATTTTCTAAAACTTTTTCAAATATTTTATAACGATAGTTATCATCAGATATTTTTAGAGTTTCTTTATAAAAAATATATCTTAAATTATCATAAAAATTATCATCATTTTTTGTTTCATCTTTCATAATTATTTCATAAATTTTTCCAAAATTAATGGCCAAATCTTCACTTAATTTATCTTTATCTTCATTTTTAGGATATTTTTGTATAATTTTAGCATTATCTCGAATTAAATTTTTTAGCTCTTTTATTTTTTTAATATTATTCTTTTTTATAAATATTTCAATAACTTTAATCAGTTCGTCAATAATATACATTTCATTTAAGGATAGACGTAAATCATTATTTAAATTTTGCAAAATTTTATTAATCTCTTTTAAATTAAATAGATAATAGCCAATTTCTATTTCATTTTTTTCTATATTATTAGTTAATTCAGTTAAATTTATGTCTTCTGATGTTATACAATAGCATATACTTGCTAATAATATATAAAAGCACTCATTAACTTCTTTTGTGTGAATTGGATTTCTATTTTCATTCGTTATATATTTCAATTTATTTTCATCCTCTTTAAATATTAATTCTTCAACTTTATTAACTAGTTTACCACAAATTTGATTTGCACATTCGAATATTTTAAATATATTTAAAATATAATTAACATTAGATTCTATCCACATTATTTTAATACAAAAAATATTAAGACTATTATTTTCCTGTATTATTTCATTTTCTTTATTAAATCTTAATTTTAATAATATTTCTATTAATTTATGATATATATTATTTGTCTCACAAAATTCATTTTCTTTAATATTTTTTTGCAAATAATATGTAATATAGTCTGTAAATATTAAATCAGTTGGTATTTTATTTAATAATTGATTTAAAAATTCATTCTCAGATATATTTTTATTATCAATAACTTTCTTTAAAAATGATTGCTCTTTGTCATGAAAGTTATCCTTTTTATCATCATCTAATTTTTTTGTCTCTCTTAATTTTTTTTCAATATAAAAATAATTTGAAGTGATGTCTTTATTAATATAATCAGAGATATTTTCATAAAAATTGTATAACCCAGGAACATTATATTTAAATAAAAATTTAGGTTTATAATTTTCATCTTTTACTATTTTAAATGTATCAAGATATAAAAATAATATATCTTCAACAACATCTTTATTAATAACCTCAAAATTATTTTTTTGTAGTTTAAATATGGTAGTTAATATATTATTATCTTCTAATTTTTTAAATATTTTTTCTAAATTTTTAATAAATATATTATCTTTTATATAATTGATTAAGCAAGAGATAATATCAATAGTAAATTTTTTGATATAATTTGAATTATATATATTTTCAATTATATCTTTACATTTTGATATTTGATCATCACCATCTTCTTCAGATATATTATATGCAATTTCAATTATTTTATTTTTAATATTTGTATTTTCATTCATATAACTTTGTATTTGAGTAATATAATCATCAATCTCTTTCTCATCCAAATTCTGTTCACTTAATTCTTCAGTTAAAGTATTTATCAAAGATTTATCAAATTCTTCGCTTAATTTTAAAACTTTTTTATATTTATCTAAAACTTCTTTTATATCCATTGATAATAAGTCTTTTAATTTAATTTCATTATTACTATTTAAATCATCTATAAATATTTGATTAATTAATGGATTGATATCAGGCAAAGAATAAATTCTCTCTTTATTTTTTTTATTTTTATTATCATTATAATAAAAATGCCTATTTATATGTATTATAAGTATATAATTATATTTATGTTCATCATCTTTGATATTATTCATTATAAAATTACTTACAAATTTAATTATTTTTGAATTAGATTGTTCAAAATCAATAATTATATTATATTCTTTTTTTACTTTATTATTCTCATTCTTTTTTTTTAATTCATATATAATATCTTTTAATTCCTTTTCGCTATTTATTTGAGAAATCATAATTCTCATATCTTGATTAAGCCCTCTAACTATATTTGCTATACTAGTGAATGTATAAATAATTGAAATTTTATATTTATTATTCTTAAATTCGTTGTCATTTATATAATCTTCAAAGTTATAAAAAATATTTTGCCCCTTATTATACATTTCTTTAATTATATTATTATCTGGTAAAATGCTTATTATATCTTGGGGTAATATCTTATATATTTTGCTAATGACTTGGTTTCTTATAATTTCTTCTACTTTTTGTTTTTTTTCGTTTTTTTCTTCGTTTTCTACATCATCATCTCCTTTTTTTAATTCATTACTGAAATAATAAATAAGTCCTTGAATATCTTCGTCTCCACAATTGATTAATAAATCTTCAAGTGAATAATTTATTTTTTTATATTTGCCAATTAATTTTTTAAAATTAATTTCATCTATTAAATTTTTAGATATATTTTTTAAATTATCATCTAGTAAATTATCAAATGTTAAAATCAATTTTTCAAGTCTATTTAAAAAAGCTAAATCACATTTTTTTACAAAGTTTTTATCAACCAAAATTATTATTCTGAATTTCTCATCAATTAATGTTAATTGCTCATTAAAGTTTTCTAAACATATTCTGACGTACTTTTTTTCATCTTTAATAATATAATTCATATTATATAAATCAAATAAAAAGGGGTGAATCTGATTTAAATTTTCTATTACAATTAATTTATCTTCCTTTGCATCATCTTGAATTTGATTAATTTTTCTAAATCTATATTCTTTATTATTATCTTTTATAAAAGGGCTCCCATCGTATAATTCTATTACTGGTTTTAATTTATTTTGCAATACAATATTTTGATATATTAATGTTGTTAAAGTTGGGCTTATCTCTAATAATAAATATCTACTATTGTTATCTCTAATATTATCATTTATACAATTATTTAAATTAGATTGTTTTATTATTTTTTTATCAATTATTAAATTGCTTTTAGGATCGATTTTTTCACATTCTTTATTATATAATTGCTTAAACAAATAAACTGAATTTAATTTAATTATTTTTTCTTTATATAGTTCATCATATTCTTTTAAAATTTCTTCTATTAATTCCGCTTCTTTTCTTATATCTTCTGGAATATTATAAAAATCAATATCTATTTCATATTCAATACCCCCAAAATTTCTTTCAATAAACTTTATTATTATTGGGACTTTTTCTTTATCAGTAGTTTCTCCTGATTTTACAAGTTCATATGCTATTCCTTTAATTAAATTATAAAAATCACGATTTCCATGAAAATCTTTTCTTATTTTTTTTTCTTTTTTAAATAAATTTTTAAATAATTTTTCAGTTTTAAGAGATTCACGCGTGTTGTTCTCATATTTTACATTATTGCTAGAAGTTTTTATATTTTCCTCGTTATTATTAATTGAATTATTTTCTTCTTCTTGCTCTTCTTTATTTTTTAAATTATTATCTTTTTCATTTTTTGAAATATATTTTTCTTTTAAATAAGTTTTATATACGACTAATTCTTTAATAATTTCTAATTTTTCTTTATAAGCAAAATAAGTTTTTGAAATTATTTCAAATATTTTTTCATTTTTTAATTTTTCATCTTTTTCATCTATGCTTTTAACAATATTTTGAGAAGTATCAATCAAATCTCCTAATTTTTGGTCTAAATCTGGAACAGATAAAACTAAAGCTCTATTAACTTTTGCAGCATCTAATGTATAATTACTAATACCAACAAAGCTAATTCCTTCTTCCTTTCCTGAATACTCAAGTTTAGAGTGCAATACTTTAAGTGGATTACTTTTAGATCTCTCAGCTAATCCTAATTCATCGAATAAAATCATAATAATTGGTATATCTTTTTCTTTAATTTTTCTTTCTTTGTAATGCTCTAATTTATTTTCTCCCTTTCTGAATAATCTTTGAACATCTTCCGGTTGAGTTGATTCTGAACCTTGGAAATATATTTGGTTTATTTTTTTAAATTCATGGAAAAATGTATTTTTTCTTGAATATTTACCTCTCATTGATTTACATATTAATTGAGCACTAAGGCTTTTACCTGTACCAGGTTTTCCTATTATAATTAATGGAATACTAGTTATCAATGAAACAAATAATAAAAATACATTTTCTTTTAATAATGCATTCTTTCCTATACCTTTATCTAAATCTATTTGTTCTATTAAATAATCTTGCTCTATTTTAAGAAAATCGCTAAATTGCTCTATAATTTCTCCTCTAGCTATAATTTCATTTTTTAAATCACTATTATTTTTTATTGCTTTTATTAAATCTCCACCTTCTTCAATAAAATTTTCATCATTATTTATCAATTTTAATAATATAGGCCTTAATTTTTGCTCAAACTGAGATCTTAATTCTTGAGATGTTAACCTTATATAGTAACATAAATAAATTGAGCAAATAATACTTCTTAATTTATTATTATTTTTATTATTTTCTATATTTTTCTTGCTTTTTTTATTTTCAAATTTATTTTTGATATCAAAATAATTATTGAAAAACTCGATACATTTTGAGAATCTTGCTATTTCCCTTAATGAAACTACAGATGCATCAAATTTTTCCCTTAAATATATATGACATAAAGAAATTGCATCTCTAGTTAAATTATGCAAAATATTTTCCTCGTTTGAAAAAGATTTCTGAATAATACTATGTATATATTTCTTTTCATCTTCACTATCAATTGAACCGAAACTGAAAACATAATATAATAATGATTGAGGAAGTGGCTGAACTAAATAAACTAATTCTTCTTCATTATCATTCGATAAACTTAATCCGCATTTTTCTTTATTATCTTTTCTTCTTCTATAAGGATTACAAGCACCTATAAATCTGATATTTTTGCATAAAGGCTTTTCATTATAAGTCCTATTAATAAATATTTCTGTTAAAAGAGATAAGGATAAACAAGTATTCATTTCATCAAAAAATAACCAAATTTCTTTATTATCTTTAGCAGCAATTTTGTTTACCTTTTCCATATATTCACATAATATTTTATCTGTTATACCAGGGTGGATATTAATAATAATAAGAGTTGGAATTACTGTTTCTTTATCTATATCATATTTCTCTTTCTGGAGTTTCCCGTCTGGTCCCATCATTTTCATTTTATCCATATATAGTGTATTTCCTCCATTGTGGATGATTTGATTCAAAACAGTTATTAATGCAGTTTTACCACATCCTGTATCTCCCATTATAATAACTGGAACATCTGCAATTATTCTATATACTAATAAAACCATTTTTTTAAAATTATCATTTGTTATTACATAATTATTATTTTTCTCTTCTATTATAGATAATAAATCTTTTTTGCTATAAGGAAGATCTAATATTTCCTTAATTCTCCTTAAATAATCCGATGATTTTTTATATTTTTTTGATTCTTCTGAATCTTTTGTAGGTATCAATAATTCATCGTAAAAACTTTGTTTTTCTTTTTTGATAATAAAAATTAAAGGAGTTTCAAATCTCATATTGCGTAAATCATTATCATATATTCTAGATAATTTATCAATATAATCCTCTTTTTCCATAATATTATCATAAATTTCAGATAATTTACTCATATAATCATCTTTTTTCATATTTCCTCTCTCAATATCATATATTTTAGATAATTTATCTATAAAAACCTCTTTTTTCATATTTTTTAAATCATTATCAAATATTTTAGTTAATTTATCCATATAATCATGTTTTGTCATATTTCTTAAGCAGTTATCAAATATTTTAGATAATTTATCTATATAATTCTGTTTTTCTTCCTTTTCAAAAAGTCCTGTTAATAATCTTGGAAATCCTCCATTAGTAAAATATTTTGTACAATTAGCAAATTCTCGAATACATTGATCAGTCACATCATTTCCGTTGTCTGAAAATTTTAATCTTGTTGAAAATTTATTATATTGACTTATAAAAAGTTTAATAAATATATTTATTTGATGATAAGAATATTTTTCGACACCAATATAACATTCGACAAATTTTTGAATATCTTCATTTGATTCATGCCCAAGCATTCTTTTAAAAATATTAATATAATAATCTGAATATTTAAACTTAGGCATATTTTTTAAAGTAATATTATCTTTTTTAAATATTTTTAATATACCAAATTTTGAAAAATAATTTTCAAAGCAATTTGGTATTTCAATATATATATAAATATCTTTTGGAATATAAATAATATTTTCATTATTCGTATAAAATTTAGTAATTAAAAATGAAAAAAAGAATTCATTTATTATAGCAGTTTCTTTTGATTCTGTTAAATTTAAGTGAATAGCTATATTTTCATATTCTAAATTTTCTTTAGTTTTAACTCTATTTATTTCATCTAATAAAGTTTTTAATTTTTCATAAATAGTACTTTTTGCTAATATTCCTCCTAATTGAAAAGTAAAATATTTTTTCTTAGCATTAATAATCATTTGTCTTATTTTTTCAGATTTACCTAATCCACATATTTCTGAAGTAATAACTAAAATATTTTCAAATTTTGATGAGTAATTAATATCTTCCTTTTTTTCTATATATTTTTGGCGAATAATAGTACTTTTTTTACGAGCCAAATTCCCAAATTTTTTATCATTAACATTTTTATCTGATGATGTTCCCTCTTCTATAATTTGATTTTCATCAACTTTTGGGACATATTTAATTATTTCATTTATAAATGGAATAATATTTCTATTTTTTTCATCATATAAGAACACTATATACGATTCCAAATAATCTTTAGTTTTTAATCTATCAATATTAATTTTATTTTGTTTTTTATATAAAATATTTTTATAAGTTAATAAATTATCTATATAACTATTCATTATACTTTTTTGATAATCAGAAAAAGTATCATTAATTTCAACAACAAATAAAGTGTTAAAAGTGCATAAAATAGCTCTATGAAAAAACGCTTGAATCTCTTCTGGAGATGTCTCTTTATTGGCTATTAATACATTTTGTGCTATTGGCAATTTATTTGTTTTTTCTAAAAATAAATTTAATATAGATTCTTCCATTGATAATTTTCCACATTTATATATATCTATTCCTTTATTATTTTCATCAGTCGTTATTCTAATCTGATAATAATGATCTTTCACACTTAATTTATTTTTATCAAATAAAGAAGTTATATATTTTGAAATCATATCTAATGAATTTTGATTATATAATTCATAATATTTAATATAATCTTCAGCATTATATACTGTAATTTTCTCTCCTTCAATGACAGATTCTTTATTATTTGTATTATTTAAAATATATCTTAAAAATGAATCTATTTTATAATCACTTCTTAAATGCATCATAATAGTTCTGAATTGTTTTCCATATAAAAATCTTAAATTTAATTTTTCTTTATAAGATGAATTTAGTTGAGATATGTATGAATTTTTTGCATCAAATAAATATTTTTTTATAAATTCAAAATTTGTTTTTTCTTTATCCATTTGATATGTAATAGATGGTTCTTCATCGTTGATTTTAGAAATTGTTATAATAATTTTGATAGGTAAACTACTTCCTTTTTTTCTCAAAATTTTCATATCTCCGTTAATTACCTCTATTTCTGATATTATTTTTTTAAAAAATATCAAATCTTTAAATTTTGAATTTAGTTCTGGGTCTATACTATATTCTTTATCATTTTTAATATGTATTTGATTTTTTAAATTAATTAAATCATTTATATTCTTTTTATCTTCATTTTCTTCATCACCAATATATTTTTTTTTAACTTCATCATAATATAAAAAAATTTCTGTATCTTGCAAAATATTTAATGTAGAATTTTTGATTAATTTAAGCACTTGGGAATGGATATTATCTTCCAGTTCATCAGCTGAATCATCTAATTCAATAATAGAATTATAAACTTTAGAATAAGTTTCAAAATTATCAATTCTCTCCTGTGTCATAGTTTTAATATAAGCAAATATTTTAAAATTATCTTTTCTATTTTTCATTTCCATTATATCATATACACACTCCCCTGTGCTTATTATATCTTCTATATTTATAGTTCTATCAGTTGGTTGTATTTTCTTTTTTAATCCTTCAATATCATCTGTTGTTTTTTTAAATAAAAAATCAATAGCTTCATTTTTTTCATATAAACATGTAAATATTTTATTATAAGGCTTAATTTTTTCATAATTATATATATCATTATCTTGTAATAATTTTAAATCGTTTTTAATATGATTAAAACCATTTTCACTTTCTTTTTGATAATCTTTTTTTGTCAATAATTTGTTCCATTTCTCGTTATCTTTTTGGAAATATTCAAAAAAAAATATAATACCATTTATATCATTTTCATACTTTTTAGCTTTAAATAATATTGTTAATTCATTCATCAAATTTTTATCTTTAATACTAAAATATTTTTCTAACGTTTCAATAAAAATCTTGGCTCTTTCTTCATTTTTACTCAATTTTTCTCTAATTTCCTTAATAATACCTCTATAATTTTTATCTAAGCTATTTATAATATCATCAATCTTATCATTTCCCTTATTAATATCATCAATCTTATCATTTCCCTTTAATATTTTTTTTATGTTACAAAGTTCGTTGTATGCATTATCAAAATGCTCATTTTCATTTCTCCCATGATTATTTCTATATATAACTTCAAAAAGTAAAAATTTTTTAACACTATTAATTTTTTTAGCTAATTCTGTTAAATCTTTTCCTTTTTCTCCTTTTTCTCCCATTTCTCCTATTTCTTCAATTAGATTTTTTATTCTTTCTCCTTTATATTCTCTTATTTTTTTATTTTTATTATTTTCGATTACTTCTTTCATCGAGGTTATTTTTTCTTGATAAGTCTCTTTATGATATAATATTAGATTATCTTTAATAAATTTTAATGTATCTATATCCTTATTTATTTCATCATTTTGCTTTTTTAAATCATTATAATTTTTTTCAGTTTCAAAATTCTCATATAAATTCATTAAACTTAATCTTTGAATTATAAAGGATTTATCATTCTTAAGAAATTCTTCTAGCTTTGATTTTTTTATATCACCATCTATATCTTTTTTTATTTCTTTTAATAATGTTTGGATTTTTTCATAATATTCTTCTGTATTATTTTCATCCTTTATTATTATTTTATTCTTATATAAAGCATATAATAATTCAATATTTATATTTTGATTATTTGAAAAAAAATCATCTTTAAAAAATGAATGAGTTTTTATTAACTTGTTCAAAATTTCAATTATAATTTTTGAATTTTTAAATTCTTTTTCAGCATTGTTTTTATTTTGATTATTTTCCTTATCATTTATTTTATTTTTTCCTCTAAAAATATCTATTAATTTTATTATATTATTAATGTCAGAAGATTTATTTAAATTATTGGAAAATTCTTCAATAATATAATTCCTTAATTCTTTAAATTTATCATTTTCCTCTTCATTGGAGTTTTCATCATCATCTGGGTGTTCCCCTTCATTTTTTTTTTCTTCTTCTGAATTATCTTCTTTATTATTTTCGCTTTCATCCAAGTTTTCTTCTTTATTATTATATAAAACACTTATAATTTCAATAAAAATATCTGATATTATTTGCTTGTCTAAATTTTTGATTTGGTTTTCTATAAAATCGAATCTTTTTTGACCATTTTTATAATTATAATTTTTTAGAGTAATTTGAACAATAACATTAATTGCTTCTTTTAATTCTTGCCCTTTCAAATTCTGTATATTATTGGAAATAATGCTCTCATATTTTTTGTTCAAGATATCTAAAAACAAATTTTTATTATCAAGATTGTCAATATTTATTAATTCAATTGTAGGAATAAAATTTTTTATTGTTTTTATTTTATCCATTATTTTTTTAATATATTCAGGTAATTTATCTTTAAAAATAGACTCGAATTCCATTTCTTTAAAATCATGAACAAAATCATTATCAATATTATTTAAGTCAAATAAATCAAGTATATCGAAATCTCTCTTATTGGAAAAGTTAATATTTTCTTTACTATAAAAAGGATTATAATCAGTAATAAAAGCTAATTTTTCTATGTTTGACAAAGATTTATCATTATTAAGATATTTTCTTATTATCTGGTCTAATAAAATGGCAAATTCATCCTTTTCATAATAGTTAATAGCATCTTTTTTAACCTTATTTTCTTTATTTTGGAAAACTTTAATAACTAATTCATAATATTCAATAAATGTCAGCCTTATTTTTTTACAATTCTCTATATTCACTTGATTTGGTTCTCTAAAGTAATATAATATATAATACCAAAAAGTATTTGTAAATTGGACCAAAATCATATCATTATTATTTGAAAAGAGAATAATCTTTTTAATCAAATCTATTGTTTTTCCAATATCTATATTATTATTCTGCTCACTTTTTTCAGAATTATTATGACTTTCTTCATTATTACTTTTTTTAAGAGACACAATAGTGTTTCCTTCGTTAGACTTTAGAGTATCTTTATTTTTCTTGATTTCTTTGAATTTCAAATTATCTAACTTAATAATCTTATCATTATCTTTACATTTTTTTAAGATATCTTCTTCATTGTTTTTTATACAATAAGAAATGGCTAAAAGAAAAGTTTCAATGTCATTAATATAATTTAGTCCTTTTTCGAAACAATCAAAATCTTTATTTTTAATAGTATAACTTATAAATGCATTAAAAAAATCGGAATTTTCTCTAATTGGATTTTTTAAATGAGTATTATATATAATCATAATCTCAAATAAATCTTCTTGTTTTTTATTAAATAATTCTTTTATTATAGAAGAAAAATTATCATAATCATAATAATTGAAATAAGAAAGAATAATACCATAAAAATCTATAGTATTATATTTATCTGCTTCAGATTTTATTTTTTCTAAATCTGGAATATAGTCTTTCAAAAAAGGTTTTCTATCTAGGTTTTTATCATTGTCTTTTTTATTATCATTCATTTCCTTAAATGTTTTTAATAATTTGGTACATAAATCTTTTTTCTTGTAAATCATTACAAATAATCCAATCAAAAAGGAAAAACCTTTTTTCTTTTTATATAAACTTAGTGTCTCTTTATATAAAGTATCTATTAAGGGTTCTTCTTTATTTTTATTTAATGCTTCTATAAAAATCTCAGTTTTTTTAATATATTCTTTATTTTGATTAATATTTCTAACTATCTTTAAAATTTTTTTTCCAAAAGCCAAGTGGATATCATAGACAAAAGTATTTCCTTTAGAATCAAAAGAAATTCGATATTTTTCCTCTCCTATTATAAATTCAAAATAATATTCATTCTTTTTTTCCCCTTGTCCTAATGATTTATTGACTTTATATATTTTATTATAATAATATTTTTTATTATCATATTTTTCATAAGTGAAAATACATTGTGGAATTTCACTTTGTTTCTCAGGGACAACAAAAGATATATTATTATCATTTATTTTTTCTGGTCTATCATATAAAATAAAGAAATATAGAGATGTTGTCATTGTGTTATTAGATTATTTTTTTTGAAATATATAATTAATTAAAATTTACTCAAAAATAGATAATTTTAAAAAATAATTAAATTTTATTTTATTTTAATATTAATTTATTATTTTTAAAATTATTAAGAAATCTATGAATTTATATGGGGATTGGGGATTGGGGATTGGGGATTGGGGATTGGGGATTGGGCCCAATCCCCAATCCCCAATCCCCAATCCCCAATCCCCAATC
>Ga0247609_10003611_pt1 | contig 15649 bp, 21 predicted proteins | sample 172DNAGHGlowgp2_FD_193487 | JGI IMG/M metagenome (GOLD analysis project Ga0247609, IMG submission 193487) | Sheep rumen microbial communities from Palmerston North, Manawatu-Wanganui, New Zealand - 1728 DNA GHGlow gp2 | ecosystem: Host-associated > Mammals > Digestive system > Stomach > Rumen ...
GAGTTCCAAATTATCGGTTATGGCTATTCATTAGATAATGCCCTCCGAGTGATTATTAATTACCGTTTAGCTAAAAAGAAAGATGTTTATACTCTTAAAGAGTATTTACAAGATTACAAAACAGTAAAAGATTCTTTAACAAACTTACTTAAAAATTAAGCAAAAATGGTTAGAAAAAAGATAACCGGCGTTAAAGTATGTAAATGCCCTAAGTGTGGTAAGTATACTACACATAACCTTTTTAATCGTAAAGATAGATCATATCGTTGTACTGTGTGTGGAAATATTAGCAGGAGATGAGAATTATAGAATCAGAACAGACAACTTTAGATGAATCTAAAGAGGTTGAAGCTAAAGTAACTGAACCTAAGGAAGAAAAACCTAAGGAAGATTCTAGCTTATCGAATGAGTTATTTGATTTATCCAGACAATTATATGATCTAGGCAACAGAGTTAATAAATTGGCTACTAAAATTAGTAAAACTTGTTAATATGAAACCTGTTTATAGAATAGATAAATTTGTTGATTTCAACGGAGTTGAACGTGAGTTTATTATTGCTGCAGTAAGTATTGATGTAATCAAAGACTGCGAAAATAACAAATATGACGAAGTGTACATCAATCTTGGCAATTGTCACGATGATTACTACATTTCTTCTCCAAAACTTCTCTTATTAGGTGTTGCTGTTCGCAATGTTAATGATAAGTACGATGAGGAACTCGGCATGAAGATTGCTTTAGGTAAGGCTCTTAAGATGCTTGATGCTCCTGAGAAGAGGACAGGCAAAATTATTGCCGTGAGTGATAAAGGTCTTGTTAATTCTGCAGTAGTTGATGCTATTCTTGATCAAGAAGCAGCATATTTTAAACGCAACCCTGGTAGTTATATTGCAGGATATGACAAGCAAGCCCGTAAGAAATAGTATTATTCTTGCTATTAGCATAGTTATATTTTTAAGTATTTTTTGTTTAATCAGAAGTAGACATACTTCAGTTAGTATATCTAATACAGATTCTATAGAAGCTGTTAATGATACACTGAGAAGTCTAATCGAAAAGATTGATTCTAACTTAATTATTAATAAGTATAACTATGAAACGCAGTGTAGTATTGTTATTACTCAGTCTGTTGACAGCGATTGCATCTTTTACTCAGACTACTTATCCAAAAAATTTAAATGATTCTCTAGTTGTAATTACAGCAGAACAACTTAAACAAACTAATCTTATTTTTGCTGAACATGAATTTTTATCTAACGAAAATTCATTATTGAAAGATAAGATTAATTTGCAAGATAGTTTAATTTGTAATTATTCAAAGATTGATTCTATTCAAAAAGAGAATATTATTAAATTAACTGAAGAAGTTGATTTTGCTAATAATAAAATAGTTAAACTAGAAAAACAATTTAAATACTATAAGCCAATTGCTTGGGCAAGTAGTGGAACTTTAGTTGTTTCATTGTTAATTCTTTTATTGAAGTGAGCAAATCAACATTGCCAAGAGATCCTCAAGGAATAATTTATAAGTTTCCTAATAGAACTTGTAAAGAATGTGTAAGATACCCTTGTTTCGTTGGTATTGAGAATATGAGTTGCGATTTTGCTAAATATGGATGTAGAAAATACGCCGATTAAAGTTGCGAAAGCTAAATTAATAGCAATTAGGAAAGATGTTGGCAATTATACTGTATATGTATTTAAAAACATTTTTCCTAAAGATAATGAAGATAAGTTTATAATGTGTACTAGATTTCCTAATTGGAATTGTACCGAACTTGAGATTGGAGATATTGGATATGTAAAAGTCCAAATCGTACAAGCAGGTAAAAATACTTGGTTTGATCCAAATAATCAAAAACTTGTCCCATACAACTATGACGGTGTGCATTTTCTAGATTTTGTTTACGAGAAACCTAAAAAAGATATTGTAATGTAATAGATCCTTTAATATGTCAAGTTAACATTAAGCTAAAATGATAATTGGAGAAAGGCTGAAAGAAGCTTTAGCTAAAAAGGAAAACGACATTAATTCCTTTGTTTGGAAGGGTCAGAAAGTTAAGAACGCTAACGGAGATTTTGAACAAGAAGAAATTAGATTAGTTGATTGTTCACCTGAACAATTACGTACATTCTATAGACATTGTGAATCTATGTTATATAATACCAGTCGTGAAAATCCAGGCAGGTATGCACTACTAGATATCATTGATGAACAACGAATGAAATGTAATGCCGAATTGTTCTTACGTTGGCTTTCTGATGAGAAGGGTATTCCAAGATATTCCTTCCTTACTGCCCTTAAAGAATTCCTAGATAACAATCCTTCTGTAAACAGAGATATTGATCCTATAGCTTATGCTGTTGGAGAGTGTCCTGTTGAATTTCAAAATTTAACCATTGGTACTGTATTAGAAGCATGTCTTGATATGCTGGGTAAGTTCTCTAAACAGCATATCACTCTTACTTTCTTACTTAAACAAGGTATTTGGGCAAGTGAGGAAGAGAAAGAGAAACTTAATAAAGACAAAATTAAACTTACTCCTGATTATATTAGAGAATACTTGGATCTGAAGCCTACTGCAAGTATCCGAGTAAATTCTAAAGGTTTATCTTTAGCTCAAATGAGAGCTATGATCAGTCTTAAGAGTAAGAAGTATTCTGAAATGAGTACTATACAGTTGAAGACTTTACGTAATCGCATCCTATTCTCTTTAGAGAATGACGTAAAGTTCCATATTAAACAGTGGGAGAATAGAGAACGTCAGATCAAGTTAGTTCTAGAATCTAAGGGTCAGTCCATTTAATGGATGGCCAGCTAAGCTTATTCAATCTTCCTTCTAGTAGAACTCAGAGACAGCAAGTAGCAGTAGATGCTTGGGTCGGTAATAAATGTAGAGGAACTATTAATGCTGCTGTAGGATTTGGAAAGACTCGTATGGGTTTAATGTCTATAAAGAGATTTCTAACTAAAAATCCTACTAAGTCAGTATTAGTTGTAGTTCCTAGTGATCCTATCAGACTTCAATGGATGAAAGAGTTGCAAGACTGGAATTTATCTGGAGAAGTTAGAACTATGTATGATACAAGCAGGAACAAATATGAGTGTGACTTATTAGTACTTGATGAAATCCATCGATGTGCTGCAGACTCATTGTTTAATACTTTTGAGAATGTAAAGTTTAAACTTATACTTGGTTTAACTGCTACTTTTGAACGACTAGATGGCAGAGATAAACTTATTTCTAAATATTGTCCTATAATCGATACTATAACTACAGAAGAAGCAATTTCTAATGGATGGCTATCTGATTATAGAGAATATCTAGTCTTAATACAACCAGCCGATATTGAAACTTATAGAAATTTTAATAAGGAATTTACTGAACATTTTTCCTTTTTTAATTTCAATTTTCCTGTAGCTATGTCTTGTGCTACTGACTGGAAATATCGTGTTAGATATGCCAAAGAGCACAATTTGGAAGTGAAAACTGTCCTTATACATGCTATGGGCTTTAGCAGAACTTTACAAGCTAGGAAGAAGTACATAAATAATCATCCTAGAAAGATTGAACTTACTAATTTAATTCTTGAACATAGGCAAGATAGAAAATGTGTAACATTTTCTGCAACAATTGCTATGGCTGAGCAAATTAAATATGGTAAAGTTTATTCAGGTAAAGATTCTGCAAAGAAGGGAAGAATTACTCTTGAAGAATTCATAAATCAAGACAGAGGAACTTTAAATACTGTTATGAAGTTAAATGAAGGATTTAACGATCCTTCTTTATCCGTTGCTGTTATTCTTGGAATGAATAGTAGCAAGACAGTAAAGACCCAACGTCGAGGTAGAGTTCTAAGAGCTCAAGAGGGCAAAGTTGTAGAAATCTTTAATCTAGTTATTAAAGGTACTGTAGAAGAACAATGGTTTCAAAATAGTGTAGGTACTAGTAACTATATTACTATTGACGAAGAAAATCTTGTGAATCTACTAGAAGGTAAAGATTTTACCAAAAAGAAGAATAAACAGACTTCGATGCTGTTTAGGTTTTAAATTTTTGTATGTAACGCTCACACTCCGAAAGGAGGCTAAACGATTTACAGTTAAATAGATTGGTTATTTGTTAACTTAAAACCGTTTATTTAATTGGAATTACTTGAACTTGGACAACAATTATCTTTAATGGAACGTTATAAATTAACGGCCGAAGAAGTATTTTTGTTAGAGTTATTATTTTTAGCAAGCATTGAAGAAGGACATCCAGAATATTTAGTTCGCTATTATTCTATAAGTAAACTTATCAATGTTTCTATTCGAGATTTATTAATTAGCTTACAAAAGAAAGGAATTATAAATAAAAGTTTCAAGGTTCCAAATGTTGGTGAAACTTTAGACCCCGAATCTATTGAATTTAATAAGAATTTTCTACATAATTATCGTAAATTTAGCGGTGAACTTGGGCAAGAATTTTTTAACACATATCCGTCTATTGCCATTATAAACGGTTCTGAGGCACCGTTAAAGAATTATGGTAAGAAATTTTCTTCTGAAGAAGATTTCTATTTTATGTATGGAAAGTCGATAGGTTGGAATTTAGAGAAACATAAACATATATTGGAACTTATATCGTGGGGAAAAGAAAATGGATGTAATCTATTAAATATGAATATTGCAGACTTTGTTATTAGTAAAATGTGGCAAAGTATTGAAGAACTCAAAGATGGAAATGGTATGATGTCCTTTGATACTACTACAATTATATGACGGGTAAGCAACGGCTATTTGACCTTATTGATAAGGGCAGAGTAGGTAAAAATATAGGATTATCGATTGGATTACCTAAGCTGGAATTGTATATGGATGGATTACTGCCTGGTACATCTTATCTAATTGCTGCTCAAAGTGGTGTAGGTAAGAGTACTTTCAGTTTATATTCATTTATATATAAGCCATTAATGGATTATCAAACAGATAAAGAAGTTGATAGAGATCCTTATTTCATTATGTTCAATCTAGAGATGACTCAAGAGCAAATTTATGCTAAGTTATTATCTATGTACATATATGAACACTTTGGAGAACAATTGACCTATAAGGAATTGTTTTCTAGAGGTAAGGATACTAGGCTGACTGATGATCATTATGATTTAGTAAAACAATGCGGTGAATTTCTTGATTTACTAGATGAACGTTTGATATTTCATGATTCAATCTTAAATGCAGAACGTTATAAGAATTGTGTAATTAAGGATTTACAAAAGTTTGGAACATTTACACCTGATGGTGAGTATATTCCAAATAATACTGATAGAATTATATGTGTGTTTGTTGATCATATGAGTCTTACTAGGGCCAGTAATGGCAGAAGTAAGAAAGAAGAAATGGATTTAATTTCATCTTATTCTGTTCAAATGAGAAATAGATATAATATATCTCCTGTTCATATTATGCAATTTAATCGCAATGCAAATAATCCAGAAAGACTAAAACAAGCTATGCAAGAACCCGATAGTTCAGATTTCAAAGACTCCGCGGCTATGTATGAAGATAGTCACGTGGTTATTGCATTACACGCTCCTATAAAGTTTAAGTTATCTAGTTATAGAGGATATAACATTAAGGAACTTGGACATAATTTTATAGCAGCGATTCTCTTAAAATCCCGATTTGGTACGTCAGATATTGCGGTTGGATTAGGATATTATGGAGATTGTTCTATATTTAAAGAATTACCAAAGCCAGATCAAATTAATGATTACGAAAGATTCAAATCCCCAGACTGGACTTTATCAGATACAGAAGTTAAGAATATAACATTTACGTTGTAAAGTGAGTAATTTTGTTGTAGTATTAGGAGCTAGTGGTCATGGTAAAAGCACTAGTATTAAATCCTTAAACCCAGAGGAAACTATTGTCATTAACGTGTTAGGTAAGCGACTTCCTTTCAAGGGAAGTGCTAAATTATATAATTCTGAAAAGAAAAATCTGTTTAAGATTTCTTCTTGGGATAAAACCGTTGCACTATTAGATAAGATAAATAAGCTTGAACGTATTAAGAATATAGTTATCGATGATGGTATTTATATCATGCGTAATGAGTTCTTTGATAGAGCTTCAGAACGTGGATTCGATAAGTATAATGAGTTAGCAGATCACTTTAGAAAAATTATTCAGAAGTGTTCTAGCTTACGGGACGACCTTAATATATTTATGCTTTTACATACTGAATCTGTAGAAAGCGATGGCGGCATTAAGAGTTATAAAGCATCAACTGTTGGAAAATTACTTGATAAAATGTATGATCCATTGGAAAATGTTGCAATAACTCTTTATTGTGAACCTCAGTTTGATGAGAACGGTGTTCCTACTTATGGATTTTATACTCATAAGTTGAGAGTGGATGGAATTGAAATTCCTGCAAAGACTCCAGAAGGAATGTTTGAGGAAGATTTTATTCCTAATGATTTAGGACTAGTAGTTGATACAATGACTAAATATTATAACGAATGATCGTTAAAATGCTCTGTACTTTTGATTATAATCCGGAAACCAATGAGTATACTCCCATTGGTACTCCGGAGATAATCAAGGAGGATAAAAAGACAGTAGATTCTGGAGAACCTAAGATTGTTCTTGAAGAAAATAAATATTGTCTTAATCAAGCAGCAGCAAATCTTTTAAACGTGGTTGCTGGAGATCGATTGATTATTAATTATAATAATCTACCCGAATCCAAGAATGTTAAGGTGCCCATTATTGGGTCTTCTAAGAGTTGGAAGTCTACGGCTGGCAATAAACTTACAAAGAGTTTAACTGTTAGTTGTAGAGGTATTGCTAATAATGTTTTGTCTGAATATGGAAATGAGTTTGCTCTTATTCCTTATGAAGATGGACTATATCAAATGATAGGCAATAAAGAACTTCCAGTTCAAGAAGATGAAAATATTGAGGTTACTGAATCGCCCAAAATTGAAGACGATTTAACAGAACTTGAAGAAGATCCTTCTACTTTCGAGATTACTGATATTGACTTTAATTTTGATGAAAATGAATTTTAATCTATCGAAGACTAACGGAACTGCTGTTACAAGATTGAAAGCTTGGACTATTAATAAGGTCGCTTTCAAAGGTGTTGAACTAAAAACTGGTACCACATCAGAGGGTAGAGTTTGGAAAGCAATGCAATTTAACTTTGAAGGACCAGATGGAATATATAATCATATGGTATTCTGTCCAGGTGACGACGGAGATAAACGAGTAACTGGTAGTACTGGAGGTAGAGATTGGGAACTTCCTTCTGCTATGGAGCAATTGCAATTTACTATTGCACATATTGCTTCAGCATTAGCTCCAGAGGCTTTTGAGAAGTTGAAGGGAGTAGAACTTGACCTTCCCAAAGATTTTGAGAAGCTTGTAGGCATTATGCAGAAAGCTCTCGCTAAGGCTGTAGATAAAGAAACTAATCTCAAACTTATAGGCAATAATAAGGGATATGCAACTGTACCTAGCTTTATTAATATTAATAAGACTAGTAAGGAAGCTTATATTTCTAATAATTGGCTAGGAGATAAGGTAGCTTTTACTCCTTATGAGACTCAGAAGATGAAGAAGGCTAAGGAAACAACTCCTACCGAGGTCGAGAAAGATGAAGATTCAATTTCTGAAAATACTGAAAGTTCTGACGATATTGATTTTGATATTTGATAAATATTCTTTATCTTTGTAGTCTAAATTAAATCAGTAAAAATGAAATTTAAATTAGTAACTACAATCACTAAAGAGTATTTATTGGATAGAAATTCTCAAGAAACTTATTTAACCTATTACTTAGGTCTTCCTGTTAAAAAAGGTCTTTTTAAATCTCCACTAAGAGTAGACCAAAAGCCCACATGTGCTTTTTATCGAAATAAAAGAGGAGATATAATTTTTAAAGACTTTAATGGTTCATTTAGCGGTAATTTTATAAATGTCGTTATGTATAAATACAATTGTAGTTATCATATGGCATTAAAAATTATTGCTAATGATTTTGGATATATAAGTGATCCCAAATTGAAGAAATGTGAGCGACCTATTGAGATAGTAGAGACTCAGTTTACTGAAACCAAGGAAGCTAATATTCAAATAGAAGCCAAAGATTATACAGAAGAAGAACTTAAGTGGTGGGAACAGTACGGTGTCACAAGAGAAATCTTAAAGAAATTTAGGGTTTACTCTTGTGAAACCGTTTTTATTAATGGAAGTATTTACACTAAGTCAAGTAAATTTCATCCCATATTCGGATATTATCGAGGAAAAAATTCTAACGGAACTGAGTTATGGCGTATCTATATGCCGAAACACAGACGTAAGGAACCTCGATTTTTATCTAATTGGAAATCTGTTATGTTACAAGGAGCTAAGCAACTTCCTGATGGAGGAGACTTTCTAGTAATAACTAAATCTATGAAAGACGTAATGTGCTTATACTCTTTAGGGATACCTGCATTAGCACCAAATTCTGAAAATTTATTTTTAACTGAAAATCAGTATAATAAACTTAAAAGTAAATTCAACACTATTATAATATTTTATGACAATGACCTTGCTGGTATTCATAATATGAATAAATTTAGGAAACAATTTGACATTAAATGTGTCTGGATTCCTAGAAAGTATGGTGCTAAAGATATATCAGATTTCTATAAGATGTATGGACGAGATAAAACTGTTGAATTAGTAAATAACGCTTTACAATTACTTAATGAAAAAGAAATAGAGTAATTTGGATTTATCAGTAGAAGTTACATTTAAAGACGGACATAAAGAAGTGTTCGAATCTCCTGCTTCTGCTGCTGAAAGTACTGGACTTACCGAAGCTTCTGTAAAGACTAGATGTAGTCGTAAAGGAGCTGGTAGTAAATCTAAAGATGGAATTACGTGTATGTGGGCTAATGAACATACTCGTAAATCGAAACAAGCAAAACGTAGTAAAAGTAAGGGTAATGGATTTGAACTTGAGATAATTAATGACCTTAAGGCTATTGGTTATACTGGTTGTGTGTCAAGTAGAAGTCAGAATAAAATGGCTGATGCTGATAAAATAGATGTCGTAGATTTAAATGGCGAATTGCCAGTTAATATACAGTCTAAATATACACAAAATACTCCGAGTTACTTTACTATTAGAGATGCTTGTTCAGATAAATCTAAGCCTTTTGTAGTTATTTGGAAGAAAACTGGAGACGAAGGCAACTCGCCAGGCTCTGTTGCTATACTTCCACTTAATTATTTTTATCAATTAATAAAGAAATGAATACATATCTACTCGCCATTGATGATTTAGGCGAAGTTAAAATTAAATCCTTTCACGCAAATAGTATTAAAGACGCAGAAGATCTAGCTATTAATTATTTTAATGAACTCTTTGAAGATTTGGAAGTTAATAGTTGGGAAGACCTTGTCTTTGAACTGTCTAATAATGATGTTTACGTAAGTGAACTCTACGATATTGAAGAATTTTAATGGCAAAGTTTTTATTACCTATATACGATGCTGATTTAGGTATACCTGTTATACAAGATTTTGATGCTGAAACACTTAAAGATGCTGAAAATGAAGTAATAGAATATTGGAAGAATATCTGTGATATCGACTGGGATTGTGATATGGAATCCTTACAGAACTATTTGTGTGATTCCCATAATATAATAATAGGAGAATTATATGACTTTTAAGATAGGTTTAGATATTGATGATACCTTAGCTGGATTCTTTGATGCTTATAAACAACGTTTTAACACTGATAAGTATCCAGAAAGGCTAAAGGAACCAAACGTTACTAAAAATGTTGTACGTGTTCTTAAATTTGATAGAGAGTTCTGGTTAAATTTACCAGTAAAACATACTTGTAATTTTATTCCAACTCTCTATTGTACTTCTAGAGTGTGTAATAAAGATTGGTCGAAAAGATGGCTAGCAAGACATGGTTTTCCTAGCAGTCCTGTGTACCAAATCTTTGGACACAAAGTAAGTAAGGCTCCTAGAATAAAGGGAAGAGTAGATTTATTTATCGATGATTCTGCTCATAACTTTATTGATTTAAATTTATCTGGGATTCCTTGTTTATTAATTGATAGTGAGTACAATCAGTGGTGGAAGAATGGAGGTCGAATCCATTCTCTAGATATAGAGGAAATCTCAGAAGTATTTAATAACTTTAAAAAGCAAGAATTTGTTAATTTTGCGGATTTAATATGATATTAATAAAGCCAATTCTTGACAGTTTAAGGTGGGAAGATATGCCTGATGATGTATACTTCTCTAGCAGATATTCAGATTATGTAAGTAATTCTAGATTATCTTTAATAAATCCTGAACAAGGAGGCTCACCTGAAAAATTCTTAGAAAACAAACATTCTTTCTCTGATTCCTTTTTACTAGGCAGTGCAGTTCATGCAGAAATATTACAGCCTGGTGAATTTGATATCATAGGAGGAATAGATAGGCCTACTGCTAAATTAGGCCTAATGGCAGATGAATTGTTTAAGTGCTATCCTGATATTACTGATGAGGATATTATAGCCGCTTCTAATAAGGTAGACTATTATAAAGGCAAAATGGACGATAAAAAATGTCAGCTTGTCCGAGATAATTGTCTACCTTATTGGTCTAAACTTAAAGACTTATATGATTCTAAAGCCATAACTAAAGAACCGATATTCTTAGACAATAACACTAAAAGTAAGTATGATGCCTGTGTAGCATCTGTAAAGAACAATACAGAAATAACTTCTTTACTTGAACCTGAAGGATTCTTCGATGATGTTAGAATCGGTAATGAAGTTGCTTTCTTTATTGTTTTCTTAGCAGTTGATACTGAGACAGGGCAGTCTGTAGAAATTCCATTTAAGGCAAAGTTGGATAACTTTACTATTGTAGGAAATGATGTCACACTAAATGACTTAAAGACTACAAGGCATTGGTTAGACAAGTTTAATGAAAGTTTTAAAGACTATCATTATTATCGTCAAATGGGAGCCTATAGTTGGCTATTAAGACTTTATGCTGAGAAATTGAAAATTGAAGTTAAGTCTTTTAAAGCCAATATGTTAGTAGTAAGTACTGTTCCAGAGTATCGTTCTGGAGTATTTAAAGTAAAAGCCTCAGAGGTACAGAAAGGATTTGATGAGTTCAAGAACTTATTAAAATTAGTTGCAGAAGTTAAAATGCGATGATGGATGTTTTTAATCCTTCTTATGAAGATTTATCTAAGTTTTATTCTGCTTACTATAGTCTTGGAAATCTTAATACCGATATTGGAAGCAAATTTGCTTTAATTTCTTTAATTTGTTTTCTCACACATAAAGTTAGAATGAAAAAACCTGACGCTACATGCTATCAGGTTATAATGAAAATCATAGAGAAGGAAGCTCATACTCATAATATGGACTTTATTAAGGGACTTTCTATTGTATGCGAGGATTTCATGAAACAAACTACCGAATTTTTGACTTTTGACATAAAAACTCAAAAAGAGATGGTAGCAAAAATTCTTGAAATTTTGCATACTTGGTTGCCATTTTAATAAAAATTAACCTTAAAATATTTTGTCCATTAATTTTTTATTAGTATCTTTGTACTCACAACAAAGATAAGATATTTTATAAAAAATATTTGCAAAATCATTTGGTCATATGACTAAAATGTATTAATTTTGTAAATATTAAAAGAGATAAATATTGGTAATGAATTAATGTTAAATTTTTGATTTATGACAAATTTTAAGCAAGTAGAAGTAAAAGGTTATACTAAAAATGAAGCAATGGAACAAGTTCCATTCCAAGTAATTAAAGATGCAACTCAAGCATGGAAAAATGCTGGTAAGCCAATGACAGGATCTTCCCTTAAAGAGTTTATGAGTGAGTACTTGAAGGCAAATACTAAGTTTGCCGCAGGTGTAGGTTGTTCAATTACTATTGAACCTGGCGTAGCTGATACGCGTGAGCGTCCTTACACTGTGACTGATATTAAGAATGAGAGCGGTAAACGTAAGTATAAAACTGGTATTCAGGGTGTGAATCCTGACACTGGTGAAATTCTCTTCGTAAACTTTGAGAATAAGGCTGCTGCTAAGGAGATGGCTAAGGAGCTTTATACTAATAAGGGTTATAAGGGAAATATCCACGCTACTTACGTGAAGGCTGTTGTTGAAGGTGAGACTGGCGCATTTGATGTAGTTTATACTCCTTCAAAGAGTGCTAAATTGGGTACTTATCTTGCCTTTGGTGTAGAAGCCTAATTAAAAAATCTAAATTGTACATAGTAACTAAAGATTTTTAAGAGCCTGCTAGTTGATAGTAGGCTCTTTTTTTATATAACAGCGTAACTGCTTTAATCTAACAGACGTGAAGTCTCAAAATAATTTTGAATCCGCTGAGCGGACAGAAGTTACCTTTATACGAGATAATAACGGTAAGATACAAAAATATTCGTTTAAGATATATAAAAGAGATAAAGATCCATTTATTGGTGAATTATCCAGAGAAGATATGGAGTTTATAATGCACAACTATGTAACTAGAGGTGCAGCATTGACTCAAAAAGAAATTGCACGCAATTTCGCCAATTATACTTTTGAGGAAGTAAAGAGTATTATTAGAGCTTTTAATATTACTAAAGCTGATAATCCTTTGGCTCCTCATGAAATCGAAGAGTACTCTGAAGATGAAGCTTTGGAAGTGATGCGTAGAATTAAAGAGCATACACTTACAATAAAAGCAGAAGCTTCTGAAGTTAGAGACTTACAGAGTGGGTATAACAAACTAGCAGTAGAAAATATTAAACTGAAGAAACAATTAGAAGAATTATCTGGAGTTGCTTCTTCTATTAATATTTCTGATTTACCCACTAAACTATTTAGACCCATTGATGACGATGGATATTTTGAATATTCTCCTCGTAAGGTAGTCGATATATGTGTCTGGTTATCAGATATGCATATCGGTGCTTGGGTAAATGCAGAAGAATCTTTATTTGGGCTGTCTTATGATGAGGGAGTTGTATATCATAGACTCGAGAAAATTGCAAATAAACTTACTAGTCTTTCTGAAACCTTAAGGATTGGAACTATAACTATTTGCAATCTAGGAGATTCCTTAGATGGTATGGACCAACAGACTGCAAGAAGAGATCATATACTTCCACAAAATATGTCTAATAATCAACAATTAGAGACTTTTGTAAAGTGTATGACAACTTTCTTTGTAAATTTAAAGAATAATGTTGAATGTGATAACATTCAATATTGTTGTGTTGGTGACAGTAACCATGATGGTGCATTTGGTAGGGCTGCTAATAGAATATTGCAGCTTACTATAGAACCATTAGGAATCAAGTCTACAATCTTTACAAGATTTATGGATTTCTTTACTTTGGGAGATTTATCTGTGATTTTATGTCACGGTAAAGATTCTAAGGATATGAAAAAGCCGTTACCTGTGGTACTTAATCCTCAGACTGAAGTTAAGATTAATCAATTCATCAATACTTATAAGGTTCCTGGAAGTAAGATTCTCTTTGTAAAAGGTGATACTCATACATCCGCACTTACTTATGGCTCTAACTTTATTTATAAATCAGTTGGTGCTTTTATTGGAGCAACCAAGTGGAGTTCTGCTAATTTCGGAATTACTCTTCCTGTGTGCGATTATTCTATCATAGACTCTGACTATAATATCTTAGACGGACAGATTGATTTGCGATAGATTGATCTTTTACTAACATTAAATTTATTTTAATGGATATAACTATTGATGAACTTTTAAAAGGTAAACCTACTGTTATTAAGGGTAAAAACTATTTTGGTACTGCTGCTTACGTAGAACCATTTTTGGAGAGATTACATAATTTAACAGATGACTTTAGGGTACATGTTCAGCTGCCGGATCAAATAACTAAGACAATTACTGGCGATATTAATACGGATGATATTACTTATAATCGAGTATATATCGAAGCTGTTATGCCAGATGAAATATGTTATGATAATCATGATAAGGTTATCGGTATGGTTATGGGATTAGATACACGTAAACCAGTAGCAAAGTTTTATAGTGGAGCTTTGAATGCTGCTTGTACTAATCTATGTGTTTTTGATCCTGGCTATTTGTTCTGTCAGCCTATAGATCCAGAGACACCTCTGGATTTTAAGCCTTTACAAAAAGTTCTCGATATGAAAGACGCAACAGCTGAAACTCTTAGAATACTGCATGAGACGCATTTTGAAAATAAGATAAGTGAACTTGAAAAGCGTTTAGGTATGTGGTGTAGAAATGCAATACATGAAACATATGATAGTGGTTTCCAGCCAGTGAAATTAAGTATTGATAATGTAATTCAAGCTTATAAATCATTGTTTGAAAAAGAAGACTCTGATTATTATCAGGGAGGAAATACAGTATCTATGTTTGATGTTTATAATGCATTTACTCAGCAAATAACTAACGCTCGTGATAAAGGTAAGGATCTAATCAATATGTTTGAAAAGACCTTACTCCTTAGACAAATTCTTTGTTTCTGATTCATATCTTTATTGTTTTATAATATGGTGGACTATCTTTTTGGTAGTCTACCATATTTTTTATATCTTTGTAGTCTTATAATCTAAATTATGAATACTATGAAAGTTATAAAAAGAGACGGCTCAAGACAAGAATTTGATTGGCATAAAATATATAGAGCTATAAAGAGCGCATTTAATTCATGTAATAAACAATTATATGATGATGATTATCAAGATATTATAGACGAAATATATTTATATGACAAAGATGGAAAAGATTTAGAAGAGATTTCTGTAGAGGACTTACAAGACCAAATTGAAGAAGCTTTATTTGAATGTGGTTTCTTTGATGTTGCTAAATCTTATATTCTTTATAGAGAAAAACATAAAGATTTAAGATTTATTAAGGAGAGAAGTGACTACATCGATAAGTGTTCTGAATCTAGTGATAATACTGCAACTGTTTCAGAAGTTGATGAAAATGCTAATGTTCAAAGTAAGAATGTAGCTACCATAGAATCAGAAGTTTATAAGACTTTAAATAAGCAAATTCAGAGATATAAAATGGTAAAGAAACTTAAACATATGTTCCCTGAAGTTGCTAATATGTATGAGTCTGATCTGGAGCATCATTATATTTATCAACATGATGAGGCTAGTTCTTCTGTTCCTAAACCCTACTGTGTTGCAATATCTATGTATCCGTTTTTGTTACATGGAACCTCGACGTTAGATGGATTAAAGAGCCAAGCTCCTAAAAATCTTACTTCTTTCTGTGGACAATTTAATAATTTAATATTTTTATTAAGTTCACAATTTAAGGGAGCTGTTGCTTGTGGCGAATTCTTTAATGTATTCTATTATTATTGTGTAAAGGATTTTGGACCGAAGTTCTGGGAGCACGATGAAGTTTTAGTAAGTGCTGTTGGAGTAAAAGCTAAAAGTATTTCTGAAGTTATAGAACAATGTTTTCAGAACATTGTATATACTATTAATCAGCCAGCTGGTAATAGAAGTTATCAAAGTCCGTTTACTAATATTTCTTATTATGATAAGAATTATTGGCATGCTTTATTTGATAATTTTGTATTTCCTGATGGCACAC
>Ga0247609_10003613_pt1 | contig 15646 bp, 15 predicted proteins | sample 172DNAGHGlowgp2_FD_193487 | JGI IMG/M metagenome (GOLD analysis project Ga0247609, IMG submission 193487) | Sheep rumen microbial communities from Palmerston North, Manawatu-Wanganui, New Zealand - 1728 DNA GHGlow gp2 | ecosystem: Host-associated > Mammals > Digestive system > Stomach > Rumen ...
GTTCGGTGAAGTTGCGAGGCTTGCAGGTATAGCGGTAGCCTTTGAGCCTACGAAGATTGGTGAAGTAGAAGCGTTCTGTCGCTCCTTCGCCTATAATCGTAATCTCAGGCTGTCTGAGTGATCTTTGCTGGGTTTTTCTTGCCATTTGCAGTCCTCCTTACATGATGATGTTAGGCAATGCTCCAAACTGCCCGTTCATGTAGGCACGGTGGATGGATGACAACTTGTTAAGCCCTCGGAACTCCACCAATGAGAACAGGTTGCTGTTGCCGTCCTTCCCCTTCTCTGTGAACCAGACGGAATCCTTGCCGAAGATGTCATCGATATCTCGCAGGATGGGGTCGTAGTGGGTGGTGACAATCAGTTGCGACTGGTTGTCCTTCCTGTTGACGAAGCGGGTAAGCATATACTCCATCAGATTCGGATGGATAGAGGCCTCCAACTCATCGACGCACAACAGCCCTTTTCCGGTGTTGGCATAGTCCAACATCGCTATGATAAACGCCCCAATTTGTTCGTGGGAAAGACACTTGATTGTTTCTATCCAATCCATGTGGATGAGGATAGCAGGAACTGTTTTCTTCTTCATATCGTTTGCACTTTTGTGAAACAGGGTGGGATATAGTCACATAGTTCATCAACATCCATCCAATGCGGTGAACTACTCTCTTCTTGCCTGTTCAGCAAGCTTTGGGCGGTCCTTTCCAGACCCTCCACTTTCTCAATGAGGTAGGACAATGCCCCCGGCATCTCCTCCAATGTTTTAATTGCTTTGTACATAATTGTTATCCTAAAAAATCGGGTGCAAAAGAACAACAAAAAAATAACTAAACAGGTTTTTTGCAGTAGAAAGTGTTTTTTTTAACATTTCACGGACTTGCAAAAGGCTATAAAAGAATAAGCAAAGCATTGATAAACAGTTAGATATATTCATATTGAGTGTATAGTTACTTTTTCAAAAATGAGCGTAATGATCACAGTTTGAGGTAAAAGGCTTTGGTGCTATGCATTAAAGAGGCTCCCCAAATTGAAATGTTGACAGATAATTACTAATAAATTTGGTAATATCGCAATCTTTAATTATATTTGCACTCGATTTTAATTTAATAAAGATGAACGAAAGACCTCTTAACAGGCTTAAAGTGGTTCTTGTGGAGAACCAGAAGACAAGCAAATGGCTGGCAGAACAATTAGGTGTTTCTGCTGTAACTGTCAGTAAATGGTGTACCAATATGCATCAACCAGATCTGCAGACATTAGCTAAAATAGCAGAATTGATTGGATGCGAGAAACGAGAACTAATCACTGAATAGTTATCAAAAAATGTAATTATGATACCTAACGAAGATCAATTTGACGATTTCAAGGTGCCAGAAACGGCTGCCTATGTAAATGATGCCATTGGTAGGGTTTTTGAAAAGGAACTTACCGAGGTGGAACAGTTCAAGGATGACCTTTGTGCCACAGGCTACAGATTTATAGGATTCTTATGTACGGAAACTGAATACAACAATTGCAACAACCTGCTTAAAGAGAAGCGTTATCAGCCTTACAAGCCACTAAGGCGGATGGAGTCTGTTGATGGCGTGGTCTTCTTTGTAAATACCCAATGGACACAGGAATCTATGAAGAAAATAGTAAAATTGGCCAAGGAAGAAGGTATGGAAGTAGAGACCAAGAATAAACTATAGTATTACCGAAAAACAGAAAGGACTATGGATATTAAAGAATTTGCACAAGAGTTTATCGAGAATGTGAAGATGTCTGTGGAGATGACAGGTTCCGACTACGACCAGGAATTAGCCACAAGCATTCTGGAATATATGGAGGACAATGGCGAGGTTAATGCGCCAGAGATATGTTCCTACCAAAAAACACGTTCACGCATAACTGCCTATGACTATAATGACGAAGCAGAGTCTCTTGACCTCTTCTACCTTGTGAAGGCTGACACGCTTCTTGGCAAGGTAAATAACAACAAGGTTGAGCAGGGCTACAACTTCTTGATGGCATTCTATCGCGAGGCGATGAACGGTCAATTATTCAAGAATCAGGACGTGGCTCCAAGCGATGAGATTGTTGAAGTCGCAAAACTTGTGCAGAGCACCAAAGGACAAATCAAGCAGTTGCGTATTTATGTCATAACAGATGGACTAACTGATCCTTCTGCCGTTCCCGCTGCTGTCGAAAGTGATGACGAGGAATATGTTATTGAATACAACGTCTGGGATATGCAGCGGGTATATCAGCAACATAATATCCGTGCAGGCAAAGAGAAAGTGGAAATCGACTTCCCCACAACATATAACACAGAGCTGCAGTGCTTGAAAATGAGTGAGCAGAATCTTTTTGTTGATGCCTATCTCGCTATCATCCCAGGAATAACACTGGCCAAGATTTACAAGCAGTATCAGCAAGTGTTGTTGGAGAAAAACGTGCGAACCTTCCTTCAGTTCAAGGGAAAGGTGAACAAGGAAATCCGCAAGACCTTGCGTGAGAAGCCCGATATGTTCTTCTCTTATAACAATGGTATATCGACTACAGCCAGCGAGATTGAGACCAAAGAGATTGACGGAATGCTATATATAACTCGTCTCTACGATTGGCAGATCGTGAATGGAGGTCAGACAACAGCATCTATTGCAGCTTCTCTGACAGACAAAGAAGTTGATTTGAGCAAAGTCTTTGTTCCAATGAAGATAAGTGTCATTCGTGACGCAGAGCATGACGATGAAATCATCAAGTCTATATCTATTTCTGCTAACAGTCAGACAGCCATTAAGAATTCTGACTTCTCAGCAAACGACCCGTATTTGGTTGACCTTGAAAGATTCAGCCGCACAGAATGGGTACCCAACGGCAATAACAAACCAATTTGTAAATGGTACTTTGAACGTACTCGCGGCCAGTACCTTGATCAGTTGGCACAGCTTAGTGGATTCAACGAAAAAAGTTTCAAGATAGAATACCCCAAGAAGCAGAAAGTAACTAAGACTGATATTGCGAAGTACGAAGCGACTTGGAAACAGCGTCCATATGATGTTTGCCGTGGAGCAGAAAAGAACTACCAAATGTTTGTTGCAGACATAAAGCGTGAAAAGCCAACCATTTCTGCCGTTTACTTCAAAAATGTAATAGCCAAAGGTATTCTTTTCAACACGGTTGATGCTCTTGTCAAGTCAAAGAACCTTGGTGGGTATAAGGCTAATATGAATGCCTATTTGATGTCTGCCATTTCTTTCCTGTCTGAAGGGAATCTTGATTTGACATACATATGGGAGCACCAGACGGTTCAGGAAGAAGTCATTAAAAAAGTAGAACAGCTTATACCATTAGTTTGGGAACACCTTACAGGAGGAGCAACAGGCGGAAATCAGTCGTCGAATGTGGGAGAGTGGACGAAGCGGCCAGACTGTTGGAATAAACTCAAATTAAAACTAGGAGAGTTTGATAAGTTTGAGGATGACTTAATGCAACCAGACACGAATGATGACGGTTCTTATCTGAATGAGACCCAGCAAAGCCGCATTCAGGAAGCAGAATCCATAGAGCCGAATTATTGGTTCGGCTTGGCAAATTGGTCTAAGAGCCGGAATCTACTAACACCTATTGAGCGTAAGGCAGCATTTAATTTTGGTACGATGAAATCACGTAATCGTGGTATTACTTCGTTAAAACAGGCACTTTTTGCTCTTAAGATAGTTGAAAAGGCAAAGGATTTAGGATTTGAAGGTTAAAACAAGATATACAATTATAACAAATAATAGTTTCCTAATATGACACCAGGTAAAGAAAAGATAACGAAGGTACTCAGTGATGGACGGGTGTTCTATATTCCTTTCTATCAGCGTGCGTATGTCTGGGATGAAAAGCTCTGGCAACGCTTCGTTAAAGACATGGAGTATATTTCTTCGGTCGATGAGGAATATTTCTTCGGTGCAATCATCCTCAAAGATAAAGGCAACGACGGTTTGGAACTTGACAGGCAAACCGTCATTGACGGCCAACAACGTCTGACCACCTTCGCTCTTTTCATCAAAGTTGTCAGTTTGAAAGACTGCAATGCAGCTCACCTATTCGGAAAAAAATTCCGTTTGGATGACGGACGGCTAACTATCAGGCATTCATTGGCAGACAAGGACGCTTTTGAAAAGATTGCCAATCTTCAAGAGGATGTGGCTCTTGAAGGTGAGGAAAGCAGCAACCTAATAAAAGCATTCAACTATATCAGAGAACATGTTGAAATCTCCAAGATAGATATCAATAATATTATGGCTCGAACCGTGTTCATCTCCATCAATCTGGACAACAATGAAAATGAGCACAAGATTTTTGACACCATCAACTCACTTGGTGTACGACTGAACACAGAGGAGCTTCTTAAGAACCATCTTTTCAAGGAAAGCACTCTCGACAAATATCTGGAAATATGGAAGCCTGTGTTCGAGGCCGACAGCGATACACTGGCCTATTGGAAAACAGAGGTCTCAGTAGCAACAACTGGAAAGCGAACGATATCAGACCGTTTCTTCCACATGCTGCTGCAAGTAATCATGCACGATCCTCGTAACGGTATAAACAGCGAAGACCGTAAGGAATTCCGCCTGATGAACGAGGAGAATCTGTTTAACAACTATCAAAAGGTGATGGAGTCAGGCCAATGGGATAGTCTTGAATTTGCTCGCGAGATTACTGCCTATGCAATCTTGTTCAGACGGATTTTCGTTCAGAAGACGGCAATTCAAAAAGATGCAGAATCGTTCAAGACACCATTGAAACGAATGCTTTTCGTGGCTTTCACTCTTGATGTGGCATCTGTTCTACCCTATATGCTCTATGTGTTGAAAAACTGTTCAGATGAGCAGGAACTCAACAAGATATTTACGCTGTTGGAAGCCTACATCGTACGGCGGCTTGTCTGCAACAAGATTTCTAAGAACTACAGTGACTTGTTCACAGAGGGGCTAATCGGTAATCAGATTACGAATTACGACAGACTATGTGAATATCTGAGCAACAAGAAACCAACAGAATCTCTTCACATGCCGTATGACATTGAAGTGGAAGACGGATTCCGTGAAAACACTTCATTGAAGTCTGACAAAGCACGTGGAGTAATTTATCTCTTGGAGTCGAGTCTCAGAAGCCAGGAGCAAACTATACTTCGCCCCTTTGCCGAATACACCCTAGAACATTTGATGCCACAGAAGTGGGAAGAAAATTGGCCCATGCCGGATAACCTGTCGGAAATAGAACAGTTGAATTTCAAGGAACTTCGCAACACAGCCATTAGGACACTTGGAAACCTTGCCATCATTACCCAAGGTCTGAATTCAAGTGTCAGTAACAATAGTTGGAAAAAGAAATTGGCACAAGGATTGAAAGAAAAGGGCGAAGGCATTTTAACGCTAAAAACAGCTCTTGCTATGCCTAAATGGACTGAAGATACTATTGCCAGTCGAGCAGAATGGCTTGCAGAAAGAGCTAACGAAGTTTGGGAGAATGTGATATCTGCAGATGAAGAGGAGGAAACCGACATCATCCGTAGGCGACAACTCGATGCTTCGCGTTATTCCATGGACGGAGGCATGACCTATGAGGCAAAGAATGTTTTCGTTCCTCATTTCGTAAGGGCATACATAGAAAAACATCCAGAAGTTACAATAGCACATCTGAAGTCAATCTTCAAGGATGACTATCTGAAAGGATTCAAGCGAATCGGTTTCATCTGTACTGAAAATGAGATAAAGAACAAGACACTGAAACTAGGGCGTAAACCAACAGAAGAAGAACTCAGAAGATGGTACAAGATAGACCGAGAAGAGGTTTGGCTCATTTCTGGCGATGGCGTGCGTTTTGTGGTCAGTACAGAAATTACGAAGCACTCTGCAGATGCTGTCAAGCGGATAGCAGAAGAAGATGGATGGGATATAAAAGTAAAAGAATAATATGAAAAAGTATAATGTACTAGATTTGTTTTGCGGTTGCGGAGGACTGTCAAAGGGCTTCGAGATGGCAGGATACAATATTGTTCTTGGTGTGGATTTCAATGAACCCGCACTAAAGACATATGCATATAACCATCATGGAAGTAAGACACTATGCGGTGACCTGTCTAGCCCTGAAACATTTGATCAAATTGACAAATTGATAGAAGGTAAAAAAATAGACATTATAATTGGTGGTCCTCCATGCCAAGGCTTTAGTTTAACAGGACCAAGACAGTTTGACGACCAAAGGAACAAACTCTATTTGGCAATGATTGAAACCGTAAGGAGATATAAGCCTAAGGCTTTTCTAATAGAGAATGTGCCTGGTATGGCTACCCTATATAAAGGAGAAGTGCGTGATGAAATTGTAAGGCGTTTCTCTAAAATGGGCTATAACGTAAACAACAAAATTCTTTGTTCTGCAGACTATGGAGTTCCTCAAATTCGCAAACGCCTTGTGTTTGTTGGGATTCTTGATAGCGAAGTAAGGTTTGAGTTCCCAGAACCAATCCTTAAACCAAATGAGTATATTACTTGCGAACAGGCTATTGGGGATTTGCCCAGTTTGGAAAACACGTTAGGTGCTGACGTGTCAGAATATGAGCATGAGCCTATGACAGAATATCAGAAACTTATGAGAGGGACTTGTAATGTCTTATATAACCACAAGTCTATTGATCATAAGCAATTTGTAAAAGACACGATTGCTTTAGTTCCTGATGGTGGAAATTATAAAGACTTACCTCCTGGGGTTGGCGAAAGTAGAATTTTCCATATGGCATGGACACGCTATTGTAGTTACAAGCCTTCACGTACTATCGATACAGGGCACAGGAATAACTTCCATTACAAATGGAACAGATGTCCGACCGTTCGCGAAAGTGCACGCCTACAGTCTTTTCCTGATGATTTTGTTTTTTTAGGGAATAAAGGACAGCAGGACAAACAGGTAGGTAATGCCGTTCCCTGCTTAATGGCCAAGGCTTTAGGAACTCAAATTAAAAAATATCTGAAATAATGGCATCTAAAAAATATAAAACAATAGATTTATTTGCAGGATGTGGCGGTTTAATGGACGGCTTCATGCAAGAGGGATCATTTGATACGCTGGCCTGCGTAGAATGGGAAAAATTCCCATGTGAGACTCTTGCATACCGTCTAAAGGAGAGATGGCACCACAAAAATGCAGATAAGGAAGTTGTACGATTTGACATTCAGCGAACAGAAGAACTGATTAATGGATTTGAAGACCAAGATTATGGCAAGCACCAAGGCTTAGACAAGCTCATTGGAGGCAAAAACATCGATGTGGTCATTGGAGGTCCCCCTTGTCAAGCTTATTCACTTGCAGGACGAATCAGAGACCCTCATGGTATGAGGGATGACTATCGTAATTACCTGTTTGAAAGTTATATTCGTATTCTTGAACACTATAAACCATCATTCTTCATTTTTGAGAATGTCATGGGTATGCTGAGTGCCGCTCCTGACGGAACTCCGATAGTTAATAAAATCAGAGATGCATTTGATAAAGCAGGCTATTGTGTTATAGAAGATTTTAAGGATGCAGTATTTGAGGTTGCTGATTATGGTATTCCTCAACATAGGAAACGTGTTATTATTCTTGGTGTTAGTAAAGAGAGATTTGCTGATTCAACACTTTGTCATACAATTATAGATGATTTCTATAATACTATTATGCCAAAACTAAGAAAGGAATCAAAGCCTAGGACAGTAAGAGATGCTATAGGAGATTTGCCAGCCTTATTCCCAAGCAGAGAAGTTGTTCATTCGAATGGCCATAAATTCTCTCACGTGCCAATTGACGGTCGCGGATTCCCCAATCACATTCCTAGATATCATAGTGAACGAGACCAAAGTATTTTCAAAATGCTTGGAGAGGATATTGCGTCTGGACGCAATGAATATGTCACTACAGAGGCTCTAAAAGCACTTTACACAAAAATGACTGGACGTAAGAGTAATATACATAAATATTATGTATTGCGTTGGAATGAACCAAGTAATACTATCCCTGCGCATCTATATAAAGATGGAATGAGACACATCCACCCTGACCCCAGGCAAGCAAGATCCATTACTGTTAGAGAAGCTGCAAGATTACAAACATTTCAAGATGATTTCGTTTTTCTAGGGCCTACTATGGCACAATACAAAATGATTGGGAATGCTGTGCCATCTGATTTTGCAAAAGTTATTGCTAAAGGGATTCATGAACTCTTAAAAAAATATTATTAGTATGCTGTACTATACCGATTTGGAAGAAAAAGTCTTTGAGAAGTCATACTCTCCTAGTATTGATAGCGTGGCCATTATATCAGGGTATGTAGGGATTGAGCCAATTGAAAGATTGGAAGCTCTCCCAAGCAATATACATGCTACTGTTATCTATGGCATGTATGGAAGTGAAAACATTTCGGCACCTCTTCACAAAGCTTTGGTCGAGCTTCAAAATAAGTTACCAAATGTGGAAATTCTGTACTCCACAGTTCCAGTGCATTCAAAAATCTATTTTTGGGAAGAAGGAGACGATATTAAAAGTGCATTAATTGGTTCGGCGAATTTTTCTGTAAAGGGGCTTAGGAATGACTATAGGGAGGTGCTCTCAGACGTAGACGAAGAGGACTTCTCTGACTTCAAAACATATTATGATTATGTTCGAAAGAGAAGTCTGAAATGCACTGATGAAAGAATCATAGTCAGGAAGATGTCAAAGGGTTATCGGACTTCAAAAAATCTTCAAACATTATTGGCCAAGGGAATATGTAGGGCATCTTTCCTGGACAGAAAAGGTTTTGTTCCAAAGAAGTCTGGACTCAACTGGGGATTTAGTAGAGGACATGTGAAAGAAGGAGATGCGTATATTCCGATAACAATGGAGAATATTCGAAATTTCCCAAACATGTTTCCTCCAAAGAAGTACGTGTATGGAAATGAGAATACCAATTCAACAGGGAGGAAAAATCGCGAAAATGATGAAGTGGAGATGATTTGGGATGATGGTACCTTTATGACAGGTCTACTAGAAGGTCAACATGCGGTAAAAGAAGATAACATAATCTATCCTAAGCAACTAAGTTCAAGTCCCCAAAAATCGATTTTAGGTGACTATTTACGCAAGCGCATCGGAGTCCCCAAGAATCACGTTATCACCAAGACGGATTTAAAAAAATATGGTCGTTATTCTGTAGATATAAGCCTAATTGGCGAAGGTATCTATTATATGGATTTTTCTGTAAATAAGAAATGATATGGCACAATTTGAAGAAGCTTCCCCAATCTGTAGAGGAAAGAACCTGTCATGGGAAACAATCCTCCTGTTTTTTAACAATATGCCTAAGGCTCCCATGCCTAAAGCAGAGTTTAATTCATATGTAGAGTCAAGGATGGATTCATGGATAAGAACTCATAGTCAGTTGGCAAGGCAGCTCGCTTTTTATTATGAGGCTGATGGAATATGTTATCCACGATTCACAAAAGAAACCGATTATTCTGACTTGTTCAAGTATATGCAGAATTGGGCAGCGAAGTATTTCATTCCTAACCCATATGCCCCTAGTTTAAAAGACTTCAAGCCTACAAGTATTTATGTTGCTGTAAAGAAAGCTGTACAGAGTGGAGAAACTGACTTTGATAAGATATTAGACTCTATTTTTGGCGTCTCGTTAAGTAGTCATGATAAAATCAATGTTTATCTTTCAAATTTTACAGACCTTATTATCTCTCCAGATAAAAAAGTAACAATAAATACAGGTACAACGCACGTCGAGACCGAATTACATCCTGCACAAGAAAACGCAACTGATGCCAAAAAATATTTCGACTACTTCTCTGTATTGCAAGATGAGCATGTCTACAAAAAAGATAATTTAGTTATTGAGGAAAAAGCATCACAAGTTATTTACTATGGTGCTCCTGGCACAGGAAAATCTTTTGAGATAAATAGAATCACTAAGAACAAGGAAGTAATTCGCACTACTTTCCATCCAGATAGCGACTATTCAACATTCGTTGGCGCATATAAGCCAACATCTATTGAAGTTCCTGTTCGTGATGTGACGGGCAAGGTTATTGTAGAGAATGGTAAGCAGGTGACAGAGAACCGCATTGTCTATGAGTTTGTGGAACAGGCATTCCTTCAGGCATATATCAAGGCATGGGATGCTTACGCCAAGGCAGCAGAGGGAGAAAAGGCTGAGGAGCAATATCTGGTGATAGAGGAAATCAACCGTGGCAATTGTGCACAGATATTCGGTGACCTGTTCCAGTTGCTCGATCGTAATGGCTACGGATTCTCTGACTATCCCATTCAGGCTGATAAGGACATGAAGAAGCAGTTGGGCAAGGCTTTCAGTGGTAAGACGATAGCCAATGCAGAGCGCATCAACAACATCTATGGCAAGGACATCGTGAGTAAGGTGCTGAGTGGCGACATTCTGCTGTTGCCCGACAACCTGTATATTTGGGCAACAATGAACACCTCTGACCAAAGCTTGTTCCCCATCGACTCGGCCTTCAAGCGCCGGTGGGATTGGAAGTATATGCCTATCTGCGAGGGTAAGGAGAATGGTGTGTCGCTGGGGTGGAGGATTAAGGTGAATGGCCAACTGTACGACTGGTGGCAGTTCGTGGAGAAAATCAATGCTGAGATCAACGAACAAACCAAGTCGGAGGACAAGAAACTGGGCTACTTCTTCTGCAAGGCGCAGGATGGTGTGGTGAAGGCTGAGACGTTTGTCTCGAAGGTTATCTTCTATCTCTGGAACGATGTGTTCAAAGACCAGGCGTTTGGCAGCGACATCTTCCGCGATGGTGAGGAAGAACTGACGTTCAACTCCTTCTATGATGTGGATGCTAATGGCAAGTCTGTCATCAAGGAGGATAAAGTGGAGTTGTTCTTGCAGAATCTGGGAGTAGAAGCCGTTGAGGATTCAGATGAAGAGAGTGAGAAGAATGAAGATATTGCAGAAGCAGAGCAAGGCAAAGACTCCAAAATCAGACTGACAGTGGATTTCCCAGACGGAACAAGAATAGCAGGAGCCACAAAGTTTGACTCATATACTCAGGCATTGGAGAAGATTGGTTTGGATAGAGCTTATAACGTCGCATCAAAGATGAAATATCATAGGCTTCATCATCCCTTGATTGATACGGTAGAACAAGAAGATATAGTGAATGACCAAGTTTACAACTATGTGAAATTTGGCGATTACTATGTTGTTAAAGGTATCAACGGAAAGACTATGAGAAATATGATGTTTCTCTTATCTGACGAGTTAGACCTGAATCTGACCATTACATACCAATAGAACTCTATGCGCATACTGATTGAAGAATACAGATACCTGGCTGACGATGTGAGGCAAACCATTCATGGCATTGATGCCTTGGAGGACATCGAAGGCTACGTCTCGGTGAACTATGTGGGGTATTACTTCAATAGTCACCCTGACGTGTACGACTGTGTCTTTATTCTTCCCAAGGTGCTGTTGGAGGTGAGGGATGGTCAGGAACTGGTGTTCGGACAGTATAAACCAGAAGACATTATCTGCATAGGCGAAGGCTCACCTTTGACTGAGGAGCAGAAGAACTTCATCTACGACTTCTCGGTGTGGATATACCGTGCCGTGGTGGTGTTCTACAACGACAAGCGCAACGATACGTCGATAGTCTATCACAAAAAGATGGCGCAGGTGAATCGTGGCCGCAAGCAGCGCAACAACACCTTCCTCGACATCCTGCTGTCGCTGATACAGTTCAACGATGACAATCAGCAGTTCTTTATGTTCATCATCAAGAATATGCATGCGGGATTTAACAAAATCAACTGGACACGAACCATAGCCCGGACTACGGCGGTGGTACAGGACAACAGTGCCATCTACGTGAACCCCGTGAACAAGAAACGGCAGATAAACTTCGATGAGGAACTGCTCGTCATCTTCTTCTCCATCCTGAACTACATCCATGAGCACTACGGATTCCCCGTCAGCATCAACTGCAATTATGAACTGATAACAGGGCGCAAGTTCGAGAACTATCTGAACGGACTGGGGAAGATACGGCTACAACAGATAAAGTACAAATACTTCTCAGACAAGGCCCTGCAACTCTGGAACCTCTGCTATGCCTTCTTTGACAAGGCGAAGAACGTGACCATCGACATGGGGCAGAAGGACTATCTGTTGGTGAAGAACTTCAATATCGTGTTCGAGGCCATTATCGACGAACTAATTGGCGAGACGGGCGAAGTGCCAGCCGGACTAAAGAAGCAGGAGGACGGCAAGATGGTTGACCATATCTATACCTACAAGGGGCTGACCACGCATAATGAGGATACACCTATCTATTATATAGGCGACTCGAAGTACTATAAGCGCAACAATCCGATAGGTCGCGAGTCAGTGGCCAAGCAGTTTACGTATGCCAGAAATGTGATACAGTGGAACCTGAACCTCTTTATGAAGGGCGACCCAGAAGATGAGGACTGGAAGAAGGACTGGAACCAGTTCCGTGAGGTGCCGAAACTGAGGGATGACGTGACGGAGGGCTATAACATCATACCCAACTTCTTCATCAGTGCCACGATGGAGGAGGATTTGAGCTATAGGGACACCATCCGACTGACGGAGAAGAAGAACAAATACTTCACGTCTGACCAATTCTCCAACCGATTGTTCGACCGTGATACGCTGTTGGTGTGCCACTACGATGTGAACTTCCTGTTTGTGGTATCGCTCTATGCGCTGAACAACAAGTCGAAGAAAGCGGGATGGAAGAAGAAAGTACGCAGGATATTCCGTGAAGAGATACAACGGATGTTGCAGCAGAACTACCAGTTCTATGCCATGAAGTCGCATCCTGACGAGGACGGCAAGCGGTATATCAAGACCCACTTCCAAGACGTGCTGGGAAAGATGTACACACCCTACGAGAATACGGATTACTACTCGCTGGCTCTCGATAAGAAGGACGAAGTGAACAATGCCACACTGTTGGATGAACTGCGCAAGCACTTCTATGTGGTGGAGTGTTCGTTGGGTGACAATCCGCAGGAGGTAATCAGTCAGGCTATCATAGAGACACCTGCACTGATCAAGGAGAAACCTGCCGAGAAGAACATCCTGACAGGACTGGTGCGCAGGACGGACAGCAACTACAAGAAGTTTATGGATCATGTGGCAACATCGTATGTAATGGAGAAGATTCCAAATATCAATATGATGAATATCCGCTATTTCCTGCCAATGGTTGCCGGAGCCATCGATGGCTACTACGAAGTGGAGCGTATCGGATTCACTACTGTTGGAGTCAATCCTGCATTACGGTTGCGATTGGGCAGATATATCCCCATTGGTGACAGCATGGTGGAGATATACCGCTCGAAGATGCAGCCAGGCGAACTAATATCATACGACTATACGATGAAGATGTATAACGGAGAAATCTAAACGATGATGGAAGAAAACCTAAGACAACGAGCTACTAAGAAATTGCTGAGAGTGACCATGCCTGACGGCACGGTGATATGCCATAAGAGTGCCACGATGACAATGATTGACGTATTGGTGGCTATCGGCTCAGAGAACTTTCCCAAGATAACGACAGAGAACTGTCATCTGCCCCTTCTGAGCAAGGAAATCTATCCTAAGTACAAAGACTGGATGAAACCCGTATGCGACGGATGGTACATCAATGCTCAGAGTGACACAGGGCAGAAATACATGCAACTCACCTCTATCAAGTCACAGCTTGGCATTGCAATGGAGGTAGAAATGGGAACGGGCTTCATTACGAGTGATGCAAAGGTCGTTCAGAAGTCGAAGAAGAAGGACGATAAGCTGCTGGTGAGATTCCCCAATGGCGAATATGCAGCAGGTGAGAATCCCATTGATACGCTGATTGATGCCATCTGGCAGATTGGCCCAGACAACATCCGACGGAAAGAACTGACTTTTAAGGATAAGCCCATCATCACCTTGTCGAAGCAATACAACGGTCAGGTTCAAGTGGGGCAGAATCTATGGCTCACAGTTCCTAACCAGACGAAAGACAAATACAAGATGCTCCGCATCATTGACGTGATGATGAAGTTGGGGTTGGAAATTTCAATCATATAGACAATTGGATATGAAGCATCGAATATACGTGGCCAGCAGTTGGCGCAACGAATACTATCCAGAGGTGGTGGCGAGGTTGCGGGAGGCAGGACACAAGGTGTACGACTTCCGTAATCCACCATCTGGAGATCCTGGCTTCAAGTGGAGCAGTGTGAGCGAGAACTATATGGAGTGGACGCCACAGCAGTACCGCGCTATGCTCCATCATCCTAAAGCTGAACGACAGTTCCACAACGACGTAGAGGCGATGGAGGCATGTGACGTGTGTGTGTTGGTGCTGCCATGTGGCAGAAGTGCGCATACTGAAGCCGGATGGTTTGCTGGCAAGGGTCGAACCACGATTGCCTATATCCCTGAACGGCAGGAGCCAGAATTGATGTATAAGTTGTTCTCGGCAGTATGCTGCTCATTAGATGAACTAATTGAAGCGTTGAAGTAATATGGATAGGCTCACTGCACAACAACGCCAAAGACAGTAGGGACTGGTACCAGTTTCATAACTATTTGAACGGCCAGAACTAGTCCTGCGACACCAATTAATCCAGATAGCAATGAAGATACCTGATGTGGTATTACAGGAGGCCAGCGAGACAATGGAAATGCTGGAGGGCACAATTGTTTACTTGGGCAAAATAGGCGATGGCAGAGATGTTTATCTACTTGAGCAGCCTATTGATGCAGAGACTGGTTTTCCATTCGTATACTTGTACGATGGGCAAAGTGCTATGGAAATAACAGGTTTCGAGGCTTTGGATATTATTAATGAGGTAGAAAAACGAAGTACAATGGGGACATGACAATACTGTCCCTACTGTTCTCTATAATTGTTAATGGAATGTTAATAGATTTTTTTGCCCTCAAAAAAGTGAAAAAGTGGGTCTAGCCTACATAGTGTTATTTAACATGTTGCTATACAGCTATTTAGCATATGTAGGCTTGCCTTTCAAGCCTACATAGAGCCTACATTAGCCTACATGGAGATAATTTTCTAGAAAATATGTCAAATTCTCTAGAGAATTTCGTAAATTATCTAGAGAATTTTCTAATTATACAGCTAATATGGATGCGGGAACAGCTGTCTCAGAGCGGACAACAGCTAAAACGAAAGTGTTAACAATTGATAATATGTCAAGTAGATTTACTTTTTATGTAGGCTTAATGTAGGCTTGAAAGGCAAGCCTACATATATTAAACCATTGAATACTAATTAGTTAACTGTACCAATGTAGGCTGAAGGCACTTTTTTACTCTTTTGAGGTTCTGCGTCAATTTGGGTGGTAAATTCTTGTCACATTATTTAACTAACAAATTGATAATCAACACATTAGTTAACTAAATAAAGTTGCAGATGTGCGTATTTTTTCGTATCTTTGTGTGTGAAACGAAGAAAGAAAAAGCGCCCATCTGCATGGCGCAAAGGTACGAAGAAATCTGGACTTACCAAAGTAATCGACCAGATAAAATCAATTGTGAGTGAAAAATGCTGTTCCTGGCATATCGGATTGGATAATATGA
>Ga0247609_10003614_pt1 | contig 15638 bp, 12 predicted proteins | sample 172DNAGHGlowgp2_FD_193487 | JGI IMG/M metagenome (GOLD analysis project Ga0247609, IMG submission 193487) | Sheep rumen microbial communities from Palmerston North, Manawatu-Wanganui, New Zealand - 1728 DNA GHGlow gp2 | ecosystem: Host-associated > Mammals > Digestive system > Stomach > Rumen ...
GCACCATAAATTGTATTAGCAGAAGCAGCGTCTCCATTAGTACCGATAAGTTCAGTCTTAGCACGAGTAGCTGCACCAGCCTTGTCAGCAGCAATAGAATCAACAGCAGTAATAACGCCTTCAACCTCAGTGACGCCCGTTACAACTGCGACAGCTTCTGTGTCGGTATCGGTAGCCGCAAGAGTAGCATCAACATCAGCGTTAAGAGCAGCAACACCCGCACCAGTCTTTTCATCGACGTAATCAACTACAGTAGTAGCAGTTGCAGTTGCAGGAATAGTTCCAATTGTATCAAGAGCAGCCTTAACATTAGAAGTGCCATAAGCAACATTTTGAGCAGTTAAAGCAACTTCATCAATGCTAGTGATTACACCATCAACCTGAGTAATACCAGTTACAACACTACCTGCAGTAGCATCAAGATCAGCATCAAGAGCCTCAACTGCATTAGTAATCTTTTGATCGACAGTTCCACCAGTTCCAACAGCAGACTCTAAAGCATTGATAGCTTGAGCAACTGTCTTAGCAGGAGTTTGTCCCTGAGCTTCCTGATAAATAATCTTAGAAGCAGCGATTTCACCAACAGTAGCGGTAATTGTATGATTAGTGTCGGTTAAAGTGATTTCATTGGTACTAGAAACTGAATTATACTCAATAAGATCAGCAACATTAATATAGAAAGTGTCGCCATTAGCAATTGTCATTGCGATATAAGCACCAGAAGTTACTTGCTGTCCGCCAATTGTAATTGGATTTTCAGAAGTAGGATGAACAAGTTCACCATTAGTGGCAACCATATCCTTAGCAATATCGATTACGCCATTGGTGATTGGAGTTCCACCTTGGCTAAAGGTATAACGATAAGCATATGAATCACTAGCTCCACCAGCAGTCTTAGTAACTGTAACTGCAGCGTTAGTTCCACCAGTTCCAATCGCAGTATAGAGCTCAGCAAGAGCACCCTCTACATTAGTTGCGGTAAAATTACCTGCAGTATCTGCGATAGAAGCATCTGCGGCAGCTCCACTCTTAGCGATAGCTGCAAGACTATTATCAAGAGTTGTAACTAAACCTGTAACAGTTTCATCGCCTGCTGCAATACTCTGATCAATGTAATCGATAAGATTGTCGTAATCACCTGCAACTGGAAGCTCACCAATGTAATCTTCAAGAGTAGCAAGATCAGCAGCTACATCAGAAGCGCCACCATCATAGAGGGTAGAGCCCTTATAGATCTGATGAGAATTGCCGATAAAATAAATAGTATTGCTATCAAATGCAGCAATTTGCTCTGGAGTTGCACTAGCAGCATATACAAATTTAACTAAATTAGCAGCCATTACATCTTCCTTTCGTCGTAAGTGCTAAATACCCTCTCAGGTATTAGCGTTTGCAATTAGATTATATGTATTCAATTGAGGTTTCCAATTGTAAATACCATTATCTGTATAATAAAGAAGTCCTTCTTCTCCTATTGAGGGGAAAACTTCTTTTGTTTCACCATAAATAATCGGAGAAACATTAGTAGGAGTAACTTGGCGTCATACTTTTGTAGCAGTTAAACGTCAAATTAAATTAGTTTCTTCTACATAATAAAAGCCAGGTGCGGCAAATACAGCATTTAAACGATCCGCATCTGTTTCAAAAGTTCTAATTGTTTTATATATAAAACGTTGACTTTTCATATCAAGAGCTATAATATTATCATCTGGACAATAAATAATTTGTCCATCAACAATCTCTAAAGAGTCAATTTTTTTAGAGGTAGTGTAAACTAACTTCATTTGTGCCATAATAGTTTATCCTTCCTCTTCAAAATCTTCTTCAGTTCATTCAACAAACTGCATTGCAGCCCATAAAGCATCATGCTCTCCTTGAGCTTCTTCTATTGCAACGCTTAATTTTTCATCGACTTCTCCAAGAGTAGCATACTCTTGAATTTGGTCTTGAGTTACAAAGTCACGACCTTGTTCTTGAGTAATATAATTATTTAATTGCTCAATTAAATCTTCTTCTGTAACATAATCATTAAGAGCTTGCTGAATAAGTTCAATAACTTCTTCTTCTTTTAATCCGCAATCACATTTAATATCAGTAATTTTAGCTGCAACTTCACGAACTGCGGCAGCTACATCTGCAACTGTTTCTGCAATATTATCTGTTCTATTAATTGCAGTTTCAACGGATTCTCTTAAATCTTGTATAGCTTCTTCGTTAGTTTGTTCTTTCTCTTGGAGCTCATTAGCTAATATAGTAAAATCTTCAATTGTTTCTAAAGCTTCATTAGCTACTCCCAAAGCATTTTCTGCAATACGTTTAGCTTCTTCTGAAATATTTTTTGAATCTATTGCAATTCGTTGAATATTCATAAAGGCAAGCTGCATATCTTCAAATTCAATTTTCTGATCAATCATTTGTTTACGAGCTTGATCTTCTACAGAAGCCAATCTAATTACAGCTTTTTGAAACTCAGTAAAATCATCAGTTCCAACAAAAGAAGACCCATCGTTCGGGTCAATTAAAACATGAATTGTAAAATTAACTGATGTAGAAATACTAGTTTCATCAACAATTTGAATACAAGCTAAGACATTACCTTCATATAACATTGACTTAGGATAATGAATTTCTCATGTCGGTGGAAAATCTTCATCATCTTCATCTGTTATTTCAGTAAATACATTATATCCCTTAATATTTTTCTCTTGATGATACCAAGAGAGATAAACTTTTGTACTAGGAGTAAACCGTGCAGCAGCTTCTTGTGTAAAGATAATCCGTAAAGCACGTCCTGCGGCATCTCCTGCGCCAACTACTACAGGGTCTGTAATATTCTGGCTTAGTGTTTTCATATTAATAATTGTTGCTTTTAATTCATTAGCCACTCTGAATATCCTCCCCTCTACAGCTCATTAGTTAGCGACGATGTTTCATAATAACTAACACGTGGCAACTCTCTTACTTCTTCCATTAAATGATCTATAAAAGTGTCACCACCCGCAGTTTTATAATATAAATAGCGTCTCTCTATTGATTGTAAAGATAAATCATCAATCTTTTTAAATTCATAGCAGAATTTGTGATGAGCATCTAATAAATCACTTCTTGAATTCTCTTGGAGACGCTCTTGTACAAGAGCTAAAGATCGATCTAATTGAATTTGATGTTCATGAGTTTGCTCATTTTGAGCTTTTAATTCATCAACTTTTTCTGCTAAACCATCTATATGATTGTCAAGATTTGTTGTTAAATCATCTATTTTTTTATCAAGATTAGTTCAACGTTCTTGACGTTTATATTTTTCTCCCACATGAACATTAATTTTTTCTAATCAATATTCAATAAGAGATCATACTACTTTACCAGCGCCTAATAATCCTACAACCAATAATAACAATTCTGATAGAGGGTAGGATGATAATAAACTATTTAATTCATTCACATCCTACTCCTTTCTGTCATTTATAGATATAGATCATTTTATTGTTCTTATATAAAATTGCCCTATGCTGTTCTATAATAAGCAGTAAGTGATATCACTTCACCAGTAGAATCATTTACTAAATTCGGTAATAAATTGCTATCGCCAATTTCAATTCAAGATCCTCCTAATATTTCAGAGGGATTATTATCAGTATTTTGTCGACAATAATATAAAGAGCCAACTGGTCAAAGAATATCAACAATATTAGTTCATACACCTGCATTTTCCATAATATTACTCTCCTAAAATTAGCTTATTCGGATATATGCATTAAAATTAATATTACCTTGTGATATAAAAGTTATTAATTCCCACGATCCACCAAAAACTTCTGCTGGATTAAGTCCAGTATCTTTTTTTGAAAAATAAATACTATCTACTGGTCAAATAAGATCGGTAAAAGACACAAAATTTCCATCCATTTTATTTTACCTCCTTAAATTTCAACTCAAATACCACAATGATTATAATCTCAATAATTAAATTCATTTGATTGAGAAGGATTATCATTTAATGCTGGTTGTTCTGCACAAATTGCTGTACCAAATAATTTTGTGTCAAATTTACTTCCTGAAATTGTTCCATCTTTAATTTTTTCTCCAGAAATAGTATCATTAGCAAGATTGTTATTTAAGTCTAAATTTGTAGCCATATGATCAGCTGTAATTTTTCCTCAACTAGGATTTCCTGTTGAATCAGTTAATCATGTTTTAGAAAAATTATTACCTCCTGCAATAACTGCACCATTACTTTCTTTGGTATTTAATTTTGCTCTAATAATACTATTTAAATCAGTAGAATTTATAACAGATACATTTAAAGAATTATCGCCTATTATACGTGAACCATTAATAGTTTCAGAACCATTAGAAGTAAGAAAACCTTCTAAATTATGAATATGCGTTCCCGCGGCAGTAATATGTCCATAATCGTCATAAGTTATATAAGGAATTTCTAAGGTAGTATATCCAAATGTTTCAGAATCTGTACCAGCAGTACCTGATGTAATTTTAGTGTTAGAATGTTTAATAGTGAGGCCATCTACTACAATTCCAGCTGTTCCTGAGATATCAATTCAATTACCTTTTTCATTTAAAAGTTTATTAGAACTACCGGCAGGATCAAGTACAGGTCCACTAACTAAATTACCGTTTGCATCTAATTTAGCTAAAGCATCGGGTGTAATAGATTTAGGACTAGTGACATTATGAATATTATTAGTATCAGTTATTTGATTTACTGAAACAGTAATTCCAGAAGGGAGAGGCATTTGTCCATTATTTATAATATTTTGATTACCATTTTGTTCTTCTACTGTATTAGGAGTTAATTGAGTAATAGGAATTTTTCAATTAGATGAAGGATAAATTTCATAAGAAATATTTCCATTAGGTATTTCTTGACCATTCTCATCTTCCTCTTTAACTACGTGAGAAGTTCAAATATCCATTCATTCATTATAGCTCTTTGGATTGCGGAGCTTATGAGTTAACTGTGTTTCTGCCATTTGCTACCTCCTTTAAGTCGCATCCTCGTAAGCTGCATTTATAATTAGATAAGGATTGTCTTGTCCTTTCTTAATTGTTACAGTTATTGTTTCTCGATTCATAGGTTTAAATTCTAAGATATCTTTTGTTGTTAAAACGAAATCTGTAGAGTTATCAATAGAAAGAACTATGGGCCAATCATTATCTTCAAATTCAGAAAGAGGGATAGAGTGTGGATGCTCTATCCCTAATTGTAAATATTTAACATTTGATTTATTAAAAATTACTTGATTTGTACTAAAAGGGCCAACATATTGTTCTAATCTCATAATTAAGACCCACTTCCAAGTCAAGGAGAAAAATCATTACTGGAATAATTAGCATTATCATTAGATTTAGGTGTTTCCATAAAATAAATTTTAGGATAAAGATTATTGGCATCAGAAGGAATTGTGCTATTTTCAGATTGTATATAGATATTAGAATTTCCACTTAAACTACCTGAGCTACCTGAATCTCCAATTATACCCGCAGAAACTCATCTATTTGTTAATTGGTTGTAATAAAATATTGCAGAAGAATAAGGCTCTGCATTTCCAATAGAAGCTATAACTAAACCACCAGAAACATCAGTTCCTTCTACTTTAATTCTACCATCATTATCGCCGCCAATAGAATTAGCTGCTGTATCATCAAAATTTCTTGTACTTAAATTATTTAAAGCTGTAGGGACGCTTTCGTATGTACCATCTAAAGTATATACAATCCCAGCAATAGTATTTCCTTTTACTTGGCCTAAATCAGTTCATTGATTATTATCTCCGCGGAAAAGAATATATAAATGACCATCTATTGGACTAGCATTGTCTTTTATGGTAGTAATTTCACTATCATTTGATTTTGCTTTATTATAAATTTCTGTATTAATAATATCTCTAATTTGAAAATTCTTAGGATTTATTGAATTACCATCTGTAATAGGATGCCAAGAATCTTCTGTCGCATCATCTGTATTGAACTTATATTCAATAGATCCATTTTCAGTAATCCGCATTTGTGAAATGTAAGAAATAGAATTATCTGTTGATGTTGATAATTCTATATCATTAGGATATCCAGCATAAGTAAAAGTAATAATACCAGTAGTAGGGTCAAATTTATTATCTTTAATTAAAGGAAGTGTTGCAATCTCTACCTTTTCATTAGTATTTTTAGTTGCAATTACCTTACCATAATTTTGATTATTTTTATCTGTGATGACTTCTAATGTTTTCTGATAAATAATGTTTCCTACTGTAATAGGATCCATGTCAGAATAATTAAAAGTTATTTCACCGGTATTATCTGAGTAAGAAACAGATTTAATTAAATGCAGATTTTTTTCTATAGTATATGAATGATCTATGGTACTATAATTTTCTCCAAGAACATCTGCTAATTTATCATTATTAAAAGTTATCTTAAAAGTAAAATTACCATAATTTTCATTGTTAACGTTTTTATTATTTACATCTATACTAACACCAGTAATTCAAGTAATTTGACCTAAAGATATTGCCATTTCTGGAGCAGTTGAATAATAAACATTTAAAATACCGTCTGAAGTTAATTCTATTTTGCTTATATCCTCATATGCATCAATATATTGATAAACATTAGTAATAGTTGTAGTTTTAGGATTATATAATCTTCATTTTGCTACTCAGTATGTTTTTTCAGTAGGATTTTTAATTTTTGTTGTATCAATAGAATAAATATCTGTATTTTGATCATAAATTATTGCATCAAAATCATATAAAGTATCAGGTTTAATATGATTGTCTTTTCCAACAACAAATAATTGCTCTGGTCCTATACCTCTAGCCCCTCTTGGAATATGAAAACTATAATTTTTATAAAAAGGGTGTTCGTTAGAAGAATCATCTACAAATATTGTTCCATTATAAGTATAATTTTCTTCTGTGCCAGTCACATCATAAAATGTATAAGGAATTTCAAATCCTAAGTAAATTCAAGCATCATTGTTTTTACCATCTGTTTTTCGCTGAACATTACATCATGTATATCTAATAGTATCATTGTATTTATTATCAACTTTTCCTGGCACCATTTGAATATTTGCGTTATTTGTTCCAGGGACACCTGTTTCTGATACAACTATATCTTCAAAACTATTAGGAATTGCAGATGTAATATTACCAAAGCTATTTTTATACGCATAATCTCAATTAGAATTGTCTAAAGGAGCTATTTCAGAATCGTAAGTAGGTAAAGTTCCTACTGCTTTTTTACGTTCTGCATCTAAAGATCCAAAATCAAAATTAGGAATACCGCCTGAAGGTCCAACAATCTGACCAACATATTCTGCATATAAAGTATCTTCAGTATTAACTAATTTATTATCAGTTTGTTTTAAAGTACGACGATATAATTTACCATTATTAGGATTCATTTTGTTATCTGTGTCAATTATACAAAGTTCTCCATATCAAACATCTGTATAATTAATATTTTTTAAACATTCATCCATAGTAAATGGTTTTAGAGTATTTTCATCTCATTCAAGTTCTGCGCCCGCGACATATTCTGTTGTATTAAAAACATCATTTAATCAACGAGCTTCTTCTTTAGTTAATTTAGTTGTATTACCAAGACGTCCTTGATAAGCCAAATCTTCTGTATTTATATATTTAAATTTAGCTTTAATAACGGGGGAAACTCCTTGCTTTCCACCGTAGAAACTTTCTAAGGCCATAATGTTTCCCCCTAACTAATTATTTTATATTCATAATCGATTGTAAATCTATCTTTTATTGGGTCATCTGGATCTACTACAACGCCTAATTCATTTATAGTAAAATCATTTAATTCATAAAAACCACTTTGCCCAATACGAATTTCTTCACCATTAATATCAAGTAACTGTTCAGGATGGCCCCAAACTCCGATATGAGTAAGAGTATTTGTGCCGCTTTGAATTTGAGATACACCTGAACTTCCACCTTCTAAAAGATTGGATACATGATATAATTTTAAATCAATTTTCTCTATATCTAATATTGTACCATAATAAGTATTTTTATCTTCACTATCTATATATTGAATACTTTGTTGATCTGCACCAGATCTATCTGTCTCAATTAAAAGAAATGGATATCCACCAGTTAAATTATATTTTGGTGAAAAAATAAAATCATAAGTAATTGTTGAACTATTATTTTCTTTTAATTTTCAATTTTGAGGAAGAACTGGAGTGAAAAATTTATCATCCATTAAAATATAATCATTAATATTAGTACCAAAATAATATCTATATTCTTCACCTCTATTAGAATCTTTCATAAGATAAATATCTCCAGGCACAAAAAAACTTGGATTATTTCCATCATTTAAATCATATCTATGCTCTTTGTCCCATAAATGTACTTTTACATCACCGCTTTGATCTCCTGCCGCAAGTGATTGTCCCTCAGGCACTTCGTATAAAATTACAGGAGAAAAAGCATTATCGTTAAGATTTGGAGTTGGTGGAACAATTAATTGTTTTATTTGTTGAAAACGATTAGTGTTAATAGCAGTACCACTATTTGAATCTCCAGCACATAATTTTAAATTTAATTTTAAATTATATTGGTTATTTTGAGGTATAGTTAAGCGCATATAAAAAGTACGACCATATTGAACAACAGCATTATTGTCTACAATAGGTAATTTAATATACACATCTTGATAATCATTATTTAAATAATATTGATAATCTTTTTTTGGAATAGTTAATTCAGTAAGATAATTATAATTATTATTATATCTATATTGTCCCATTCCATAACTAGTAGTGCGCGCCATCTGACACCTCCTTATAATCTCTCTGATACTTCATTAAGTGATACTGTCATATTTGCTCCGGGTCCAAGAGCGAGAGAAATATTTTGTACCATAAAATCTCCATATGTATTAGTACTATAATCTGATACTTCAACTCTACTATTGGGTTCAAGATAAAAAGCAGGTAAAGAAGTAATTGATACAACTTTTTGATATTTAGTATGCGCAAATAATTCATATCTTAAAATTTCATAAGCACTATTTAAATAGCCACCTGTTGTTAAACAAGCAAAATCATTATCAGATACCTGAACCCATGGCTGTCCATTTTGATTACATTCTTCTCGTTGAGCCATTAACATATCTTTTTTAGTAGTAATATCTCTTAATTCTGTGACTGTAGTATTGTCAGATCAATTTTGATCTGGATTATCTTTATTTAAGAAAACAACATTTGGTATTTCAGGTCTAAATAAGCAATTAACATCATTTTCATTACAAACATCCATGCGACGACCTATATTTTGAACACTATATTCTCCAAGAGAAGAAGAACTTGCATCAATTATATCAAAATAAAAATTACCTTGAGCAAGACTCTTGTAATGAATTACTTGTTCCGCATCTTCTCCAAAGAAACATTGTTTATCTCTGCGGAGATCATATTCATTGGGTCAAAAAGAATAAATATCTTGATAATATGGCCCTGGGTCTAATCCTAATGCATTAGCTTCTATACCATAAAGATATAAAAAAGTTCTTCAATCAATTGCATGATATTTACCTAAAGTATAACCGGCAGTTAAATCTGGAATTGTTGAACTATAAATAATAGGATTTTTTTGTTCTGATTCTAAATCACTAGGGTTATCTTTAAGATATAATTTTTGATAATGAGATCCTAGTCAAATTCAAAATTCATGAGTAGATCCATCATAAGTATGATATATTTGATCCATGTTACCAACTTCTGGTAAAGTAATAGTTGTATTTGTATTACCTTCTTCATCGATTTCTATATTGGTAATTGCATCATATCATTTACCTAAACGATTAGTCTCAAGAACGATTTGATCATTATAAGCTTCTGGATGAGTATAATAAATTATATCATCAAAAGCTCCATAAGAACCCACATAAGCTTGACCAGCCATTTCTTCTTTAGATAAAATTTTTGAATATTTCGGGGTAAAAATACTTGCTTCTGCGTTTACATATTCTATAATCTCAGGTTTTTCATCTATTACACATCTATAACGAATAAGATATTCAGCATCGCTTGTTGTGCTTTTTCTAATTCCATTAATGACAAAATCATTTTTTATATTATCATAATTTGGTGTTACGCTAATAGATGTAATGTTATTAGAATCTGTAAAAGAATACATTGTTTTCTCATTAGTAGTCTCTACTAAATATTGTATTTCAGATCCAGTATCTAACTGAAATTGACCCTCTTGTAAATTAATACGGCGTCCAGGGTTGCCCGATTCTTGAAGTACAATATTAGATTGAGTAATATTTAAATAATTCTTTATTTCTCTAAAATGAAAAATTCCATATACATCATAAAAATATTCATAATTACCTAACTGATTTTTTATGGTATCAAGAATTGTACATACAGTATCCCCTGCACCGCCAGTAATTTCTGAAGTAGGAACAAAATCCGCATATACATAACCTATATCGTCACCCTGATCATATTCATCTACAATTTTATTCGCGGGGCGTTCTGTGTAAAATTGATAATTTACTTGTAAAATATTATCGCTAGTTGCTTGTTCTAAATAAGCAGGAGTTTCTCCATTTCATTGCATTACTTTGCGGATACGTAAAGGAACATCTTGTACAATAATATTATTTAAATCTTCTCCGCCTCAATGATGCACTAATTCTGTAATAATATTATAATATAAAACTTTTTGATCTGTTAACGTACCATCAGACAATTGAGTAGTCATAGTGTCAAATTGTACTGTAGAGGGTAATTCTCCTCCTACATCACCATTTAATAAACACATTTTATCTTTCAGTTGTAAAGATAAATTAACTGCAGATGTTGTTGAAGAATTCATACTAAAAGAATTTATATAAAATACACCTTGCGGGAACCATAAAATTGGTCAATCAGGATATTGATCTGTATCATTTTTAATGCCAATTTCAATAAATATTTTTTTATTTAACGCAAAATCCATTTGCATTTCATCTATGTTGTAAGATCCACCATCAACAGAGCAAGATAAAGATGCAGTCCTTCTTACGCTACTACTACCATCTTTAGTAATAGATCCAGAAGATATTACTCCATCTATTTCTTTTATAGGTCTTTCTTCTCAATCTAAAAGAGTCATATTTATATATTGTCTTTGATTAACAAAATTATCAAGAAGCGCCAAGAAATGGCGCTTCTCTTGTTCTTTATTTAAATTATAAATATAAGGATTTTCTAAATAAGGGTTGTCTTTTAGATGAGCTGTATAAGATTCTTGAAGATATGGATATGTTTTTCTCATCTAAATCAGCTCCTTTAGTTTTGTGATTGTGGATCTCAGAATTTCTTTATAATAGTAGCTCTATATTCAATCATGCCATAAACGGGGACTCTAGCGTAAGCAATAGATAAATCTTTATTTTTTATGTTTGGAAATTCAACATTAAATCAACCTTGATCTAAATAATAAATCTTATAATCATATCCCCCAGCCGTATTCGCAACAGCATAAATTGTGTTAGGTTCTGGTTGCAAATATTCTACTCGGTCAATATTAGTAGTTGATCCTAATTTATATCAATTACTAACAACTTGTCTAGCACTAGTTTCATCTCAAACTTCATCAGAAAGATATACTATTATAGGAACGCCTTCTCCAATTTCACTTGTATCTACTCAATCACTAATATCAGCACCAGTATTATTATAAACTACATACCAAAATTCACTATCAGAATCTGATGGATTTTGATTAATAGCATCATAAACAGAACCGTCAATAACATATTCTCACTCATCTAAATATTTTTGTCTAGAAATAGGAGCTTGTATCATACGCTTACCATTTACATAAAGTGCACTAGTAGGATAATCTGTTTGAAGATTTAAAACACCAGATCGACCTACAATAAATTTTTCAGAAGCTATATCTTGAGTTGACTGAATATTAAGAATGGTATAAGGAGTACCATCAAAACTGACAGCACTCCAAGAGTCAACCATCTGTTGAGTAACTGTACCCTGTGTTCCATTTAATTCTTCTTTGTCATAAGCTCAATATTTTGCTGAAATAATTGGTGCAATAGCAGTATTTCAATCTCATTCTCCTGAAACCTGCCCCACAATATTTTCTGCAGATTCATATGAATTTGGCTCTGTCTGATCGTCATATCTTAAATCGTAGTTTAAAATATAATCAATTGTTGCAGTAGCTCCATCATAAAGAGTAATTTCTTTAACTACCATATTAGAAGGAACCTGATAATAACCTTTTTCATTAACAAAAATAATACGTTCTAATGAAGAGTTCGCATTATGAGGAGAAACTAAAGTTAATTTTAATTTGTAGCCTAAGCCATAATTATTCTTTTTTCTTTGATTTATTTTATCATAAGCATAAGCATCAATAATAGAATCTATGCTTCTGCTTCCATCTTCCGGTGTTACATAAATACTTTCTCCACTATCTAAATTAATTTTAAAAAGGTTATTTCCTTTAGAATTTGTTCCAGGCATACTATCTTCTCAATCAGAAAGAAATTCACTAATAGACTTAACATTAGATCACGTAGTTCCTGAAATTCTATTTGTTATTGTTTTTGATATTCATTTATTATTGTCTTCATCAAAACTTAATTCGACATCTAAAATTTGATGATTTTCATCTTCAATTGTAAAATATAAATTTCCTTTTAAAGTACCTTCTGGTGTAAGAGAAGTTAAATCATATCATTGAGGTAAAGATTCAAATTGAATTTTTACATCTCGTAAAGTAATTGTGGCAGAATTAAACTGATAATTTTCATATAATCCTTGATAAAGATTTAATATATCTTCTTGAACACTAAAAGTAGGTACAGAAGATATTATATCATTGTCACTACTAATCAAAGAAATAGTCGCACTAGAATCCATTTCTTTTGCCGCGGAAACAATAGTAGTACCATTTGTTCCTTCTCTAGCTGTAACATGGAAAGTCTGTCCTAATTGTTCTCGACTAATAGTAGTATTAATGCTAGTCTCTTGTGCTCCAGAAAAATCTGCTGCATAAGAATTTTCAATAGGATAAATTCCAAGAGCACTAAGTTCGTCTAAAGAATTTCCATCTCCTACTTGATATACAGTACATGAAAAATTTCAAATGCGGCGACCTAGTTGAGAATTAGGGGTAAGACTAATTCCGTCAAGCATAACAATTAAATTACCTTCTGTCATAGAACGATATAATTTTGGTTCTCCATCGTTAAGTCATTCGATTGCTTGTTCACGGAATTCTCTTTCTCATCATCAATTACTTGAAGGATAAATATCATGAAGAGTTAATTTTTGAGTATCACGTTTTTGTTTTTTAACATTAGTGTCTGATTCAGATATATCTTGAGAATAGGTACCATTATACATTGTTTGAGTTTTTATATTACCGTCTTCATCTTCATATTCAGTTACGATAGTTCCAGTCTCTCGTACTGTATCATTGCGGATAGCATATTTTCCATCCATTCGCTCATCATAGATAGCCATTTCATCTTTGTAATCTAAATCGTTTAAAAATTTACGATTATAATCACTTTCTGCAACAATCATTCCATTAAGTTGAAATTGTCTATAATGAAGTTTAGCATTTTCTGCAAATTTAGGATAACGTCCTCCTAAAGTATCAATTTTAACTCGATTAACTACAGGAGTCATACTACCAATTTGAGCATTGTATCTAATAGCTAATTGTCTATCTCCTCGACTTAATAAAATATCATGAAAATCAGGGTAAACTATTTCTGGACTAAAACGAGTTGGTGTTCAAGAACCTTTTGCAGTTAAATATTGAACAGAATATTTATAGCTAATTAAACTACCTACTGTTTTATCTGTGATAGTTCTACTAAAATTATCAGAATATAATACGTAAAAACAATCTATCAATTCTCATGTTTTAAAATTATCTAAACTTGTAGCTCTTTTGATAAAAAGATATCCAGGAGAAGTAAGCTCTTTTTGACTGACTGTTAAAGTTACTCATCCATCTTCACAAGTAACTAGAACTTTTTCACTTTCAACTTCATATCAGACCCCATCTGATCTAATCTCACTATTTAATTTACTTAAATCTATTGCGCTAACATTATTAAAATAAGGATCATCACTTCTTTTTCAAGCACGTCCTAAGTTATTATAAGGTAGCTCTACTTTATCAAAAGTAAATACTGGATTAAATTCTATATCTGTATTAGGTGGTATTAGCGTAAAATTAAAAGTTTTAGAGAAAGTATATTGATTATTTGTGGTAAAAGTTAATTCAACAGAATATGTTTTATTAACTTCTCCATCAGTTAAATCACAAAGTCAATAAAAATTATTTGTTTTTTCAGCTCTTGCAGGATACTGTATTCCGCTATCTCTTACTAATTCATCTAATTCATTATATACTTTTATTTGATATCACATTAAATATTCACTATTAGATGTAGTTCTAATGTCTCTATTATAATATTCTGTTCTAGTAGACTTATCGATACCAGAATCATTTTCTCCTTCAAAAGTTAAATTTCCAGCAAAAGGAATAATACCTGGCATATACTGCGGCTTCCGCATAGGTACAGTAAAACCTGGCTGCATAACATTTGTAATAGAAGCCGCAGGATTAGTTCTAGCATAATCTTTTAATCCTATTGTAAAATTATTGAAATGAACTGAAATAGTAGGAATTGCTTTAAGTAAGGTAACACTGGACCATTCAGAAAAAAATGCTCTTTTTTCAATTAAATAATCCGTATTTCAAGTAGTAATTGTTGTTACTCCACTAATAGAATCTATATATTTATCGAATCTTAGTTGAACTTTATAATAGCAATCTACTACAAATTCTCGTTTATTTTCTTCATTCGGTTTTAATATAGATCGAGGAATAGTAAGAGTATAATAATTAGCATCTCTATCCATATCAATATATGGATTAGGTTGATTATCAAGGGTTTCATCAAAAGGAATAATCCAAACCCCGTTGAGTAATGCCGTCCCCGCAGGTACTGAATCTGAGTTATTGTTTAATGTAAATGCATTTTTATTAGTTTTTTGATTAACTAATGTAACATGTAAATATTTTATATCATAAGAAGAATTATAAGGAGACACAGTAAAATGAACTACTGCATCTCCTTGATTGGGGAAAGCTGGCATAAAAGTATCAACAAGGGGAGGATAAAGTGTGCTTAATACTGTGGCCATATTTTATCCTCCTATCTTTTATTGGACATTTTTAAAATTAGAGGCAATGTTTTCAATATCACCGGTAATTGAATAAAATTCTACTACTTTAGAATCATCGGCAGGTGTTAATGTACTATAAATCATAAAAGCAGGTCTACTAAAAAAAGTTTTTAAAACTTCTGCTAAATTTACTAAAGAGAATTTTCTGCTTGAATCTGAATAAACTCTGTCAAAAGTTGTCCCAAGATCAAAATATTGATCGGTATTACTATCATCAGCTTTATATCTAATTTTATTGATCCATGCCATTTACATCTTCCTCCTGTTTACTCTCTTGGAAAGAAGATGCCATAGCTTCTTGATAAGCTTTTTGCTGTTCAAATAAATAATCTTGAAGAACTTGATCTTTTAAGCCAAGCAA
>Ga0247609_10003616_pt1 | contig 15632 bp, 14 predicted proteins | sample 172DNAGHGlowgp2_FD_193487 | JGI IMG/M metagenome (GOLD analysis project Ga0247609, IMG submission 193487) | Sheep rumen microbial communities from Palmerston North, Manawatu-Wanganui, New Zealand - 1728 DNA GHGlow gp2 | ecosystem: Host-associated > Mammals > Digestive system > Stomach > Rumen ...
TTGCTTCTCGGAACAACAATCATAACGCTCCGCAGCAAGTTCAGCAACGGTGTTCGCGACGCCAGTTTCATCGAACGCGAAACGGGATTCAGCGTCTATGCCAAAGTCCCGAAGGGCAATCCCAACGGCACCAAAGGCACCCGCCCCCTTGCAGTGGTCGAGCCCGACGATGTCGCCGTCGAATCGCTCCGCGCCTTGCGCAGTTCGCTGGAATTCAGCATGGAAGAAGGCTCCAACCCGACAATCGGCATCAGCGGTCTTATCCCTGGCGTAGGCAAGAGCTTTATCTCCGTAAACCTCGCCGCCCTTTATGCAGGACTCGGCAAGAAAGTTTTGCTTATCGACGCCGACCTCCGCAAGGGCCGCCTGCACAAGGAATTCGGTATCAAGCGCGGTAAAGGCCTTTCGCAGATTCTCCTGAACGAAGTATCCATAGATGACGTAATCAAATCGACCGAAGTCGAGAACTTGTTCATTATGCAATGCGGAATGGTGCCGCCGAACCCGTCCGAACTGCTCGGTTCCAAGCACTACGCAGCAATGATTAGCGAGTTGGAAAAGATATATGACCTCATCATCGTCGATACGCCGCCTATCATGCTCGTGACAGACGCAGCACTCGCTTGCCGTGTCGCGTCCCAGATTGTCATGGTCATCGAATACAACAAGCACAGCATCGATGCTATCAAGGACGGAATGAACCAGCTTTTGAAGGGCAATACAACCGCCCATGCAAGCGTTGTCATCAACAAGTATGTGCACAGCCACAGCGATGGCTACGGTTATAAATACGGGAAGTACTAGCTTTACTCCATGTCTTCCGACTTAAAAAAGAAAACGGCCAAAGGAATGCTTTGGAGCGCCGTCGAAAGATTCTCGACGCAAGGAGTACAGTTTCTATTCGGCATTCTCCTGGCAAGGCTTTTGACGCCGAATGACTATGGCATGATTGCCATGCTCACTGTTTTTATTGCGGTGAGCCAGACTTTTATTGACAGCGGTTTCGGTAACGCCCTGATTCGAAAGCTTGACCGCACTGAGGCAGACAAGGCTACAGTTTTCTTTTTCAACATATTCATGGCCATGGCCTGCTATGGCATCATTTTCCTTTCTGCACCTTTGATAGCCCAATTCTACGGAATGCCGGAACTCACCGACATCCTTAGAATTCTTGCAATCAACCTTATTATTCAAGCGTTCGGTTCCATCCAGCATTTGAACCTGACGATTGACTTGAATTTCAAAACGCTTGCAAAGGTGACCTTTATAGGAGCCATTGTAGGAGGCACAGCGGGGCTCATCTGTGCGTATAACGGACTTGGTGTTTGGTCGCTGGTAGTGCAGCAAATGGCAACGACATCTTGTAGAGTCATTCTCTTTTGGGTTCTCGTTCATTGGCGCCCCAAGACTTTTTTCAACAAGAGCTCTTTCAAGAACATGTTCGGCTTCGGCTCCAAGCTTCTAGCTTCAGGCCTATTGAACACTTTGTACGACAACATCTACGACTTGATTATCGGCAAAGCCTTTTCCGCAGCGACCCTCGGCAACTACAGCAGGGCATCGCATTTTGCGAACTTCCCTTCGAGTAACGTCACAGGCATTTTCCAGAGAGTCACCTACCCTGTCCTCAGCAGGATTCAAGACGACCATGCGAAACTGCGAAAAGGATATTTAAAGTTCCTAAACACGGCCACGTTGGTCATATTCCCGCTAATGATTGGCCTTGCGGCGCTGACCAAGCCCCTTATACTCTTGGTTCTTTCGGATAAATGGGTTGACGCCATCTTGATTTTGCAAATCATCTGCATTGCACAGATGTGGTACCCCGTACACGCCATCAACCTGAACATTCTGCAAGTCATGGGCCGCTCGGACTTGTTCCTGAAATTGGAAATCATCAAAAAAATCGAGGGAATAACAGTCCTTTGCATTACTCTACCCTTCGGCATTATCGCCATGTGTTTTGGACAATGGTTTAACGCCATCTTTGGATTAGTCGTAAACACTTACTATTCAGGCAAACTGTTGAATGCCGGGTTGTTGCCTCAATTAAAGATGTACATTCCCACGCTCTTGAATTCTTTGGCAATGGGAGCTATTTGCTTGGGCGTTATCCAAATACTCCCCGAACAAGATTACGCCCTTCAACTTGGCCTTGGTTTTGCAGTGGGCGCAATCTATTACATAGCAAGCAATTGTATATTTAACAGAGAAACAGTCAAGGAACTGTTGGAACTTTTAAACAAGAAAAAATCGTAAATTACCATGAGCGAAAACAAAAAGATTACCGTGACTTCACCGCTTCTTCCGAAACTGGAAGACTTTATCCCCATGCTCCAGGACATTTGGGATAGGAAATGGTTGACGAACAACGGTTTCTATCACCAGGAACTAGAAAAGGCTCTCGCAGAATACCTGGGTGTCGAATACATCAGCCTTTTCACCAACGGAACACTCCCGCTCATTACGGCGCTGCAAGCATTGAAAATCACTGGAGAAGTCATCACTACACCCTATAGCTTTGTAGCAACCACACATTCGATTTGGTGGAACGGTCTCAAGCCAGTATTTGTCGATGTCGAAGAATCTACAGGAAATATCGATCCCGAAAAAATCGAAGCGGCCATCACTCCGCACACTACGGCCATCATGCCTGTCCATGTCTATGGCACGCCCTGCAACATGAAGCGCATTCAAGAAATCGCTGATATTTACGGTTTCAAAATCATCTACGATGCGGCCCATGCCTTTGGCGTGAAAAAAGATGGCGAATCCGTTCTCAAGTATGGCGATATGAGCACGCTCAGTTTCCATGCGACCAAAGTCTATAACACGGTTGAAGGAGGCGCTCTGATTTGCCACGACCGGGCCACCAAGAAGCGCATTGACTACCTCAAGAATTTCGGATTTGCCGGCGAAACAACAGTCGTCGCACCGGGCATCAACAGCAAGATGGACGAAATCCGCGCCGCTTACGGTCTTTTGAATTTGAAGCAGGTGGATGATGCCATCGCAAAGCGCAAAGCTGTTGCCGAAAAGTACCGCGCCGCACTGAAAGATGTTCCTGGCATCCGCTACCAGAACGATATCGAAGGAGTCCGCCACAACTACGCCTACTTCCCGATTTTCGTCAGTAAAGAATACGGCATCAGCCGTGATGCCCTTTACGAAAAGTTGAAAGAACACAACATCTACGGTCGCCGCTATTTCTATCCGCTTATCAGCACATTCAGTGCCTACAAGGGGCTAGAATCCGCAAGGCCAGAGAATCTGCCAATCGCCCACAAGCTCGCCGACCAAGTGCTATGTCTGCCGATGTTTGCTGGGTTAAGCGACATTGATGCTGAACGAGTGATAGACATTATCATCAACAAGAGATAATCATTAGCAAATGGAACAATCTATCAAACGGCTTAATTTTATTGACGTTGCCAAGGGTATAGGAATTATCCTTGTTGTGTTAGGGCACTGCCTTGCATACGAAAATCAAAACAAACTATTTATGATGATTTATTCGTTCCATATGCCCTTTTTCTTTTTCCTGTCTGGTTTTTTGTTCAAAGACAAATCCTATGAAACTTATCTTTCGGGAAAACTAAAAACATTGCTATTCCCGATGATTTTCTTTCAAGCGCTAAACATCATTTCCTATGGATTTCTTTTCTTATTGGGATTTGAGAAGCACCACGACACAATTGCCTTTAGCGGTTTTTGGTTTTTAGGAACTTTATTATACGTATCATGTCTTTACTACATGCTATCGGAAAAATTCTTTTCTAATTTCAGACGACGTAATGTCATTGTATTAACAAGTGCATCAATAGCAATGATATTCGGTCTAATATACGCCAAGAGAATCAGCGACCAGCCAAACCAACTTATCGCAACCTCTTTTGTCGCATTTTCCTTTTACGCTTTAGGACATATCTGCAATACAAATCAAAGTCTGCAGAATCTAGTATTGCAAAGCTCTAAACCAATGCGAGTCTTTTTTGCAATTGGATCTATAGCGTTATTCATTTTGTTAGCTTATCTAGTTGGCTTTACTAACAGAAATGTTGACATGAATACGAGTCGATATGGAAATAGTTTGTTTTTTATTTTAAACGCCCTTGTCGGAATAAGTGCAGCTTTTTTAGCTAGTGTAGCAATTTCAAAAAATCATATACTTGAATTTTTTGGCAAAAATTCACTTATGATATTCCTGCTTCATATTCCATTGTGGAAAACATTCGACTTTATCGTAAAAAAAATCTTAAACATACCAAATGTTAGTTGCAGAATTTTTTTGGTATTCCTTGCAAGCATAACTATTTCAACCGTACTCGCCATCATCATAAACAGACATTTCACGTGGTTAAAAGGCCAAATAAAATTCAACAAATAACTCTTTAAAATAGATATGAACACAAAAGGAAAAAAACTTCTTATTCTGGGAGCCAATCCCGAAACAGCCAATATTGTCAGGGTGGCCCAAGAAATGGGAGTCACGACCATCGTGACCGATTACGACCCGCAGGCACCTGCCAAGAAAGTTTCCGACATCAGCTACAACATTGATGCCATGGACGTTGATGCCCTTTACGAAATGGCAATCCGCGAGGATGTAGATGGAGTCCTTGTCGGAGTCGCAGACCCCTTGATTGCACCGTACCAGAAACTTTGCGCCCGCCTCGGCGTCCCGTGCTACGCCAACGAAGAAACAGTCAAGACTTTTACGAACAAGCGCCATTTCAAGAACACTTGCAAAAAATTTGGTATCGAGGGCATTCCCGAATATTCCATTGACAATAAAGACGAAATCAAGTTTCCCGTCATCGTCAAGCCGGCCGACAGCAATTCCGGCAAGGGCATCACGCTTTGCCGCCATCGTGAAGAACTAGATAGTAGCATCGAACGCGCCAAGAAAGAATCCCGCACTCAGACCGTCCTAATCGAACGTTACATGGAATGCGATGATTTAAGCATATACTATACCATCGTTGACGGACATGTGTATTTGTCAAGTTTGTCGGACCGCTATACATTGCGTACAAATACTAGCGCAACCCCCATTTGCGTAGGCGATGTATTCGTTTCCAAATACTACGATGAATTTGTAAAGTACGAACATCCAAAATACGTGAAGATGTTCAACGAACTGGGTTTGAAAAACGGTGTGCTTTACGTTTCCGCATTCTGCGAAGACGGTCACTTCTATGTCTATGATCCCGGTTTCCGCCTTCAAGGTGGCGGTTTCCACTTGATTCTCAAGTACATGAACGGTTTTGACCAGCGCAAAATGCTGGTGAACTTCGCCCTCTCCGGTTCCATGGACTACGCGGAAACCACTGGCGGAAACTTTGGCGAAAAGAACGACGCGAACATGCACGGCAGAAGCGCCGCCGTCGTATGGTTTCTGCTGAAGGAAGGAAAGATTGCCAACATCAAGGGCTTGGATTTTGTAAAGAACCACCCCTCTGTGGATTTTGTCATTGACCGTTTTAATGTCGGCGACGAAATTACATCAAGTATGCTAGGAACAGAACGTCAGGTATTTCTACGCATTTTCGTACACTGCGAAAGCAAAGCGGAACTTGTGACCATCCTCAAAGATTTTGAGACCAACTTGTCCGTAACAGACGAAAACGGAGCCAGTTTGGTTCTACCGTCTTTGCTGAACGTCTTGTAGGAGGAACCATGGAAATTTCACTGAGCAAAAAAATCATTGTCATTTCGGGCGGTACAAAAGGCGTCGGCAAGCAACTTGCACTACAATGTGCTGCAGATGGGGCAAGAGTTGTCATTTCTGGCCGCGATGAATCAAGCGCCGCAAGCATTGTAAGTGCAGCCAAAGGCGCCCCCGGCACCATCGAATTCAAGAAGACAGACTTGCACAGCGTTAGTTCCATCCGCGAACTATTCGCATTCGTTGCAGAGAAGTACAACAAACTAGACGGTTTCGTAAATTATGCAGGTATCACTCCGGCAGCGTCCCTCACGGAATGTTCCGAAAGCCTTTTCGACGACGTCTTTGACATTGACATCAAAGCGGCCTTCTTCTGTTGTCAGGAAGCAGTCAAGCTCATGAAAAAAACAGGTGGCGGCTCTATCATTTTAGTAGGTTCGACACACCACACCAGGGGCAACAAAGACCGCACGGCCTATGCCTGCGCCAAGGGAGCCCTCTACACGCTTTCCAACCACATCGGCAGGCACTACGCCGAAGACAAAATTCGTTGCAACTACCTCGTCATGGGTTGGACTCCCACAGATGGCGAACTGGCGTTACGCAAATCCCAGGGAATGTCCGAAACAGAACTCCGCGAAGAAGCGGCAAAGGCAATTCCCATGGGCAGAATGACAGAGCCCACGGACATTGTTCCTGCCATGATATACCTGCTCAGCGATGTATCATCCATGGTAACCGCGACCGAATTCAAAGTCAACGGTGGAGAACTGATTTAACATCATGGCGACCGTAAGCATCATCGTCCCCATCTACAACGTCGAAACGGAATTGCGTAAATGCGTTTCCAGTATTTTAGCACAAACATACAAAGATATCGAAATCATTCTTGTCGATGACGGTTCCCCGGACAACTGCGGAGTTATCTGTGATGAATATGCCCGCAAAGACAACCGCATCGTCGTCATCCATAAAGAAAATGGCGGACTCGTCAACGCACGTAAAAGCGGCCTGGAAAAATCGACAGGACAATTCATCTCTTACGTAGATGGCGATGACTGGATTGAAGAAGACTTTATCCAAGAACTTGTAGATTGTCAACAGAAATACAATGTAGATATAGTCGCCGCCGGATTTTCTAAAGACATTGGGGATATTTCCGACGAGCACGCCAACGTAATTCCTTCAGGCTTTTACGACAAGCATAGAATGATTACCGAAATTTATCCTAGAATGATTTGCGCAGGCGAATACTTCTACTTTGGAATTTGTTCTTATGTTTGGAATAAACTATTCAAAAAAGAATTACTTTACGATTGCCAAATGGCAGTAGATCCTCGCATTTCCGTAGGCGAAGATTCATGCGTCGTTTTCCCTGTTCTGCTCAAGTCCAACTCGCTCTACATTAGCGAAAGTGCCAACTACCATTATTATCAAAAAGCGTTCTCTATGCTGAAAAGCATGGACTCCCTAGAAAAAGAAAAAGAGAAAATCAGTTGGTTGAATGATTATCTACTAAATTCCTTGAAGGACACTCCCGCCGAATACAAATTGACGGGACAAATCGAACGCTACATCGACAGTCTAAGGATTATTCGCTATGGAGAATCCAAAGACCCTTCGCAGAACCGTTTTTTCAACATGGCTCCCACAACTCGCGTGGCCATTTTCAACAGCGGAATCGTAGGCCAAAATATCTATTCCATCTATTTAGCCAAGAAAATAGCGCCTATCACAGGATGGTTCGACAAGGATGCAAAATTTTACCAAGCCCATGGTTTAAACGTAAAATACTTTGACGAAATTCCAAACACAGAATTCGACAAGATTATCATCGCAAATCTTGATAAAAAAAGCATTCTGAGCGCTCTGAAAATTCTTGAAAACCTCGGAATCGACCCCCAAAAAATAGTTTCCCTGCTATAGCGTTTTTTGCAGAAGCATCAAACCCACCAAACGAGCCTAATTTTCAAAGGCTCTTTTTTGCACATACCGTAAAAAATTATATTTGGGATAATAACTAGATGTACCACATTTAACAAAATACGACAAGAGCGCCATGTATTACGTAAATCCCATTATCAAGAGTTTCTTCCGCACAAACCAACCCGAAGGCCGCGGTAAATACGTAAGACTAGACCAGAACGAAAATCCGGATGGAATCCCGCAATGGCTCTTTGACAAGGCTATGGCAAAAGTCACGCCGGAATATCTTTCCATTTATCCTGAAGAATCCAAACTCACTGCAGAATACGCCAAGGTTATCGGTCTCAAGGAAGAAAACATCGCGCTCACCGACGGAAGCGTCGTCGCCATGGGCTACGTCATCAAGGTATTCGGCGAACCCGGCAAGGACCTCGTTTGCGTCACGCCGACATTCGGCATGTACAAAGTCTATGCGGACATGCAGGGAATGAACACGAAGTTCGTCCACTACGAAAAAGACTATACGTTCGATATCGAAAAGCTTCTCGCTGAAATCAACGAGAACACAAGCCTTGTCTCCCTCGTGAATCCGAACATGCCTATCGGCAACGCCTACACCATGGACGAAATCCGCAAGGTTCTCGACAAAGCAAAGGCAAATAACGCGCTTGTCATCGTTGACGAAGCTTACTATCTTTTCCACAAAGAAACGGCCCTCCCGCTTCTCAATGAATACGACAACCTTGTCATTCTCCGCACGTTCTCCAAGATGCTTTCGATGCCGGGGCTCCGCATCGGTGTCGTCATTTCGAGCGCAGAGAATGCCCAGTACATCCGCAATTACAAGCCGCATTACACCGTGAATGCCGTCGCACTCGCCGTCGCCGAAGAGATGGTCGCAAACTACGACCGCGTCGTCGCCGAACTTACTGAAAAATTCGAGGTCGGCAAGAAGTGCCTGCTGGACGCCCTCGTCAAAACAGGTTATTCGTTCATTCCGACGGAAGGCTGCTTTATCTGCATTACGCCAAAGTACAAGACCGCAGAATACATCACCGACGAACTCAAGAATCGCGGAATCCTCATCTTTTGCGGCAAAGGTGATTCTGCCGGATTCCTGCGCGTCACCATCTGGGACAAGAAGTACATGGAAATGTTCATGAAGGAACTTTTGGACATCGACGTCGCCTAACCCCATAACATAACGATAGGATTTTCAATGAAGCATGTAGCAATTATTTTGGCAGGTGGTTCCGGAACCCGAATGGGGGGAGCCATGCCCAAGCAGTTTCTGTCGCTGAAGGACAAGCCTGTCATTGTTCACACGTTGGAAAAATTTCAACAAAACGAAAATGTTGACGAGATTCTCATCGTTTGCATAAACGACTGGATTGAACATCTCAAGGAAATCCTAGACGAATTCAAAATTCCCAAAGTCAAATGGATTATCGAAGGCGGCACCACCGGTCACGACTCCGCCCGCAACGCCATCTTCTTTTTGAAGGACAAGCTGGAAGATAGCGATCAGGTAATCATTCACGATGCAGCCCGCCCCATTCTGCCCCAGCAGGCTATTAATGAAATGTTACGAGTCTCCCACGAAAAGGGAAACGCATCGCTCGCCATTCCCTGCTACGAAACGGTGCTTTTTACCGAAGATGGCGGCAAAAGCGGTCTCAAGGAGCTCGACCGCAGTTCCATTATGCGTGTGCAGACCCCGCAGGCCTACAATTACAAGCTTATCCGCACGGTCTATGAAAAAGCCGAAGCCGAAGACAAGCACGATTTCATTTACGCAGACCTTGTCTGCACTCATTACGGCGAACGTATTTACTTTTCCAAGGGATTTACAAACAACATCAAGATTACCCGCAAAGAAGACATTCCCCTTTGCAAGGCCCTCATGAAATTTAGCGACGAAGAACTGTTCAATTCCTAACCAAAGGATTAATATGATCAAGAAAATTGCAATTGGCGCAGACCACGCTGGAGTGGAATACAAGCAGTCCCTTATCCAATATCTGGAATCCAAAGGCTATGAAGTTGTCAATGTCGGTACCGATACCACAGCCTCCGTCGATTACCCCATTTACGCAAAGAAGGTTTGCGATGAAGTCTCTAGCGGACGCGTAGATACAGGCATCCTCATTTGCGGTACGGGTATCGGCATGAGCATGATGGCGAACAAGCAGAAAGGCATCCGCGCCGCCGTTTGCGGGGATACAAAATCTGCTGAATTCACCAGGCTCCACAACGATGCAAACGTCCTCTGCATGGGCGCACGCATTATCAATTTCGACCTCTGCAAGCAAATTACTGACATCTACCTTGCAACGGACTTCATGGGTGGCAAGCACAAAGTGCGCATCGACATGTTCGAAGATTAATCATGGCAGCCGTCAACATTCCAAAGCTTGTTTTTTACGCACAGTCCTCTTTGCTAGAAGGGCCAGCCTTCAACAAAGACCTGAATTTGATTCTATGCGTTTCGATTGAGCAGGAACGCATATTCCTCATCAATCCGGACGAGCAGACCGTAAAAACATTCAAGACCCGTGGACAAGTTGGCTTTGCCGTTTTCGAGGACAGCGAACATATTATCTACGCCGCCTACGAGGGCGTATTCCGCCTAAACATTTCCACAGGCGAAGAAACGTACCTTTACCATTTGATTAGCGACCCGCAAATTCGCTATAACGACGGAAAGAAGGATCCGAAAGGCAGACTTCTTCTAGGCACGACCGGCTACAAGTGCTTCAAGGAAAAGCAGAACGCGCTCTACAGCCATGACGGGCACACCGCCAAGGTTCTGGTAAGCGACACAAGCATTTCCAACGGCATCGGATTTTACAAGGACTACATGTTCTTCATCGACACCCCGACTCGCAAAGTAGGCCGATACATCTACGACGAAAACGGAAATGCGACTTTCGACAAATACATCGTATCCATAGAAGGTGCGGGACTCCCCGACGGCATGGATATCGACGAACAGGGAAATCTCTACATCGCAATTTGGGGCGGTTCCCGTGTCGAAAAGTACAACCAGGATGGTAAAAAAGTCGGAGAACTTTCGATGCCGGCCCTAAATGTCACTTCCGTGTGCATCGCCAGCGACAAGCTCTACATCACAACGGCTATGCACGACGACGGAACCCCAAGCGAACCGATGGCGGGCGGGCTCTTTGTCGCAGACAAATTCTAACGACTTTTTAAAAGCTTTTACAACCGGAACTTCAAATGACCGAAATCGAAAGAATCAAACAAGAAGGTTGGCTCCCTGAAAAATTTTGGGACGAAGAAATCAGGAACGATTATCTCGTCTCCACCGAGATGAAAAAAGTATGGGCCATCGAAATGGACCTGTACAGGGAAGTGACTCGTGTTTTGAACAAATATAACCTGCGTTACTTCACCGATGGCGGAACAACGCTGGGCGGCGTGCGTCACAAAGGGTTCATCCCCTGGGACGACGATCTCGACATTTGCGTTCCTCGTGAAGACTACGAAAAACTGCACCAGTTGGCAAGCGAATTCAAGAGTCCCTATTTTCTGCAATCGACAGTCACGGATCCTGAATACGGGTACTCGTTCATGCGCTTACGCAATTCCAACACTTCCGTGGTGGTAAAGCCATTCACGCATGCAAAATTCAACCAAGGCATCTACATCGACATCTTCCCGCTGGACAATGCCACCATGAAAGATATTGCACCTCGCATGCAAAAAATCGAAAAATTGATTCTCAAGAATTCCGCTTACATGCGCAAAGATTTTCCTGAAAAGAGCGAGAACGACTTGCAAAAAATCAAAGATTACTTTGATCCAAACATGAAGCCGATTGACGTCTGGAACGAAATCAACAAGGAAGCTACGGCTGACAACGGCACGGAAACCGGCTACTGGTCAACCATTGTCACCACGATATTTGCGCCCTCCAAGAACATATTCCCTAAAAGCATTTTCGACTCCTACAAGGATATTCCCTTCGAATCCATATCCATCCGCGTACCTGCAGGCTATCACGAACTGATGACCATCTACTACGGGAACTATATGGAATTTCCTCCCGTAGAAAAGCGCGGCAACTGGCATTCCTTGGAATTCTATCCAGAGATTCCCTATAAGCAACTGTACAAGGAAAAATTCGGGTTGGAGCTGTAATCATGATAAACAAGACCCAAGAAGAAATCACTGCTAAATGGAAAAGTCTTGATACCGAGCATCCCTTGGTATCTATAAAGTGCTTGGCATACAATCACGAAAAGTTTATCGCCCAAACCATGGACGGGTTCCTGATACAAGAAACTGATTTTCCGTTCGAAATCATTGTTCACGACGATGCATCTACAGACAAAACCGCAGATATTCTCCGGGAATATGAAAAGAAATTCCCCCTCATTGTAAAGCCAGTTTATGAAACTGAGAATCAGTACAAAAAACAGGACGGTTCCCTCACACGAGCCGCAAACGCCCCGCTGAAAGGCAAGTACATCGCCAATTGCGAAGGGGACGATTATTGGATAGACCCGCACAAGTTGCAAACGCAAATCGATTTCTTGGAAAGTCATCCTGACTATTCTACGACTTTTCATGACGCCGAAATAAAGACTGAATCCGGAGTTGATTCTGTCGATTCCGTGTATCCCCAAATGGAAGACCGCGAATACAGCGCTACAGAAATTTTCGAAAAGTGGACTATCCCCACAGCATCCTTAGTTTACAGGCGTGAAGTCATAAATTACCCCATCAAAAACATTTTCAACATTCTGAACGGAGACTTGTTCCTTGTCGAGAAATGCGCCCACACAGGCAAAGTCCGTTGTATCAACAAGAAAATGTCCGTCTATCGCATACATCCTAACGGTGTCACATGGGATCAATCAAAAAAAATCCAGAGAATAAAGGAATATCCAGCGCACCTGATGGAACTCAAGCGCAATTTTCCAAAAATAGACCGGCGCATTCTCAGCAGGCAAATCTGCACGTCATTCATCAACGCATGGGACTACGTTGACACAAAAACAAAGCTCTATTATTTTTTCAAAGGTTTGACTCTCGCCCCAAGGACGTTCCTCAGAAAACTTATCCATAAGAACTCGGGAAAAAAATAGCCCGCCAAAGCAATATGACAAAATTCGACTACCTCATCGTAGGCTCAGGCCTTTTCGGAGCAGTATTTGCGTACCGCGCCACTCGCGCCGGCAAAAAGTGCCTGGTCATCGACAAGCGTGCTCACCTGGGCGGAAACGTTTATTGCGAGAACATCGAGGGAATCAACGTCCACAAATACGGCGCGCATATTTTCCATACGAGCAATAAGCAGGTATGGGATTTCGTGAATTCCATCGTCGAATTCAACCGCTACACGAATAGCCCTGTCGCAAATTACAAGGGTAAACTTTACAACCTGCCGTTCAACATGAACACGTTTTACCAGATGTGGGGCGTGACGACTCCGGCAGAGGCTCATGCGAAAATCGAAGAGCAAAAAGCCGAAGCAGTTGCCGCGCTAAACGGTCGCGAACCTGCAAACCTCGAAGAACAGGCGCTCACGCTCGTCGGTAAGGACATCTTCGAAAGGCTCATCAAGGAATACACCGAAAAGCAGTGGGGCCGAGATTGCCGCGATCTTCCCGCGTTCATCATCAAGCGCCTCCCGGTACGTCTCGTATTCGACAACAACTACTTCAACGACAAGTACCAAGGCATCCCCATCGGCGGCTACAACAAGCTCATCGACGGACTGCTGGAAGGTATCGAAACACGCACTGGCGTCGATTTCTTTGCGGAATACAAAGACAACTGGCAAGAGATTGCAAACAAGCTAGCCTATACGGGCGCAATCGACGAATTTTTCGGTTATAAGCTCGGCAAACTCGACTGGCGCACCGTCAGCTTCAAGACGCGTATCGAAGACACGCCGAACTTCCAAGGTAACGCCGTCGTCAACTACACATCGCACGACCAGCCTTACACGCGCATCATCGAACACAAACATTTCGAAATGTTCGGCGCCGACGTCTATAGCGTTCCAAAGACCGTCGTATCGGAAGAATACTCCACCGAGTACAAAGAAGGCATGGAACCTTACTATCCCGTGAACGACGAACGCAACAACAAGCTTGCCGAAGAATACCGCAAGCTCGCCGCACAAGAGACAAACGTCATCTTTGGCGGACGCCTCGCTCAATACAAGTATTACGACATGGCCCCTGTCATCGAACAAGTCCTGAACATCGAAAAATTCTAAGTTATTCCCATGCTTGACGATTCCAAAATAAAGATTCTAGTCTGTTGCCACAAGCCCTGCGAATTGCCTCAGGACGATATATTCTTGCCGATACATGTCGGCGCGGCACTCTCTGACACGAGTCTCGGATTCCAGCGCGATGACCAGCTGAACGGAAAACCTTGCGATAACATCAGTAGCAAAAACCGCAGCTTTTGCGAACTGACCGCTATTTACTGGGCATGGAAAAACATCAAGAAACTTTATCCCGACCTGCAATACATCGGACTAAATCACTACCGCCGTTTTTTTGCGTTTAACGAAAAACGCGTCACTGGAAGCGGCATCCCCAAAGACGTAAAGAATATTTCTGGCTACAAGTTCGACACTCAAAAAGTTGAATCCTGGCTTTACGCAAACAAAGTTATCACGACCCCCAAGGCGTTTCTAAAAGCATCTGTTGCAGGCAGCTACGAGCATTGCCACAACAGTTCTGATTTGCGTATCATCCATGCCATCGTTCGCGACGATTACCCTGAATTTTTAAACGCATTCAATGATGTTTTTCTTGGCAGTAACTACTTTTACGACTGCAACATGTTCATCATGCCATGGGACGAATTCGATAAATATTGCAAATGGCTCTTCAGAATTCTGTTTAAGGCGGAGAAGCTTATCGACATCAGCAACTATGACACATACCAAAAAAGAATTTACGGATTCATGGCAGAACGGCTTTGGACGGTATGGGTTACGCAAAAGCAATATACGCTCGAAAACCTGAACTATTATGTTTATACCGAAGCCCCCCGAAAAATAGATGACAGTTTTATCAAGCGTCTCAAATTCCGCAGGATGCGTCTAAAGGACGACTTCGTATTTAACTTGTCAAAAATTTGTGGCGACAAGCAAGAACGCTACTGGATTGTTCCATAAAGAGATTCACGATGGTAGATATAGTCCTTTGCACAGACGACAATTACGTTATGCCGACAGCGGTCCTGATGACATCCATCGGGCATGCCAACAAATCGCTGGACATCCATTATCACATTGTAACGGCAGGACTAAGCAAGGAATCGCAAGACGCCCTCATTCGCAACAAAGGAAGTGAACGTTCTAGCATTTCCTATTATACCATCGATGAATCCTTCTTGAAAGACTGCCCGGTTCGCCCTGGCGAGCATGTTTCGATTGCGACCTACTTCCGCCTGATGCTCCCGACGATTCTCCCGCAAAGCATTTCCAAAATTCTATACATCGATGGCGACATCATCTGCGTTGATTCTATCGAAGAACTATGGAATATACCGCTTGACGGAATTGCAGCTGCGGCCGCTCCGGACATGCGATGCAACGACATCCGCAACTTGAACAGGCTTTCACTCGGAAGCAATGACGAGTATCTCAACGCCGGAGTCATGCTCATCAACCTCGACTGGTGGCGACAAAACGATGTACAGAACAAGGCCATTCGTTTCATTTCCGAAAACCAGAACGTCTGCCTTTTCCACGACCAAGACGCACTCAATGTTGTTCTTCACGGCAACATGCAGCAATTCCCCATTCGTTACAACCTGCAAGAGCACTTTTTGGAACCGTTCGAAAACCAGTTCATAAGCAAAAGCCACTTTGACGACTTACAAACAGCCTTGAAAGACCCCGGCCTCATCCATTATACCGGATTCAGAAAACCTTGGCACAGGGAATGCGTCAACCCGCTCAAATCAGCATGGCTATTCGTATATAACCAGACGGAATGGAAGGGACGCAAACTCGGATTTCGCCACAAAGGATTTCGCCTGT
>Ga0247609_10003617_pt1 | contig 15631 bp, 32 predicted proteins | sample 172DNAGHGlowgp2_FD_193487 | JGI IMG/M metagenome (GOLD analysis project Ga0247609, IMG submission 193487) | Sheep rumen microbial communities from Palmerston North, Manawatu-Wanganui, New Zealand - 1728 DNA GHGlow gp2 | ecosystem: Host-associated > Mammals > Digestive system > Stomach > Rumen ...
ATAATTAATCACTCCAACCTTGATATGTATTTTCTAATTTATTATCATTATACTGTGATACATAAGTGGTTTCAACATCTGCACCTATGACAATCCATCCTCCATTTGCCGGACCAGCATTACAGATGATGTCACCTTTATTAAATATACCACAATCTGTATCAATCAGATATATCTTGCCAATGTTGTCCTGTGATGCAACAGGTAGAGTCCTTATGTCTTTAATCACACCAGCAAAAGTAATCTTTGGTGTTAAATCTTGAAGAGTAATGTTGTACTCATCTTCTTTTCTTACAGTGATACCAGCACTCCTGTCTTCTATGTCACTCCAAATACTCATAACTATTTACTGTTAAATAAGTTATATGCAATATCTCTTGTTCTTGAACTTTGAGCATGATAATTTTTCCAAGGTATATTGTGTTCAGAGTCACACATCTCATTATCACACTTCCTACAAACACCACCTATATTGTCCCAGGGAATCCTGAATGGTTTACCACATCTGTAACAGTGTGATTTGCATTCATTTAATGTTCCCTTTAGATTGAAAATCTCATACTTCTGATTCCTGTGTCCCCTTCTTCCAAAGATACTTTCCCACCACTTGAACCGCTCATACTCATCACAAGTCATAGGTTGATATTCATCCAATGGAATTTCAATGATGGTATCCATAACATTTATAGTACCTCCACTGAAATCCATATGTTCTGTGAGATCTACCCTTGGTGAGAGCATAACTTACTTTTTGAAGATACTGCGGACTTTCTGGAAGAACCCAGGCTTCACCTTTATACCATTATCAACAACAAATGATGCAACAGGGATAGGCTCACCTTCATAGAGAGTTACAGAACTCTGTCCCTTCTTTTCATCTATCTTGTATGTCTTCAATACAGCAACCAGTTCCTCCGATGTCTTGGGGATGTTAATGTTCACGACTGGAGATACATCATTCTTTTCCTTGTACTGTTCAACCATCTTGTCCAGGGTGAGGTCACAGTACTCATCCACCCAGTCACCAAGGAAGTAGAAACGGTCTGCCACATTGGTCTGGTTCTTGAACACACCAAAGAGGATGGGGTCCTTGTCCCTTCTTTCTTTCTCCACCTTCCTTTCTTCCTTACCGGTATAGTCGGTGAACACAACATAGAACTCATCAAAGAGTTTCTTGGACTTCTCAATAGTATCCACAAGTTCATCAGGGATTTCCCTCATATAACGGGAGAGCTCAACAATCTTCACTGCCTTGTCCGCCACATTCTCGATGTAGTCCTCAATGGTGTCCTTATAGACAAACGTGTTGATTCCCAGTTCAATGAGTTTCTCCTCCTTGACCAGGGTGTCTGCCAGGAAGCAGAGTTTCTTGAGAGACTCTACCTGTCCAAGCTTCTGATACTTCTCTGCCAACTTAATGAAGGCATCATATGATTTCTTGAGTGCCTCTGTGGTGATAACATTCTTTGCCCCCTTGAGGTAATCAAAGTACTGACTCGGAGTAATCTCCTTTCCTTTGTTTTTGTCTTCTACTTCTGCCATAGTAATTTTGTTTTTACATTACAAATATAATAATTTTTATTCAAATATCCAAATTTTTATAACCCAATTTGTATGGTGAACCACTTGCATCTGAAAATCTCCTTTCCCTGATAGTAGTACCATCTGAGGAATCTCTCTTCTCTTTTCCCCCAATACTTGATACCCTCTGGTGTGTCGCTGTACATAAAGGCTGCTGAAAGTGTGGTCATTCCAGCATTACCAGACAAGAAATAGTCAAGTCTTGATTCATCCTCTTCAATAATGTTCCTCTTGTACTTGTTGAACCATGGTCTTCTTCTCAACCATCTGCTCACTTCTTTTGCTTCTCTGTGTTTCATGATTCCTTTTTTATTTCAACATTTCTGTTTAATATTTTTCTCATCTTATTGATGTGTCTCTTGGTGAGACCTGTGTATCTGTTGACCAGGATGAAGTTATCTGCCTGACCCATAAGCATATCATTGTCATCATCAAGGATAACATACTCATAATCAATGTCACCCTCATTGTAGTGATTGCGGTAATAATTGTAACCGTATTTTGTACCAAGACCATCATGTTTCTCATACATATTGTCAAGCAACCACTTTTCAATCTCATTCCCCCTACATGCCCAGTTGTGGTTGTAGTGGACACTGTGGTCTGTGTAACCGATGATAGGAAGGGTGAGTCCACATGCTTTCAGTGACTGTTCTGTTCTGCCTCCATCATATCCCCAGGAGGATGAGATGACAACCTCTGCACCAATGTCTTCCAACTGACTCAAGAGTTTACATTTGGATGGATCAATGAAGCCCTTACCTTTACAGAGATAAGGGATGGATGCCAAGACACCATCAATGTCAAGGAATATGATTTTCTTATAGTTGTCTGACATACTTATTATACATTTTATCAAATACTTTCCAGGAGAAATATTTAAGATAATCTTTTTCATTTTTCTTTCATCCACTTGTACTTTACCCATACACCAGGATGCTCTGTGAGGTCATCAGATGGTTCAAAATAGAGTTTATCAGTTTTGATGAGCATATCCATACATACTTCATCATTGAATCCTGAGTCAATCCACACCTCCCTGTCCCAATAAATCTGTGGTCGTGTCTGTGCTGGGAAGTCAACCATATCCTGAAGAAGGGTTGTCATTTTGTCAATGTCTTTCTGATTCTTACAGGGAACGAGACTGTTTAGTTGTTCACACAGATCAGAGAAGTATTTCTTCTTGTCCATCTTTGTGAGTTTACAGTACTTTATAAGTTCTTCCTGTACTTGGTTTATAGATGTCCACCTCATAGTACTGTTATTCTTCAAGAGGTAGTTCTTTCCAAGATAGGAACAGATTTTTTCTATGAACTTTTCTTCTGACATATCATTTTAACAATTCTAAATCATCACTACACCAGTTAAGGGATGTGAGTCTGTGTGTGAAGTGACAGTCTCTACCCCTGTCATCCTTTATGAATTCGAAGATGTCTCCTGATTTTCTTTTCCGGATTTTTGCAACCAGATGGAGTTCTACCTCACCACCCATACCCATCGCCCACCAAGTGAAATCCAGTGGTGCCCCATATGGGATGAGTTCGCCATTCATATCATGCACATCAGTGTACTCAATTTTCTTCATCTCTTCTGTATCCTTTTTCTTCTGCAAGTTCTACAAGTTCTTTATTGATTGTGTCAGGATGATAACCAACCATTAACAGTATGTCATAAACCAGTTCCGGAAGGTCTTCAATAAGATTTCCATCACTGTATGGTGATTCTACGATATATCGTTTATCGTAGTGCTCAACTGTAATCCTTGTCAGGACTTCATCTTTACCTTTTGCCATAAAAATATCATTCATAATTTATTCTCTATAGTTTTTCATTTCAAACCATTCTTGTGAAAGCATATATGGATAGTGATAAAAGTCATTGAAACCATATAATCCGCAGGAAAAGAATCTATGGCATTCTATCACAACAGTTTCTCCACCATGTATTACACCCACATCAAGAGTATATGCAACAGGTGCATCCTTATATTCCCTGACCATATTGATTATGGTGTTGGGGTTTGGATATGTGAAGAAATCACCAAGATAATTTCTACAGTCAAGAATTTTCCCATTGAACACAAACACTCTCCATTCAGAAAGAAACTCAACATATGAGGATACTTGAAATCCTATACAGTTGTCATAGTTATCAAGATTGAGAAGTTTGGTCATTTCATTGTTTGGATTGTGTTTCCATCCATTATCTGGGTGTTTGATTACAGACATTGATTTGGCAAACACCTCATCAAATTTATAGAGTTGTTTCAAATCTTCATCTGTTTTTATATTCATAATATCCCTACCTGCAAATGGAAAAAGAACATCAGGGACATTAAGAGGTTCAAGCATCTTTTTTGCATTTGGATAGAAGGCATTCAGATATGCAGAGACAAAATCAACAGACCCAACAGGAATGTATTTGTCTGGGTTCTTTATGCCACTGAAATCAAGACCTTCATGTTTTTTGATTGTCATTGTATCATAATCACTTGCCCAATTTATATAATCTTTAGACTGGGTAAGTGCAAATCCAAAATCATGGACAATCTTTTTATCTATTGTTTGAAGTAAAAAATTCATAGTTGTTGTTTTTGAAATAGTCATCAAATTTGTCATCAAACCAGTAGTTGATGTTTTCAATCAGTTTGGTCATTGACTCATTCATATCATCAGAAGAAGTGAATGGTTCTTTTGACCTCAACCAGAACACACCATATGGATGAGTATCAGTTGAGTCAACAACTACTTCCCAATTCCCATCTGAATAGTTCCGGTCAGTCGCCTTACCGAGTCTTGACAAGGAGTCTATACTATCACAGAAGAACCAGATGCTGTATCTGTATTTAAGATGCCCGCAACAGGACTCAAAGGTACTAACCCCTGGTAAAGTGTTGAGGGTATTACATAAATCAATGCACTCCTGATCCATATCATCAGGGAGTACAGGAACATTCTTTGTATCAAGTAGTTTCATTACTTTAACAAATTTTGAAGTTTAATCTTGTGCTCTTCTGCCTGGGGTGTACCAGTGAAGTTATAGAAGTTAAAGATGGCAATCTTCTCATCATCTGTGATAGGATTGTCAGGATAACTATAATAGAAGATTGCTTCCATCCTGTCCAGGTTCCTGTTGAAATATGTTTTGAGTTCATCATCAAAATCCTTGTAGTAGTATTTTTCAGATCCAATCTCAACCTGGAACTCATTGTTCATAAACTTGTGTACAGTGGTCAGGCGCTGCTTGCCATCAATCACATAATATATCTGCTCACCAAATGGTTCATTGGTAACAGAATGTGCAATTACAACCACAGGTGTAATAAGTTTTTCATAAAGTATAGACTGGATGAATGCATTCTGTTGTGGATAAGTCCATACATATGGTCTCTGAAGATTCATCTTGTATTTTTCAAGGTAAACATCAGTATCAAAATGCTTATCTCTGTCACCCATAGGGAAATTAACAAGAGCTTTTCCAAGTCTATAATAGAACATCACCGGAGATTTCTGTCTTGCAAGATCCTTCCTTAAAGAGTGAAGTTCAGAACAGGATTTCATTTGTTCAACTGTAAGCATATTATTTCTTCTGTCTTATGATCCTTACAAAATAATCTTTGTTCTCTGTCAAGTAACCTTTTCCTGTCTTTCTGGAACTGATGGACACCTTCATATTGTTTTTGCTGTTGAAGTATTCCACCAATTCCTTATCTGTCAGGTCATCCATATCATTAATATGGTGAGTCAGATAATACACACCCTTTGTATGTGATGTGTAAGTCATTGCCTCACCATCTTCAATCTCCAACACCTTCTTGGGTGACTTGTAGAATGGATAATCTTTGTTTTCAGGTTTTACAGGAAACACTATAACCGTAAACATATCAATCAATCAAAAATTCTTTAACAAACTTTTCTGCAAGGGACTGGTTATCAAAAACCATCTCATCTGGAAGGTCATTATAGTCAGATGTGTACCTGTCCATAGGAAGGAATATCTTTGCAGACTCTCCAACTGGTACCAGATGCATCTTGTAATCAATACCACCAAACTTATATGGTTCAATTTTCCAGACACCATATGTGGGTTCATTTTTGGATGAATACATAATCCCAAGTGGTGTTGGCATCAAAGACTCAACAGGTCTCCACTTGATGCAGATATACTGTCCTACCTTGAATTTTGTTTTCATGATGTTGTTACTGACTAACTTTATTAGATTTCTGCTGCTTGACTTCTTTCTTCCAGGACATCAGAGTCATTTCCATAGATGTTCACCACACCATTCTGGAACAGACAGTCATGTATTATCCCCCTGTCATCCCTGATACTAAACCCATTGATGCCTGGACGGATACCAAAGAAGAACTCATGTGTCCTTTCTTTACCCTGGAATTTGAATCTTATCTTTGTCATAATCTATTTGATTTCTACTACAAAGATAATAAATTATTTTCTATTTTCCAAATTTTTGTTGTCAGGATTATATGGACAGGTGTCAGGATTATAATCATATCCTTCCTGAGGCATAGGACAATGATAATTGTGCCAACAGTCTTTACATTCTTTTCTCATAATTAATACCCCCATTCAATAGACCAGTATTCCCAAGGATCCCATACCTTGTCAATGTCAAATCCATCTTCACGAAGTCTCGCAATCGTATCATATGTTGCTGACCAAGAGAACTCACTGCTACTACCATTTTTACCAGGGAGATATACATATTTCTCTCCATTCTGCATTGCCTCCCTGATTCTCTTCTGTGCCTCTTCATAATTTTTTTCACCATCTCCATTGATGTAGTAGGCATCCATCATTTCTTCTTTTGTCATAATCTAATCCTCATAAAAATCACATCCAAAATTCTCTTCACAATAATCCAGGAAGGGTTGATACCAGTCATCATGTTCTGGTTTGGTTTCTCCTTCCTTGGGTAGAAATATAAATTCAGAGTAGTCTGTCAGGAGTTCTGGACAGTTCTTTTCCACCCATTCCTTTGGTGCAGATATAGTATAGTTGAAACTCATATCAATAACCCCACAATAGACACAGAGTTTGTTCTCCTTACACCAGTCATCATTCATAAAATACTGGTCATTATCTTTACCCAACCACTTTTTGAATGTCTCCGTATCTGGGTAATGTATTCCACAGTGCCAGTTGTTGACAGAGAAATATATGATGTCTTTACTGTTCATACTTATAATTTATTCCACTTTAGGTATAATCATATAATGTATTGGCATATTTGGAAGATGACCTTCTATTGCTTCATTTAATGTCATCATATCCTTTGTTTTTAGTACTTTCCTTTTGATTTGGGACACTTTAAATAAAAAGATGACGAGTTACTCATCTTTTGAATTTGAATTGATTTTAGACCTATTTCTCAAAGTTTAGTGACTTTAAGATATTGAGAAGTCTCTCAAGTTCAAAGTTTCTGTATGCAGTCATAGCATATGTTTGAGGATCATTGTGATTGTACCTATATTTTTTAATGTACTCCTTGCATGCTCTTTTTGTCAGGAATGCCCCAGTGTTTTCAGTGACTCTCCTTACCTTTTCAACATAGATGACATCATAGATGTTGTCCCATCCCATACGTTCAGTCATAAAATCACGAACCTCATATGGATCAGATTTATCAACTTCATTCCATTCATCTTTTACATCAGCATATTCATCATCTGTATTCAATGCATTTTCAACTTCTTCAATGGCTTCTTCAAGAGAATACTTACCATCATCATATGTGATGTATGGTTCTCCACCATATTCTCCACTTTCACCTCTAAATTCTTCATACACTTCACTGACCCCCCAGTACACAGGTTCTGCATTACCATCATGCTCCTGTACATTGAGTTCATACTGAAGATTCTTCAGGAACTCATAATCTTCATTGGATAGTTTAATTTTCATATATAATAATTTTATTCTTCCCACACAATCTTTTTACTTTTATTATAAGTGATGTGCTTTTTCAAAAGTTTGAGTGCTTCATCATATGTACTACATTCACCATCACTATACAAGCCATCTTCAAATGGGTCATACCACCAAAGAAATCCAAGAAATCTTTTTTCAACAAAATACTGTTTACTTTCATCAGGTGTTCCAGGGTAATGTGTAACTTCTTTAATTCTCCACTTTTTCATAATTATTTCTTTTTAAGTTTTCGTTCTTGTAATCTTCTTAATCTTCTTTTTGTTTTACCATCAAGATATTGTTCTTCAACCGGTTCCTTAAATGATGAGGTTGATTCAGAATAGTCTTTCCATTCTTCCTTTGATTTCAAATCATCCTCATCTGCAAGTCTAACCAGGTGTCTTAAATCAAGTGTATCATCATTCATATTATTCTGATTTTGTTATTTCTATTACTTCACTATCATTTAATCTTTTCTTGGATAATACCTGTCACCTATTTAGTCATCCCAGTAATCAGCAAGTTTATGGAGAGAATTGGCAACAGAACTGTCACCAACATAATAACCATGTTCAACAAGCCAGAGTTTAAGTTCTTTAATATCTTCTTCTTTCATTTTTAAAAATCAATTTACTTTTCCTCACTTGGGGTTATAGGATGTACATTTGAGATGAATCTGATCCAACACTTGTCAATGAAGAGATTGATTGTCTCATCTCTGTTATCATAGAAACAGTCAACACCATCAATGAGTTGAACATCCCTGGCAACACCACCAAATTGTTCATCAATGACATTGAACACCTTTTGACCTTTCCTCCAATTCTTTGGACATTTGGCTACTTCTTCCCAAATTTGGGTTATAAAATCTCCGTAAGTCATAACAAATATAATGTTTTTTGTTCAAATTTCCAAACCATTCTCTTTTTCAAATGTAAACAAATCAAACTGCTGGTTGTATTTTTGTAGTTCCCTGGACAAGAGTCTTATCAATCTGTTCTTGTTATAAAACTCCCTATGGTTTGCATTGTCAGACTTCTCAATCTTCTGTGAGAGTTCATGATATGCCTTCTTGTATCCTTCCAGTTCATTCTCCAAGTCAAGATATGCAACCTTGTGCCCATTTGATTCAAGTTCTTTCTCAAACTTCTCCTTCCAATATACCTTGTCCTTATATGCCCTGGTACACTCATCCTTCCACTTAATCATATTGAAATAGAACTTCTCACCAAGCTTGAGTTCAGCATCATTGTACTTTTCCTTATGGAGACAGGGTGCTTTCTTCATAATCCTGAACCCACCACCCTGCGAGACATAGATGAGTCCGGCATAATCAGGAACTTCTTCAACACTTATCAAATCATCCGGGACCGCATAGTAGAAGTAATTTGGTCTCTTGTGTTTGCTTATCAGATAGATTGGACTGTCCTTATAGTGTTCAATAAACCTCTCTGCCGCTCTCTCACTATAGTTCCTATTGGATTCTAATGCTCTGTAATATTCCGGAAGATATTGGTCTCCATATCTTTCTTCTCCTTCAAGTATAATGTGTTTGTCCTTCTTGTTCTTGAAGTCATTCTTGAAATCCCCTCTGGAAATTTTTATCTCAAACTCATAGATATATCCAGATTTGGTTTCAAGGAGCTTATCTGATTCCCAGTCAAACACATACAGGTTGTTTATATTATACCTGACAGAGTTAAAGGCAAAGAAGTTGTTGAGAACACCCTGGATGAAACTCTCTGAAAATTTGAATTTGTCTTCCATATTATATTCTCCAATGCTTCCTACATACAGACTTATAGGTGACATTCCCTGTCTCGATTGCCACAGACTTACCATCAGTCTCCCTGACACCATCTATGTACCTGATATGAGCGATGGCATTACAGTCACATCCTTCTATCTCACAGGGTGTAGGTATCTCATTGATAGTATCAGCCAAGGCCAGGAGATGCTTACTTCCTTCAAATAGATTTCCTGTCACATCTGTCTTCAATCCGAAACAGAACACATCCTTGTCCAGTTTGTCACACACATCACATAACACCAACACATCTTCCCTGGTCAGGAACTGTGCCTCATCAACAAACAGCACACCAAAGTCCAACCTATCAAGTTCTGTTGCCAGGTCTTTGTAATAGTAAGTAGGTTCCTCATTCTTCGTGATTCGTGATTTTGTAATTCCCCAACCGGTGAACACACCTTCCCTCACATCAATACAGGGCTTGATGATGATAGGTTTCTTCTTCCTTCTCTTGTACTGGTCAAACATGGTGAGCATCTGGGTTGTCTTCCCGGCACCCATACAGGCATATGTGAATGTTAGTTTACCCATTGGTGACTTCTATTTTGAAATAATATGTGTAACCAAATTCATCAGTAACTACACTGGTGAGTTCATAACCTCTGCGACCAAATTCATTGAGTTTCACTTCACCCATATCAGTCTTGGTCTTTACAACTTTATACTTATATGCTTTCATAACTTAATCTACCAATCCATTTACCAAATCCCAACTGTTAGCAAGAATACTTTTTATATCCCTGTCATCATCTACATTCTGGACAATCCAATACCAGTCCATCATAGGTCCATTGTCTTCAATGGCAATCACCTTATACTCCATATACACAGGCATATCATCAAATGTGTATCTCAACTGGTTATGATCCTCCCAGGTTTTTCCTATATATTTTTCAAAGTCTTCCTTGAATGAGAAGAAGTTTGGGTTCCACTTGAGGAAGTCAGGGTCTTTCTCCCTGCATAGTTTCTCATACTCATCCCAGTCTTCCATTGTCTTGAGGACATAGACATCACCCTCACCATATATGCCTTTCATTTTGTAAGTTTCCATATCAGATCTCCTTTATTGGTACAAATACATCTATACCTGGTTTATCATCATCCTCATAGTGATTGATTGTCTCATCAAATGTGTAACCAAATTTATATCTTTCATAGTGGAACTTATTTCCATCCCAGGTTGCCTTGCTGGCATTTCTGCAATGTCCAGGATATTCCTGACCAATCACCAGTTCTGATTTGGGAATGGGGATTATGTGTTCTTCTACATATTTGTGGAAGTTATCAAGTCCCATACTCCTCCTCTCTTCAAAGGTGAGAGCATCGACCAGGTACTGACATCTATAACTGAAAAGTTCTTGATTATCCATAATTAATTTATATATTCTTCTAAATTCACATTGGATTTTACCTTGTCAAAGTCAAGATATGTTTCCACATAGTTAAGCAACTTCTTCTTGAGTTTGTCCCAGTCTTTGATTGTACCATCACCATTGATAGTGATTTGCAAATAGTCTCCATAACTGTCACCCTCGTCATCAAGCCAGTTGGGGACATAATATTCATCACAGTCTGTTGATACAACCTGCTGTGATTCATCCTGATTGGAATAGACATATACACCCTGGTCACATACCTTGAACCCAGTATTGAGACAGAATCCAGGAGTCCAGTCAAGTATCTTTCCTTCATTCACGTCAATGACAGGACACCAATCTTTACGAGTTTCTTGAGTCTCCTTACCAGACCAGATGTTTTTCTTTGTGAAGGTTACTTCTTTCATACAGGGGAGTTGTGACTTCACATAGTCATCAGATTCATCATCATCTTCAAAATCTTTTTCCCAGGTCTCACCATTGTCCTTTGAGAAAGAACAATCTACATAATATCTGACATCAATATCACAGATTACCTTATCAATGTCAAACTCATTTGTTGTTTTACCATTTACTTTCATAATTAAATAATTTAATACAAAGTAAATATAACAAAAAGCAGTGAACCAAGTCACTGCTTTTGTTTTTACATTGATAATCTTTTACTGGATAGAAATTTTCTGAATTCAAGATTCCGCTTACCACCCATCATAATCAACCAGATCGGTACATCAGCATCTGATGAGATGTCATCCAACTCTTCTTCATTTGCAGGATATGCTTTGGAATCCCAGACCTTATCTTCAACCAAGAAAGAAATTGAGGTTAGAAGGTTACCAAGGTCTTGTTCATAGAATGCCATATATGGGACACCAAACTCAGAAAGTTTTTCACGACATTCTTTCATCTCCTGATATGTTCCACCATCAAGAATTATAATTGTTTTGTCCACATTTACCCACTGAATGTATTCGGTCAACTTGTGGAACTTATTGGCATATTCCACAATAGAGTGAGCAGATTGGACACCCTTCTGTATTGGACTTAACTGTCTCAATACCAAACTGTACATTCTATATTTACTCATACTTTATTTATGTAAATCTAATTTAATTTTAATACTTGATAATTAAGTTGTATGTGATGTAATAATATTCGCGGATTTCTTCGCTCTCGTAACCGCAACATACCTAAGCTGCTTTCTCACATTCTTGTCAAGACACCTGCTTATGTCATCATCATTGATAAGGACATGTGTGAATGTACTTCCCTGACTCTTGTGGATGGTGTGAGCATAACCATAGTCTATCACCTTGGCCTGGATCAATGTCCCATACTTGTCATACACATTGTCATTCACAAACAAAAACTCATCTATGGCATTGATTTTTTCCAGACACTTCAGTTTGTCCATCTTGTTTTCTGCTTCCCTATACCTGTTCCATTGATGTACCTTTTCAAATGCCAGGGCAACAACTATCTCCCTATTGTGTTCATTGTTCTTCACATCAATAAGAGGGACATTTATCTGTTTACCCAAAGAATCTTCCACATCCAGTTCAATGATATGAAGATTGTAGTTATCCAGTCCTGAATCATTCTTATAGGTGATCATTTCACTGATGTCCTCATCATACTCACTCACCACCCCCTTACAGTTGTATGCCTCAGAGTTGACAATCTTATAGACAGCCCCGGAGACACCCATCCCTTCATATCCCCAGTTGCCATATGCCATCAATGGTTCTCCTGGTTGTGGATTGAGTCCATCATATCCAAGTTTCTTCCTAATCATCCTGTTTAGTTTCTCCACATTGGCATTGGTATAGGTGAGGACTCTGAAGTGATTGGGGTCAGACTTCAACCCATCTATGTGTGCATCAATGACATCAAGGATTGCCTTTATGTCATGACAGTTGATGTATCTCACACCATCCCCTTCCTCATTGACATTGGTCACATAGGTGAATCCATCTCCAGTCCTTACGGCAGTTGACTCATTCAGAATGGCATTGTCATCCGTCCTCATCACCTTGGTCAGTTCCACTATCCTATGGTCAGTATTCCTGAACACCACAGAGATATCATCCTCATTCACTGGAGACAGTTGTGCTGAATCTCCTATAAAGATAATCTTACACTTTCTTTCCTTGGCTTTGAGAACAACATCTATATAGTTCTGGATGGACAACATAGATGCCTCGTCGATAATGATGATGGAGTTGGGTTTGACCTTATCATCAGCCAGTTTTCTTGCCTTCTTGGATACATCATAGGTCTCTCCCTCCATATCTGTCTCAATCATAATCCCGAAGAGTGAGTTGACTGTAAACACTTTCTTTCCAACCTTCTCCTTGAGTACGCCAGCAGCCTTGTGTGTAGTGGCAGCAAAGTGGACAGTGTGACTCATCCAGTATCTCCTGTTGACTATCTCCATCAAGGTGGTTTTACCAGTACCGGCCCACCCGGAGATGGTCATAGCAAACTCATCCTTGTTGTTGATGAAGTCATCTATCTGCTTGAGTACCTCTTTCTGTTGTTCATTGAGTACAATATCAAGCCAGATTTCAAATCCATGGTCTAGGACATTTTTGTATTTACCTTTCTTATTCATCTAATTCAAACACCTTACCATTCTTGACTGTTGTCTTTAGCATCTCTATAATTTTATCCTTATGGGTCTTGAATGCCCAGGTACCATAACAGTTATAGATAGACCTCTTGTATATGTCCATATATACTGTCCTAGTAAACAGTTCCCACTTATAGTATACTCTGGCCACTTTCAACCATTTCAAATCAAGTATCTCATCTTTTGTCTCAACCTTTGACAAATCAAAGTCTTTATCCATTGCCCAACAAGAATACCAGAGGTCAACAGACTGATTGGAGGTCTTGGGGTTACTATCAACTGTAAAAAAGAGGATGTTCTCCAAATCAAGGTCTAGACCAGTCTCTTCCCTCACTTCTCTCTGACATGCTTCCTGGAGTGTTTCATCCCAATCTAAATAACCACAAGGGCAACACCATTCACCAGGGTGTGATACTGCTGCTCCTCTCTTTTCTACAAGAGTAAATATCTCACCAGTCTTTTCATTCAACTTGAATACTACAGGGATGACAACAGTACTCCTGGAGATCCACTGTTCCTTTCCATTTTCATCTTTAATACATTTGTTTGGTCTACTCATAACTAATTCAAATTTATCAACATAAAAATAACAAAAAAGAGTCAGAATCCTGACTCTTTTTCCAACTATTTTATGAGAAGTAACAGTGTATTTGGTGTGATGTAATTGTAGATTGCCGCTTGACCATGAACATACATTTCATCAGTCTGAATGTAAACCTTTTCTGCTCCTGCTTCCTTCAGTTTGAGATTGAGTTCCTGTAGGTCATCTAGGGTGACTTCCTTCTTTTGAGTGAACAGGAAATCATACTTTGCTGACTCTGGAAAATCTTCCAACCATTCTTTGTGACCTTTCTCTGGGGTAACCTGACCGGTCTCTATATAGAATGCATAATATTCTTCTTCACCATCAAATGATTTCCTAATGGAAGGATATTCATAACCAGATAAAATATTTTTGCCATAGAACTTTTCATTCATCCACCAGAGGATGACTTCATAGTACTTTCTCCATTCAGGGTTGTCAATCTTCGCTACCTTCTTTGTCTTCAGGTTTGTCATATACTCCAACTTGTGGTTTAACAACTTCTTTCAACTCATCTATACTCTTACAATCAAAGAGGTCAAGTAAGAATGCAGTATTATCCCTTTCTTTATCCCAATCAAGACAATTATACTCATATGCCTTTAACCAGTATCTTACTGCAAAATCCATCCCAACATATCCTTTAAATGGATTACCATAGAGATTTTGCATAACAAGAAGAAAGAAATGTGTAAACATATTCTGATGTGAATACTCACCATTCTCCTTGTATAGTTTCACCACATATGATGTCACATCCTTACCTTTCTTAACAACACTTACAATGTGTGGATTCTCAAGACTTATACAACTTGAGAACATTGTTTCCTTTACATAGAGATTTGCTTCTTCCCTGACAAATTTCTCAAGTTCAGACATGTCATCTCTGATTTCTAATTCAAACATACTTCTCTGGTTTTACATTTTGTATGAATTCATATATGAGGTTTTCACAGGCATCAATGTCATCCTTGTGAACCATCTCATGTGTCCCGCTGTGCATATACCTACAAGGAATACTCAACAGGGTTGTAGCACAGTTGTCTGACATCATCTGGATACTGTTGGTGTTTGTTCCACCAGCCTTGCCTGCGATGAGTTGGAGTTTGATGAACTTATCTTTTGCAATATTCCTCAAGTCATCATTAAGAGGTCTGTACTTGTCTGGACCATAACTCAACACAACACCATCACCCATCTTTGATGGTCTTCCTTCATCAGTACCAATCTCCTTGGAACAGTCATGGCAGACATCAATATCAATGGAGATGTGTGGTTGAACCTTCCTCACCACAGGACCGACACCCCTGGCACCAGTCTCTTCAGATGTGATACAAGCACCATAGACTCTGATGTTCTTCTCAATGAGTTTCATCACATCAAGTTTCTCAAGGACATCATAGACAATTCCACAGGCAACACCATCATCAAGACCTGACCCCACAATGAACTTACCATCAGGTCCGAAGTTCATATTAAGTCTGGAGTTGTCAAACACCACCAGGTCTCCTATATGGACACCAAGTTTCTCCACCTCTTCCTTGGAGGTACATCCCAAATCAAGATAGAGGTCTTTGTGTTCCGGACACTTCTTCCTGTCATCAGGTTTCTCAAGGTGGATGGCTTTGTAACTACAGAAGCAGGGGATGAATTTTTTGTCACCATCTTCATCAACAATGACAAAGAGATCAGAATCAATTATTGTCCTTGGAGATATACCT
>Ga0247609_10003620_pt1 | contig 15629 bp, 1 predicted proteins | sample 172DNAGHGlowgp2_FD_193487 | JGI IMG/M metagenome (GOLD analysis project Ga0247609, IMG submission 193487) | Sheep rumen microbial communities from Palmerston North, Manawatu-Wanganui, New Zealand - 1728 DNA GHGlow gp2 | ecosystem: Host-associated > Mammals > Digestive system > Stomach > Rumen ...
GGAATCGTCTTTTGGCGAAGTGTAAAGCGTGCCGTCAATCGTGACGTTCGCGCCCTCTTCAAAGCCCTCAACGGAGAGCGGGACGCCGTTTGTCATGTTGAAGGTTATATCGTCCACATTATCAGCAACAGTGAAATCTTCGCCGCCAATGTGGAAAGTGCCGTTGCCCTGTGCGATAACTTTTGTATTGCCGGAATCTTCCGTTGCCGTGACGGTTTGATTAGTCGTCGCGCTGATTGTGCCCCTAGAAATTTCAATGGCGTCTGCATCGTCACTTATGGAGACAACATCGCCCGTTGCGTCAACAGTGTAAGGAATATTTGTTGTAACAGTAAAGGTTGCGCCGTCGGCGGTCGTGGGAACAGCGGTATATTCATTGTCAAGCGTCAACTTTGTATCGTTAATGGTAATGCTTGACGGTAAATCGTCGTCGTTGTCCTTAGTCAAAGTATAGCCGTCGGAAGTTTTGGTTAAAGTGCCGAGAGTCTTTGTAGCGTTGGTTTCGCTGTTGATAATAATTGCGCTTTCGCCGTCGCTCAAGGTAGTAGCTCTTAATGTAAAGTCTCCGTCTTCCGCCACAATGGTTCTTGTCCAGTTGGTGGAATTGTTTATGCCGTCAGTGCCCGTGTCAGAAATATAGACGCCGCGTTTAAAGTCGTCGATACTCGTCCAGATATAATCGCTACTGTTGTGGAAGCCAAGCTCCGTAACCCTATAAGAATCGTTGCCGACTTTGAAGGTATCGCCCGTAGTCAAGCCGTCAATCATAACCGTACCGCTTGAACTTGCTTTAACCGTCATGCCGTCGCCGTCTTCAGTCGTGTAAGTTATCACGCTACCGCTTGTCGTTTTGACGCTATCGTCTTCATTGACAAGAGAAATTTTTCCGTCAGTCAACGTCGAAGTTATTCCGTCGCTTGTGATTATCAACGCCGAATCGCTAGCTTTGTAATCGCGTCTGTTGACAGTGAACGTATACGAGCCGGAATTGGTGTTAATCGGCGCGGCAATGTCCGTTGTAAGTGTTGAATTGGCGTCGGGCATTGTAACGGATTTGATTCCGTCGCTGTCGCCTTCCCTATTCAGCGTGTAAGTTTCCTCGCTCTTAGCAAGTCTTCCGTAAATGGAAGTTGGATTATCCAAACTATCCACGACGATTGAATCACCCGTTGCCGTCTTCGATAAATCCAAATTGCCCGCAGGACTTACTGCGATAAGTTGCGTTTCGGCAAGGTCGGCGATTGTCAAAATGCCTTCTTCAAGACCGCTCGTCACAAGATTTTTATCGGTATCGTTGACTAAGCCAATAGTCGTCATCTTGTAGGACTTTTCGCTGATTGTTGTAGTGTCTTCTTTTTCATTGTAAATTTCTTTGCCGATAGTGAACGTATCGCCCTCGACAATGCCGCTGATTGTGTCGACGCCGATAATCATTGTGCCGTTAATCGTGGTCGGCGTAGTTGTATTTTCTCCCGCCGTGACGGATTGATTGAGCGCGGCTTTGATTGTACCCGCGTCGAGTGTAAGTGATTTAACATTATCGGAAAGAGTCGGCGTATCGCCCGTCGTGTCAAGCGTAAAGTTCAAGGTATCGTCGTTGAGCGTTATATCAGCAAATTGCGAATTGCCAGCGACAAGTGGAATATTTTTATAACCCGAATCAATTTCAACCTTAACGCCGCTAACGTTAATGGCGTCAAAGTCTGTTGTTGCTGAAGACGGTTTAGTCAAAGTGTAATTGCCTTCCGTCTTCGACAAGTCGCCATAAACCTGCGTTGGGTCGCTTAGGTTGTCGACCAGAATAAATTTGTTGCCGTCGGCTAAAGTGTCGCCGTCAATCGTGAGAATGTTATCTGTGACAAGCAACATCGTCGTCCAGTTATCGGCGTTATCTAGGTCAGCAAGGGTTATACCGTCGGAATAAGAGTTGCCGTTCCAAAGTTCACCGTTTGAATTTACAGGACCGCGTGCGGAAACTCTGTAAGAAATATTATCGACAGTGAAGGTATCGCCCAAATTCAAGCCGCCAACAGTAACCGTGCCCTCCGAAGTTGAAGCGGCAGTCATGCCGTCGCCGCCCGTGAAAGTAATTGTCCTGCCGATTGTCGTAGCAACATTATTATTTGTATCGTCAAGTGAAACTGTTCCTTCTGTCAGCGTCGAAGTCGTACCGTCCGAATGAACAATCAAATCCGTTGTGCCTACATAAATTTTATCGTTGACGATGATTGTACTTTCAGGCGCACTTACGTTAGTGACAAATTGAACAGCCAAATCATCACCCGCACCGATTTTAACGGTGGTAATTAACGTGGCGGCGGTTTCATCGAGGTTGCTTAAAGTTTTCTTGCTGTCTTCAAAACTGAAAGTTGAAAGGTGAACCGTCGGATTAGTCGCGCTGTCATAAACATAAGCGTTATTGCTGTAGTCGGAAATATCAAGTACGCCGTCGCTGTCGGGCGCAATTAAATTACTCCAATCCGAATCATTTAAAGAGGAAAGATCTAGCGTCGTATCAATCAATTCGGGACGAAGGTCGGGGCGAATTAACGCGCCGTTGCGCAAGCCCTGTACGCTTTGCGTGTAAGTGGTACCGTTGTAAGTAAAGCTCTCTTCGCTGTTTAGGTCGCCGACTTGATTAAATCTACCGTCCGTTGCCGTAGCCGTGATTGAGCCTTTCTCCCGCGTCAAAGTATTTTCTCTAGTATCAGTTGCAGAAGGATTAGTGTAATCAAGTGTAACGGTGCCGCTATAAAGCGTGGCGGTTGGGTCGCCTTCCGAAGGTATTACCGAACGAATTCTAAGTTCCGTTGTGCCGGCGTAACGTTGATTATTAACAGTAACCGTACCTTCAGGCGATTGAATCGTTGTTGCAAAGTCGATATTCAAAACGTCTCGCGCCGCAATTTTAACCGCGTCGATAGCGTTAGCGGCTCCGCTTTCGCCCGTCAAAGTTTTTGTTCCGTCATTAGCATAAGTATAATCGCCGATTTTGGTTGTCGGTTTGGTTGCGTCGTCGTAAATGATATTGTCTTCTTCCACGTCGGAAATATCAAGTATTCCGTCAACAGGTGCGCGGAAATTGTTCCAGTCTTGCGTTCCTAAGTCGGCAAGCGTAATTATTGCGTTCGCAAGAATATCAGGACAAATCAACCAGTCTGTACTGTTTATCAAACCCGGCGTACTTTGAGTGTAACTCTTGCCGCCATAAGTAAAGCTTTCCTCGTCTTCAATGCCATTGAGCGTTTTGAATTCGCCGTTTTCAGCAATCGCTGTGAAGGAGCCGCTATTCCTTTCTACGGTGTTATTTCTCGTGTCTGTTGCGGAAGAATATGTATAATCCAGCGTGATTTTGCCGTTGTAAAGCGTGGAATTTTCGGTTGTCGTGCCGTCGGTGTTAATGATAAGCTCGGTTGTGCCAGAATAACGTTTAGTGTTGACTGTAACGTTACCAATCGGCGAATGAACTTTAGTTGCAAAGTCGACACTCAAATTATTATTTGCGGCAATGTTGACAGTCTTAATCGCCGAACCCGCTTCGCCTGCGTCAGTAAGAGTTTTTACGCCGTCTTCAACGGTAAAGGTTGCCAGCCGCGTTGTCGGGTCGGTCAAGCTATCGTAGACGTAAGCTTCCGTATTTTGATCTGTAAGGTCAAGGCTCTCATTTTCAACCGCGATTATTCGCATGGTTTGTATACTGCTTACCGTTAAAATTTTATTTGCAAAGCCTTCAATGACTTCCAAAGGATTATCCGCGTCCGTCACGTCGAAAAGTTTACCCGAAGTCGTAACCTTATAAAGTGCGCCGTCAACAGTGAACGTCTCGTCTATATCCAAACCTTCAACCGTGACAGTGTCGCCGTTCCTTGTAACTGTCATATTGCCCGAAGTAGCGGTAATTGTTCTGCCATTCGCGATTATCGGGAGATTTGCGGTAGCTTGAATCGTTCCCGCGCTAAGTTCTACGGAATCCGCGTTGCTTATGACGGGCGGAGTATTGCTCGACGAAGCATTAACCGTAAAAGTTCCGTCCGATTTAGTTACGGAGAAGGTTGCGCCCGTACCCGTTGTGATATTGACGCCCGCCGCCTTTGTGCCGAGAATCGCCGTTGTGCCCGTTATATTTATAGCGGAAAAAGCTGTATCGTCGCTGTCTTGCGTAACGGTGTAAGTAGTGCCGCTCTTTTGCAAGGTGCCGTATTTAATTTCGTTTTTAGCGTTGGAAATGTCAACAACCAAAACCGTTGAATTCGTGGAAAGAACATCGGCACTTAAATTCAACGTGCCGTCGCTTATCGTGTGAATCGTGCTCCAATTATCGCCGCTTAAATCGGTCGTCGTTACAGAATCCGTAACGTTAGCATTAAGAGAATTGCCGTTGAGCAAGCCTATATTTAATTTTGTATATTCGGTGCCGTCAACGGTAAATTTTTCGCCCGCCGCAAGTCCGCCGATTGTAACGACGTTATCCGTCACGTCAACAGTAACTGCGCCCGAAGTCGAACCAATAACTTCTTCGCGCTGGACGCCGTTATTAGTTCTGCGCGTCGTGACTTCTGAACCTTCCGCAAGAATAACCGTACCGCCCGTCAAAACTGCAACAGTATCATCTGAAACAGCTATCGTTAATTCGCTGTTGCTTTGCGCGGTGAAAGGTTTGCTGTTAATTGTGAAAGGCGTTGTGCCCGTCGTCTTAACAGTCGTATCAAGCGAGGTGGTGAGGGTCGAGACTGCGCCGCTAATCTTGACGATTGAAAGTTTGCTGTAATCGCCGCCCGAAGTCGTTTCGAGTTTGTAGCCGCCGCTTTCGCTGTAACTTACTTCGGCAACGCGGGAAGTCGGGTCGTCGTTTTCAATAACAACGGCTTTTGAATCCTCGCTTATGGAAATTAACGTTGTGAGGTCTAACGAACTGTCGCTACCAAGCTCAATGAAATCTACAAAATTGCTGTCGATAATGTCGGCGTAGTTTATCGAGCCGCTAAGAATTGAATCTTGATAAAGTTTGGAGGGATTGCCGCTTGCGTCAGTCTTAACAAGAGTCTGCGAGCCGAAAACTTTATAATATTCGTTGTCGATAGTGAAAATATCGCCGTCGTCAAGACTACCGAGCGCGGTTAAAGTTCCGTTTGTGGCGGCGGCGGTCAAAGTACCGCTTGCGCCCGTGACGTTGTAACCGTTTTCAGAGATAACATAATCATCTGCCGCAATGCTTACTGTACCGTTGTAAAGCGTGGAAGATGTATCGTCCGCTTTAATCGTCAGCCCGCTACCTTTGTAAGTTAAGCCGTTGACTTTGTAGATACCATTGCGCGTCGTAATATCGGAATTAAAATCGGTGGTTAAGGTTAAAGTATCGGTTGCGTTGCCGAGCTGAATCGTAGCAATCGAATTACCGCCGCCCGCCGATTTAAAAGCATAGGTGTTATCCGTGCGCGTCAAGGTCGCCATACGATTTTCCGAGCCGTTGTCGAGAATAACTGTACTGCCGTTTGCGGGGTCGTTGTTAATCAAATCGAGTGCGCCGGATTTAGTCAAGCGCAACATATTTGACCAAGAATCATCATCGGCGGGAAGTACATAAGTTGAAACGTTTTCTTTCGTCCAGAGGTAGGAATCATCTTTTGTTAAGCCGACGCCCGTCATCACGTAACTTGAATCGTTCAGCGTAAAAGTATCGCTGGTTGCAGGCGTGAACTTCAGATTGGCAACGTCAAACTTATTGAGCGTGCCGCTTAGCGTGTAAGTCGTATCGTTGACGTAAGCCGTAATTGAAGGCGAATCGCTAAGTTTAATCGTGCCTTTGGTTATAGCGGAGGTGTTATCTGCCTTTGCAAGAATCGTAAGTTCGGATTCATTAGCGGTATAAGGTTTGTCATTTACGGTGTAAGTGTTGGAACCTTCAGCAGTCTTGACGGTTGCCGCAAAATCAGTTGTCAAAGTCGAATCGTTAGCAGCAAGGTTAATCGCGCTGATTGAATCGGTTGCCGCGCCGGAAACTTTTTTAAGTTCAAAATCGTTATTGGAGGCGTTGATTGTGGCAAAAACTTCATCAAACTTGCTGGAAATGACAATGGCATTTTGCGCAGAAGTTGTGCTGTCGAGATTGAGCGCGTATCTACTATCGAGGGTAACGAAGGCATTCCAATAATCAGAATCGATAACATCGGAGGAAAGTGTATCGTTGACTGCGGTTAAATAAATTTCTTCGTTACCGCTTGAGCCTGCGCGGACAATGTAGTTATCGCTCTTTAGCGTGTAATTGTAATCGCCGATTGTGAAAATATCGTTCCTGTTAAGCCCACCGAGCGTGTACTTGCCGTTGGAAACATTAACGTTAATTCCGTCGCCGCCTGTGACAGAAATATTATCGTCGACGTTAGAAATATCAACGAAATCGCCGCTTGAAAGTGAAACTTTGCCGCTGTTCAATTCGGAAGAAGTTTTATTAGCGTCAAGGGTCAAAGCGGAGGCGGCTTTATAAACTCTGTCGTTTACGGTGAAAGTTCCCGTCGAAGGCGTAATAACTTGAGCCGTGAAATACGCGCTGATACCGCCGCCGGAAGTCAAGCTTGCCGCGTCGATTGTATAATTAAGGTCGGCAACGGGCGTGAAGGTGTAAGTTCTGGTGCTACTGTCATAAGTTTGATAAGCGTAAATTGCGGAAACTAAGCTGTTGGCATTGTCAACAAAAACGCCGTTGCCTTTGCTTTGAAGTGTAAGGGTTGAGCCAGTGCCTGCGCCGTACATAGTTTGGAAATTATCGGAGTTTTCAAGCGGCGTGTTCGTGACGGAGCCACCAAGCGTGCTGTTTACGTAAAGGGTTTTGTTGTTTTTGACAATACCAAGTTCATCACGATAAGCAAAATAATTATCGTTTAGTTTGAAGGATTCGCCGCCGTCCAAATCGCTGACAGTGACAATCGAATTGTTCAGATTGACATTTAGCGTTGAATTTTTTTGTGCCGCGATTGTGTGACTGTCGGTATTAACGGTGGTCGTTCTTGTCAATTCGGCAAGCGTTCCCGAAACTAAGCTGACTCGCGACGCGCCGTCAACTATTGCGGAATTTTTATTGGTCTTGCTGTCAACAGTAAATTGGCTTGAAGTCAAAGAGGTTACAACGAAGGACGCACCCGCCGCATTTATCGGAACACTTACAAAATCGGAACTTATAGCGGCGGTAACACTTTCAACCTTGATTAAATCGGCTTCGCTGTCGGCGGTTATGTTGCCCTTACTGTTCGTCAAAGTGTATGTTCCGTCTTCAACCGTGAGTGCGCCGTAAATCTTGCTCAAATTGTCGACGTCGTCAATCAAAATCGCGGTTGTCGAACTCTTGTTGATAGTTATCGTATTATCCGGTGCTTCGTCGACTGCCGCCCAAGTATTGACGGTATCATTACCGCTGAGCGAATCAACATCAATGCCGCTTTCAACGTCAGCAGTATTTATCCATAAGAAGCTGTTGTTGGTGGTGTTAGTCTTGACGAAGCCCGCCGCCTTTTTGGTAAAGGTATTGTCGGCGATTGTGAATTTGTCCTCGTCGCTTATGCCGTTAATGGTCGTAGTATTATCTTTAATGTTTACGCTAAAGCCGCCGCCGTCCGCCGAATCGAGCTGATAATTTGCGCCGTTGATTTTTACAATTTCGTTAGCTGTGTCGATACCGCTGATATTTACGGCAGAATCTCCATAAGTGACGGTAACATTTGTACTTGTGCCGCCGGTCTGAACGGTTTGATTGTCGGCAGTGAGCGTTTGATTGTTATCGGTTAAATTCCACGAGCCGCCGAGCAAACTTACGGTCGAAGCGTCGGTATTTAAACTATCTGCAGTGTAGTTAATTGTGAAACCGTTGGAAGAATTTCTTGCTACAAAATCTGTACTGCCCGCTGTAATCTTTACGCCGCCATAAAGAGAAGAAAGACTTACGGGTTGTGCTTCGGTGGAAAGTATAATGTTATTTAAAGTTGCGTCTTCAGCGGCAGTTGAACCGTCAAGGGTGTAAGGGGTGTCGTTATCAGATTTAATAAGTGTACCGTAAACTTTCGAGGGGTTATCAGCGTCAAGGATATAAACGGAATTATGATTTCCCATAATATTTTTGGTGATATTCAAAATTCCGTCGGTTATCGTAACGGCTCCGCCCCAGTAATCTTCATTTTGCAAATCGCTTACTGCAAGAGCGGTATTATCATTAAGCGTTCCGTGTGTCCAATAACTGTTACTCTCAACGCGAAGAATTGAGCCGTTATCGAGCATTTCATAAGTAAAATCATCAAGGGTAAAAGTATCTTGATTATCTGTAAGGCTCAAAGCTCCGATACTTGCCGCGCCGTTCGCGCCGATAATAACCGTTATCCCGTTGCCGTTATCGGTTTGCTTGAAAGCAACGCTATGCATTGAAGAATTTTCGGTAAAGGAAACGGTCTGCGCGGCATCGGTTAAAGCGATTGTACCGCCCGTCATGGAAATATCAGTTGCGTCACTTATCACCGCGCCGCTTGAATTGTCGTATACGCTGAAAGCGGTATTGTCTCTTACTGTGAACGTTGCGCCCGATTTAACGCCCGAAATACTTTTATAGCGGAAATCTGCAGGCAAAGTAAGACTTACGCCGCCAACTTGAACAGTTTCATTGCCCCAAGCAACATCATCATCAGTTTTTGCAATGGAATAACCGTTGCCCGAAACTTTTAACGTACCGTATCTTGAATTGAAAGTTTCGCTTACAATAATCCACTCTTCCGCATTTTTAGCTTCTGTCGGAGGAATGGCAAGCACGCTGTCGGCAATGGCAATGTAATAATTCCAGTTATCGGAGTTGTTCAAACCGCTCTCTGTCGTATCGATAACTACGCTAGTGGGTGAAACTTCGGGCTTCCAAATTTTATTGTCGTTTTTCATCAAGCCCGCGCCCATCAAGCTGTAGGAGGTGTAATCGTCTACAGTGAATTGGTCGTTTGTATTTAAGCCCGTCAAAGTTACGGCTGAAGTTCCCGCCGCAGTAACGGTTATGCCGTTGCCGCCGTTCGCCGCAATTTTATTTTTCGCAGTTTGAACTTCGTTATAACTCTGTTCCGAATTGAGGACAACTGAACCTTTTATGAGGTTGGAGGAAGTATCATCTTTAATTCCCGATTGAATCGTTAAAGCAACGCCCGCCGCCCTGTAAACATCATCGTTTATGGTAAATGTATGGGTGCCGGCACCAGTTCTTATCGTCGTGTTAAAGTCCGTGTTGAGTGTAACATTTTTATTGCCGAGATAAACGGAGGTAATTGAACTCGCTATGCCGTCTGTAAGACTTAAAGCATTACTTCCCAAAGACGTTACAGCGGCAAGGCTTGCCGTCGGACTGCTTAAATTATCAACTACAATAGCCGATTTAGTTTGACTGGAAAGATTTAACTGCTTGTTGCTGGTTGCGATAAGTTCCCTTGAAAAATCTGTTCCTGCCGTAAATACGCCGGAGCTATCCCAACCGCTGTCGTCGGCAATGGTTCTAACCGTACTGCCCGAAGTTGTTCGGATTAAGCCTATATCGGTTACCGTGTATGAAGAATTATCGATAACGAAACTTTCTTTAACGTCCAAGTTGCCGACTTTTACCGTGTTGCCGCTTTTAGAAATGGTAATTATATCGTCGACAAAACTTGTACCGCGAATTGCATAACTGCCCGCCGTAATTGTCTGGTCATCGGTATAAGCTCTGATAGTTCCGTCTGTCAAGGTAAGGGCGGGAGCACCGTCAACCGTGACAAAATCACCGTAATTTACGGAAAAGATACTATCTGCATTTGTAATGTAAAAAGTTGCCGCGCCGTTTGCAACAATCGAGGCATTTCTGAAAGCGGAAGTCAAACTTAAATTATCCGATGACTCAATCTTTATTGTGTTTAAGCTATCGTTGGAGCTTGCGCCTGTCCTGTCTAAGCTATATCCACCGCTATTCGTTCTGGTTATGGTGCCGTAGACTTGATCGACATCAGTATTTTCAATGATAAGAGCCGACTCGCCGCCGCCCAAAATGCTTGCCGTTTTTAGTTCAAGCACGCCGCCCGTTACGCTTATTGCATTTCCCCAGTTACTTTCATCTTCTAAATCGGAAACAGCAACTAAGCTATTTTGAACAGTTCCGCGCCAAAGTAAAGTGCCCTTCCGCAATTTTTGGTCGGAAGCCATTGTATATTTTGTGTTGCCTACGGTGAAAACGTCATCGCTATTTAATCCGCCAACGCTCGCCGTAATGCTGTTTGATGAATCGCTACCGACAACAACTTTTATTCCGTCGCCCGAAGAATACGAAACTGTTTTGCCGCCAGCCCTTATACTCTGCGCGGCGGTTTTGGTAATGATTGTACCGTCCGTTTGATAAATATTATTCGCGCCCGAAATGCTCGCGCCGTCGGAGCTGTCAATTACCGTGAAGGAAGTTATTGTACTGTCCTTGACAACGAACGCCGCGCTTGAGCCTGCACCTTCAATACTTCTGTTGACAAAAGTATTTGATTTAAATTCAACAGCAGTGTTATCGAGTTTGATAATTTCGGTTGAAGGCCAATCGCCAGTTGCCTTTGCGTCCAAACTTGCCGTAAAGCCGTTGGAATTGTTTATCGTGCTACGAGTGAGCGTGAAATATCGCGCAGACGGATCTGGTATTTGATTTACAATCAGGACGTTATCAAGTGAATCTGCATTTTCTATCGTCAAAACATTATCAACGGGCGCGATTAAATTTCGCCAGGTGCCGCCCGTGATTGAAGAGACTGCTATCTTGTTGTTGGTGCCACCAACGGAAGCCATTTCGGATTGTTCAAGGAGCTGTGCGTCATCATTCGTTATACCAATACCGGATAAGGTATATTTATCTCCGTTAAGGACAAAATTTTCTCCCTCTTTTAATCCGCCAATCGAAGCATTTTTCGCGGTTGAACCCATTAAAATTAGGCTTGTATCGTCGTCGCCCGTTTGAACGATATGACCGCCGACAGTAACCGTAAGATCTGAATCTGCCATTTCCAGCGAACCGGAAATTAAGGAAGCACTAGTTACGCCGGAAAGCCCCATGATACCTACATAAGCACCCGAATAAAGCGAAACGGAATACTCATCTACGTTTTCATCTATTCCCGTAACTTTAATGCTAGTCCCTACTTGGGAACCTACAGTCATCTTGGCGTAATCTTTGCCTATATAAAGACCATTGACGCCGCTTTGAATACTTACACGAGTAATTGTTCCCTCGTCCGGCGTTGCCTTTGTTAAACGGTAAACATCGCTTTTATCGGTTTTTCTCAATGAGCCGTAAGTTTTGGTAAAGCCTTCAACGCCGCCTGAATCATTATCGGTAAAAGTTATGTTACTGCTACTGTCGCCGCCCATGCTGGCTCTTATCGGCGCGATACCATTTAATAACGCTTGAAGTTCATTCCAATTATCATCGTCTTCTAGTTCGGAGACCGCAACGGTGCCGCCGTCCAAAGAATGAAGATCATCGTAATGCCAGAGGTCATATTTTCCGTCTCTTCTACTTGAAGGCTTAACCACACCTATTGCACGCAAAGAATAGGTTGTACCGTCATAGAAGAAAACGTCATTATCGGAGTTATATAAATCGCCTAAAGTAATGTCAGAACTGTCGATAATGATATTCATGCCGTCGCCGCCAGCGACGCTGTAAACCTTACTTTCGAGAGAAACTCTGTCGCCTGTTAGGGCATTGATTGTTGCGGCGGAAGAATCTTTATCGTAGGAAACAATAACGCTATTTCTGTCATTTCCAAAGCCTGTTGGAACAAATCTTTTTCCGGTGTCTCCTGCGGTAATGGTTTGGTTTTGTGTAGCCGCTATCGTACCGTCATAAAGAGTTATTTGAAGATTTTGATTACCGCCAGTATTCTTAAAGCCGCTTATTGTCGGTTGTGTGGATTTTCCGCTTACAGCGAAGTAACCAGTAGAATTATTATTAACGATAAAAGCCGCCTCTGAGCCAGCCGCAACGATTGTCTTGCCCGTGACGAGTGCAGTATTTATCGACGTGACGCCGCCGGTTAAAGAAAGTATATCGGTAGTATCCAAGCCGCCATCATAATTTGCTGCAGGCGTCAAGCTGTAAGTTCCGTCATCTGTTAATGTAAGTTCGGCTTGTATCTTTGTGGGTCCGGGAAGAGTATCGACTATTGCTCTGTTTTCTTTATTTTTTGTGCCGATTTCCAAAACGCTTACTTCTGTGCCGTCAATGGTTACAAGTTCGGGCGCGGCTATAAGCGAAACACTTGAGCTTAGGTTTTCAACGTCAATGACAACGGCAGAATCCGGATCACCTAAGGTACCTCTAAGCGGAGCACCAGTGTAAAAATAAGAGTCATCGTCGACATAAGTTAGCCCCAAAGGACCGCTGTTATATTCTTTACCGTTTATGTAAAAAGATTCGCCATAGTCTATATCGCCGATAACCGTTACTGTAGAACCGCTTCCAACGGACGTTCCAATAATTATTCCGTCTTTATAGGTACTGTTGACTTTGGGAGAAATGGTATAGTTTCCTAAATAAATTGTCTGCAGAGAGTTATCGCTCAAAAGTGAGCCGCTAACCAAAGTTATTTCGGAAGAAACTTCTTCATTAGTGGCAACATGCGGAATGGAATTGGATTTGCTGTAACTTACAGTAAAGTCGTCGTCACTTGCCGCCGCCTTAAAAGTTGCCAATGAACCAGCTTTATTTCCAGCTACGCTAACTGCAATATTTACATTAGAAAAATCTCCGTCAAATTCTACTGTCGAGCCGTCTGTTATATAGACAGTAGATAGACTTTGAGTAGCTGAACTGTCTTTACTTAGTTTGTAATCTTTTTCTCCGTTGTATTTTACCGAGCCGTAAATACTGTCAATGTTCGATTGTGCAGTACTAATAAAACGCTCTTTATTAGTGGCATTTGCCAATACAGAAGCCGACGAAATGGAGAAACCGTTGTTGCTGTCAACAGGAAGGAAGTATGTAAAATTTGAGTCATCAATATCTACAACGTCGGTTCTTTCTATAGCAGCGTTTCCGTCAACTAACCAAATTCTGGTTCCGTTGATAGTATCTTTGGCAACTAATCTGCTACCGCTCATGCTGTATGTTGTAGTTACGCCGGCAGTCGTAAGCGAAAAAGTTTCGCCTGAATCTAAACCTGTGACGGATAGCCCCGAAGTTTTACCGTAGACAAGAGTTACGGCGTTTTTGGTAGCTTGAGAAAAGCTTATTACATCTGAACCCGATTGAACTGATAAAGATGGGGAAGTGCTACTGGTAGATACAACAGATGTATTGCCTAAGGTATCTGAAGTAAGAGTATAATTTCCTCCTAAAGTTGCGCGTCCGAATGTAAATTTGTTACTGTCATTACCTGATCTTAAAGTAACTCCGTTTTCTTCAGAAGATACTAATGAAATGGATCTGTTAGTTATATTGAGCATACTTGATTCAATGTCATTTGAACCGTATACTGTGACAGTTTGTCCGGTATTTAGATTGAAAGTGCCGCTGATTAAACTTGCGGCATTTATGCCATCGCCAATAGCATAAGCACCATTTGAAGAATTTGTTAGAGAAATACCTTTACCTGCCAAACTTGAAGGAATTCCGCCAATGCCAAAGACGTTGCTTCCGTTATTTGTAAAGATTTTTAAAGGAGTTGCGCCGCCATAAAGACTGACAAAAGAATTGCCTAAACTTATCGACGCGGCTGAGCCTAAAGAAACGCCCTGCCAACCACCTAAATTGAGTTCGGCGGGTTTGTTGTCGCTTGATAATGTGTAACTTCCGTTTTTCCCTTCAAGAGTTGCTGTAGCGTCGTTGCCGTAAGAGATAAGGCTTGAGACAGTGCCGCTGTTGCTAAGAGGAATGATATTTGAGGAGGCGTCGAACATCGGCACGTTATCATACGCGCTTAATAGGCTTGGAATATATATGCTGGTTTCGTTTTCTTTAAAAGCGCTTAATGAGCTGGTTGGTTTACGAAGAAGGGTGCCGCTACTGTTGACCAAACCTGCGCTAGTCATTGTGTAGGATTCGGATTTGCTAGCGGAGGTTAAAGAAAAGGATTCGCCAACGTCCACATCGCCAACGTAAATACTTCCGTTGTTGTTGACAATTATTATGCCGTCGTTGTTATTGTTGCTGTCGTTATAAGAAGAAATTGTATAATCGCCGCTCTTGATAGTTTGGGCTTTGACGGCGGAAGTTAAGAACCGCTGATAAGAGAAACGCCAGTTGCGTGTTCATCTAAAAATGCTGACGAATTATCTTTAGCTGACAGTATAAAATAGCTGTCTGAACTTTCTACGTGAAAAATATTCGTGCCCGCCCTTATAGAAAGAGACGGAGACAACGAGCCAGCAAAATCATTTGTAAAAGCAACGCCGCCCGAAACAACACTGCTAGCAAGAAAAATGGAGGAAAGCGTATCGGTGGAACCGCTGACAAGAGAAGGAGTTCCCGAAATTAAATATTTATAATCTGCGACGTTGGGTCGAGACAATTCAGCATAAAATTTTATTAAATCGGCGTCGGTATCCGCCGCGATAACTCCCTTACCACCACCACTTGAAACACTGAAAGCCGAAGCGGAACTGATACTAAGTGTGCCGCTATCCACCTCGCGTATTTCGTACCAATTAGATAAATCGGTAGGAATTGTGCCTTTTAAAGCTACACTTGACGTTGAAGAACCTAGAATCACTTTATCGGAAGTGTAGTTACTATTATTGTAACTTCCCGAAAAAAGTCCGTTGCTGTCGCGTGTAAAATGGATATTGTTTATAACAAAAGTATCGCCGTCATCAATCGAATCGACCGTTGCCGACGAGCCAGAACCTATCGAAATATTTATACCGTTACTTCCGATCTTCGTTAATTCATACTTATATTCATTTGTATCATCGTCTTTTACAGTAAATCCATTAGATGTGCTTGAAAGTGATATTGCCGCGCCTGTCGTTACATTATCTGCGACTATCGGCTTAATGGTTATGGCGTTACCTGCTCCCGCTGTTATGGTTTTGGGTTCAGTTGAAGAGCCGCTTGTTATTGAAATGACTGCACTTTGTCCAGCTGAAATAACTGTATCGTCGAAGCGTTGCAAATCAAAAGTGAATTCTTCCATGTAAACTTATCTCCTTTCCGCTGTTTTGATTTCTTCCGAAAGTTTAATCGAACAATTCGGAAACTTCCTTAATATTGCTTGCATTATATCAGTAAAGTCAACAGCGCGTCTTAAGATTCTGTTAAAAAAATAACCGAACAAGATTAAAAATGTTCGGTTAAAAACTTGCAAGCAAAATATTTATTTCAGCATGGCAAGCATTGTGCCAGCCGCAACTGCCGTGCCGATAACGCCCGCGACATTTGGTCCCATTGCATGCATTAAAAGATAATTGCCGGGTTTTGACTTCATGCCGACGAGTTGACTTACGCGAGCCGCCATAGGAACCGCCGAAACGCCCGCCGAGCCGATAAGCGGATTGATTTCGCCGCCCGTAAATTTGCACATAATTTTTCCGAAGATTAAGCCGCCCGCCGTGCCGCCCATAAACGCGACAAGCCCAAGACCGATAATAAGCAAGGTATCAGCCTTTAA
>Ga0247609_10003621_pt1 | contig 15624 bp, 14 predicted proteins | sample 172DNAGHGlowgp2_FD_193487 | JGI IMG/M metagenome (GOLD analysis project Ga0247609, IMG submission 193487) | Sheep rumen microbial communities from Palmerston North, Manawatu-Wanganui, New Zealand - 1728 DNA GHGlow gp2 | ecosystem: Host-associated > Mammals > Digestive system > Stomach > Rumen ...
GGAAGCGGGGCGTTGGCCGTCATCACCGCAGCCTCAAGAAACGGGGAGCTGGACTCATATGTTGCAAACGGTACAATCTCGTTCAAGCTGGTGGCCTGAATGATAGAGGTCAACCGTACAGGTCGAATAATTTTGTACTTTTGCGGCTTTGAAACTCAAAAAAATAATAAATCTCTTTGTGCAATCACCCGCCTCAATAACCCATAACCTATAACCAATAACCATTCCAATGAACCTCCTCCAACTCTTCAAAAACCTCCGCCCATTTGTAAAACCTTACAAATGGCTGGTACTCATCACTTTAATCCTCACTTTGGTCGGCTCTCTGATGGCGCAGGTCAACGCCATCGTGCTCGACCGGACGGTGGATGCCATCAACGCGCTCATCGGCACCAACTTCCAATGGGGTCAGGCGGCACGGATTATGACCATTATATCCATCGTGCTGTTAGGCAAGGAGTTGCTCTCCGCAATCGTCACCTTTGCGCAGAATTATTTCGGCGAACGGATGCGGATTTACGTGAGCCGCGATTTGGCGCAGAGCGTCATCGAGAAGGTGCTCACCTTCAAGATGGCCTTCTTCAACTCGGGCGACAACGCCACCGGCAAGCTGCAGGCGCGTATCGATCAGGGTGTCAGCTCGTTGTCGCGCACGGTGCAGAACTTCTTCATCGACCTGCTGCCGTTGTTCACCAGTGCCTTGCTCGCCCTCATCCTGATGTTCGCGGCCAACGTCTATGTCGGCTTGGTCGCCCTCGGTATCGTGCCGGTTTACTTCTGGATTACCTACCGGCAGGCACGGAGACTCAAGGGTTGGCGACGCGAGATGCGTAGCCATTTGGAGACTAAAAGTCAGGGTATCAAGAATATCATCGACTCCATCAACGTCATCAAGAGTTTCAACCGCGAGCAGATTGAGGGGCAGAAACAGCTGGATATCCAGAACCAAGTGACGGAGAACCAGATGAAGACCCGAAAGGTGGCCTTCTACTACAACGGGCTCAAGAGCTTCGTGCGCCAGGTGGGCACCGTGCTGGTCATCATCCTCACCGCCTACTTGGTGCTCATCGAATACCCCGGCATGACCATCGGTAAGATCATGTACCACGTGATGTTGTTCAGCAACGTCATCGCGCCCATCACGCAGCTGCAGCGCATCTTCGACGACGTGAACGACGCGCTGATTTACGCCGAGGGCTTCTTCGGCATCCTCAACTCCGAGAAGGAGGTCGAGCCGTCGGGCGAGTACAAGCCGGAGCCCATTCACGGCAACTTCGAGCTGAAGGGCGTCGATTTCACCTACCCGAACGGCACGCAGGCGTTGTTCGGCGTCAACATGCGGATTGAGCCGGGCAAGATCACGGCGTTGGTCGGGCTGTCGGGCGCGGGCAAAAGTACGATTGTTAACCTGTTAGACAAATTCTACGAGCCGCAGGTGGGCACCATCACGTTGGACGGGGTCGATCTGAAGGACTACGACACGAAGTACCTGCGCGAGAACATCGGGTTGGTGTTGCAGAAGAACCACATCTTCGACGGCACCATTGAGGAGAACATCCTTTACGGCAATCCGGACGCCACGCACGAGGAGGTGGTGGAGGCTGCCAAGAAGGCGCACCTCTACGACCAGATTATGGAGTTGCCAAAACAGTTCGCACACAACGCCGCAGACCTCTCCGGCGGGCAGCAGCAGCGCGTGGCCATCGCCCGCATGTTTCTGAAGAATCCACCCATCATCTTCCTCGATGAACCTACCGCCAGCTTGGACGCCATCGCCACCGAGCAGATCAAGAACAGCATCGACGCCATCAAACAAGACCGCACCGTCATCATCATCTCCCACAGCATCTCGCAGATCATCGACGCCGACTACATCTACGCGCTCAAGGACGGCCGTGTGGAAGAGGACGGCGACCCCGACGAAATCTACAAGAAAGGCGGCATCTACAAGGATATTATTGATGCTTCAGCAAGAAGTTTGAACATTGAGAAGATTGCGAAAACAATCGGGTGACGGTTATGGGTTATGCAAGAAATCACATCATCATTTTGGACGAAATAATTCGATCAATCATCACATATTGCCCTTCGACATGAAAAACGATTGTCCACCGATGATTCATAATGGAAACAGTTTTCGCGTTGGGATGAATCTTCTTTGCAACAGAGAAACAACTTCTTTGGTAAATATCAGCAGTATAGCTGAGCGAAGCTAATTGTCCAAGTATTCGGTTTGCATAGTTGTGTCCGCTCTCAGGACGATATAGTCCCGCCACGTATTCTGATATGCCATTCAGATCCGATACCGCTTCATTGTTGACGATTACTTTGTAGGTTTTCATAGTTCTTATCAAGTTTTTCATGGAAAATTTCACCGAATTGCTCGAGCGACATATAGCCCTCAGGAAGACCCTGATCTATTAATTCGACTGGATGACAAGGTATTCCGTAAGAAGCAAGAGGTTCTTGCACAACGGGTTGGCTTTGCTGTTTTGTTTTATAGGTTCTTTTTTTCATAGCACGAAATTTATGCGGCAAAGATAAGATTATTTCAATTACTATTCCCCAAAAAAATGTACTTTTGCCGCCATGAAAGGACGTAACGACAAGCCGCACATCGGCATTTTCGGGAGAAGGAACAACGGCAAGAGTTCCCTTATCAACGCCATCACGGGACAGGAGGTCGCCATTGTGGATGCCACGGCCGGCACCACCACCGACCCCGTGCGCAAATCGATTGAGATTTTCGGCATCGGGCCGTGCATCATCATCGACACCGCCGGCATCGACGACGAAGGCACCGTCGGGGCGAAGCGCATCCAGAAGTCGCTGGAGGTGCTGAAAACCATCGACTTGGCCATCCTCGTCATTACCGAATACGAGGTGGGCATTCCCGAACGGCAACTGATGGAGCAATTCCGCCAATTTGAACTTCCTTACCTTATCGTCAACAACAAATGCGACCTCTCAACCCCTCGCGAGATGGAAGTTGATGGTTGCAAGGTTTTGAATATCAGTACGAAAACGCACAACGGCATTGACGAGATGCTGCAGGAAATAGTGCGGATAATGCCCGAATCGGCGTATCGTACCCGCTCGCTGCTCGGAGACCTTATCAACGAAGGCGATGAAGTGCTGTTGGTGACCCCTATCGATTCGGAAGCCCCCGAAGGACGGATGATTCTCCCCCAGGTGCAAATGATTCGCGATGTACTTGACAATGAGGCGGTTGCCATCGTGCTGAAGGAGGACAAAGTGACTGCCTACCTGCAAAACCACCGTGCCCCGAAATTGGTCGTCACCGATAGCCAGGCGTTCCAAAAAGTGGAGAAGTCCGTGCCGGAAAACATCCCGCTGACGGGCTTCAGCGTGGTGTTGGCGCATCAGAAGGGCGAATTCGGAGCTTATCTCAAAGGGACCCCGAAGTTGCGCGACCTTCGCGACGGAGACCGCATCCTGATGTTGGAATCCTGCACGCACCTCACCTCCTGCGAGGACATCGGGCGGGTGAAGATCCCGCGTCTTATCCGCAAGTTCACGGGCAAAGAGCTACAGTTCGATTTCGTGTCGGGTCTCAATCAAATCCCTGACATCCAGCAATATGCGATGGTCATCCAGTGCGGAGGCTGCATGGTCACCCGCAAGCAGTTGAAGGAGCGTCTGCGTCCGGCCATCGAAGCGGGAATCCCCGTCAGCAACTACGGGATGGTTTTGGCTTACATCAACGGCATTTTCGAGAGGGCAGTAAAACCGTTTGCCTAAAAACACTACTTTTGCCGCCTGAATCGGAAACGTCAAAAAAGATTGTAAGTCACTGTCATGCAGAAATATCGCAGTTACGTGCTCCCTGTTGCCATTCTGTTGGGACTGCTGTTCCACGAAGTCAGCGTACAACTTTCTGCGTTGGTGCCGTGGCTCATCTTCACCATCCTGCTCCTGAATTTCGTCACAGTGGATTTGCGGCATCTGCGTTTCTCGATGCTGCATTTCTGGCTGCTGGTCTTTCAACTGACGGTGAGTACGGGACTGTATTTGCTGGTACGGGCCGTTTCAGGCAACGAGACGATGGCACAAGGGTTTATGATGTGTGCCCTTTGTCCGGTGGCGGCCTCGGTGGTGGTCATCTCTTCCATGCTCGGTGCCGACCGTATGACGACCACCGCCTACACCATGCTCTGCAATCTGGTGATGTCGATAGCGGCACCGCTTTGCTTCACCGTCATCGGCGTGCATCCGGAGCTCACTTTCTGGCACTCGTTTCTCATGATTTTGCGGCGCATCACTCCCACGCTGGCCTTGCCGTTTTTCACGGTGCTGGCGTTGCAGACATGGGCGCCCAAGGCCAATGACTGGCTCCGCCGCTACAAAAGCGTTTCGTTCTACCTTTGGGCATTCGCACTGTTCATCACCTTGGGCCGCACCATCGACTACATCTTCCTGCAAGGACGCGGCAACGGGCGCATCATTCTCTACGGTGCGATTTTCTCAGCGGTGATGTGCGCCATACAATTCGGCTTCGGCAAGTGGTTGGGACACCGTTACGGCGATACCGTGGCGGGCGGCCAGCTCCTCGGACAGAAAAACACCGCCATGGGCATCTGGATGTCCAACACTTACCTCCAGCCGCTCTCTTCCGTATTCTTGGCCTTCTACATCATCTGGCAGAACCTGTTCAACAGTCTCCAATTGTGGTGGCACGACCGAAAAAAAGTGTATTTTTGCCGACAATTTTAAAAAAGGTATGCAAGAGAATCAATATTTTCCATCCATGCTTCCTGCTGAGGAGCTCGCGCAGGTGAAGTACATCCCCACTCTTCCCGAATTTGTAACTTGGATCGAACAGAAATGGTCTGACCTGCCCTGTCTTTCCGACACGGTGAACACCTATACTTACCACCAGGTCTGCGACCACGTGGCACGCAAACGCGCTCTTCTCAACAGCTTTGGGCTGCAGAAGGGTGACAAAGTGGCCATTTTGGATAACTCCACCACCGATGCGGTGGAGATGTTTCTCGCCGTCACTTCGGCGGGCTATGTGGCCATCAACTTGCCGGCCATGTTGCCTGCACAGGCCATCATAGGTTGCTGCATGAAGTTCGGTATCAAGGTGTTGGCTGCTGGAAAATCGTTCATGGAAACCGTAAACGGGGCTCCTTGCAAGGTTATCGCCATCACGGATTGCGCCGACGAGACTGCTCCGGTCGCCACTGTTGACAAGAACGACCCGGCTGCCATCTTCTTCACAGGCGGTACGACGGGCTCTCCCAAAGGCGCCATCTTGCCTCATCGCGCCCTGATGCGCGGAGCTCTGAACGGTCTCTACGCCCCAGGACACCAGCTCGGCTGCCACCGCTACGCTTGCGTATTGCCGCTCAGCCACGTGTTTGGCTTGATTTACAGCACATTGTCCGTTCTCTATAAAGGTGCCGCCTGGTATTCGGTCGGCAACACCAAAGACACCATCGGCAAGCTACCTGCCATCAGACCCACCATGATTGTGGCCGTGCCCGGCATCTGCGAAATCCTTTTAGGTCTCGTCAAGATGTACGGCAAGCCCTTCCTCGGCGGCGAGCTGAAGGTCATCATCTCCGGTGCGGCCAACGTGCCCCCGAAACTCATCGGTGAATTTGACGAACTGGGCATCAACCTCTTCGGCGGCTACGGCATGACCGAGGGCGCCAACCTCACCACCGGCAATATCGACGTGAAAACCAGACCCACCTCTGTAGGAAAGCTCTATCCGGAGCAGGAAGCCAAAGTCGTGGACGGCGAACTGTGGTTCCGTGGCGACAACGTCTTCCTCGGCTACTATGGCGAACCTGAGAAGACTGCGGAGACGCTGACCCCCGATGGTTGGGTCAAGACCGGCGACCTCGTCCGCTTCGACGAAGACGGCTTCATGTACATCGTGGGCCGCATCAAAAACCTCATCATCCTCTCCAACGGCGAAAACATCAGCCCTGAAAGCATCGAGGAGCCCTTCTACAAAGACCCCAAACTGCGCGACTGCCTTGTGAAAGAGGACGAACAGGATGGCCGTCAGGTGATTGCCATCGAGATTCTGCCGCGCATAGACGACTTCGGCAACGCCCCATGGGAGGAAGTGGAAGCCTACTTCAAAGAGCTCGTCGGCAAGGTCAACGCCACGCTGCCCAGCACGCACCAAGTCAGCAAAATCACCGTGCGCAAGGAAGATTTCAAGCGCACTGGTGCCCTGAAAGTGTCACGCAATCAATAAGATATGGAAAGAGAAGCTATTCTTAACGAATTAAAAGAAATCCTGATTCTGATTAAACCCTCCATGGACTTGTCCGCCGTGACTGAGGATTCGCAACTCGTCCGCGATGTCGGCCTCGACTCACTGACCATCCTGCTCCTCAGCCTCGCGGTCGAGAACAAGTTCGGATTCAAATTCGAAGGCACGCCCAAGTTTGAAACCGTGGGCGAAGTGATAGACTACGTCAGTTCACATGCAACAATATAGAATTCAATAGTTTACATCTATGAATATTAGAATTGTCAAGGTGGAAAGTCACAAACAGCGGAAGCAGTTTGTGACTTTTCCTCTTCATCTTTATAAAAACTGCGAAAATTGGGTGCCGGCTCTGGAAGGCGACGAGTACGACACCTTTAATCCTCAAAAAAACGGTGCCTACGACTTTTGCGAAGCCGATTGTTTCTTGGCCTTTCGGGGCGATGAGGTTGTAGGACGCGTGGCCGCCATCATCAACCACAAAGCCGACGACGAACAGAAACTCGTCCGCTTCGGCTGGCTCGACTTCATCGAAGACGAAGAAGTGCTTAAGTCCCTGATAGACACCGTCGCCGAATGGGGAAAACAACGAGGGCGCACTGACATGCGCGGCCCGTGGGGCTTTACCGACATGGATAAAGAAGGCCTGTTAGTGGAAGGTTTTGAGCACTTGAGCCCGTTCACCTGCCTCTATAACTTCCCCTATTATGGGCCTATGTTGGAGAAACTCGGCTTTACGAAAGAGGTGGACTGGACCCAACGGACGTTGGAGGTGAGTCCCAAACTGCCGTCCATGTTCCGGTTTGCCAGCCTGGTCGAAGAGAGATCCAATGTCCACGTCGTCCAGCCGACCAGCATGAACGACATGTGCAAGCGCTACGGCATGGAAATTTTCCACATGTACAACGAGGCTTTTGCTCCATTGCATGGTTTTTCGCCCCTGACTGACAAACAGATAGATGCCTATTTGAAGACGTATGTGCCTATTTTGGACAAAGACTTCGTGGCGCTGGCCGTCAACGAAAAAGACCAACCCGTAGGTTTCCTCTTCTGCGTGCCGTCGCTTTCCAAAGCGGTGAAAAAATCCAACGGACGGCTGTTCCCCTTCGGCTTTATCCGCATCATGAAAGCGTTGAAGAAAAACGACACCTTAGAGGCGCTCATTATGGGTGTAATGCCTGAGTATCAGCAATGTGGGATACCTATTTTGCTATTCAAGTATCTGCACGAAAACTGTATCAAGCGGGGCATTGACACCATCATCATGAACCCGCAATTGGAGGAGAATTACAAGGTGCAGTCGCTGTTCGGGGAATACAAAACGACCCCGTTCATGCGCAGAAGGGCGTACAAGCGCCCCGTGTAGAGACGCGCCATGGCACGTCTCTACAATGGGGAAATGCACCCCTGTTTTTTTACAATTTGTAATAACTGCCGAGGATTTTTGCAAACCAACGGGCGGGTAGGATGCGCTTCAAAAGCACGGACAAGCGCTGCTCGAACGAGGCCACCACATAGCCGTAACGGGGTCTTCTTTTACGAATGATTTGGCTGATTTTGCGAGCTAACACTTGCGGTTTCAGACCGCCAGTTTCGTCATGCTCCACTTTCGCCATTGATTCGGCGTAAGTCCGATAGGCCTGCATCGCTTCGGTGTTGGGTGTCTTTTTGCGGCTGGCAGTAAAACCCGTGGAGAAATCGCCCGGACGAACTACAACCACTTGGATACCAAACTGTTGAATTTCCAGACGGAGGGCTTCGCAATAGCCTTCGATGGCGAATTTGCTGGCGGAATAGAAGCCTTGGAAGGGCAGTCCCATCACACCGCCGATGGAACTCATCGCGATAATTTTGCCGGAACCTTGCTTGCGCATGAAGGGCAACACAGCGGTCGCGAAATGCACCAATCCCATGAAGTTGGCATCCATCTGCTCCCGAATCTCCTCCTCAGTGGCAAATTCCACAGGTCCTCCAATGCCCATGCCGGCATTGTTGACTATCACATCTATGCAACCTTCTTTGTCAACTACTTGTTGCACAGTGCTTCTTACCGCTTCACGATCGCGGACATCCAGCTTCAGATAGTGAACTCCGGGCAGTTTTTCCACCTCACGGCGCACCGTACCATAAACGGTATGGCCTTCCTGAACCAACAGACGGGCGGTTTCCAAGCCGAAGCCCGACGAGACGCCTGTAATCAGAATGACCATCGTCTATATGATTCCGGCCTTCTTGAAAGCCTTGGTGATTTTGTCGATGGCCTCATCCACCTGCTCGTAGGTGTGCGTGGCCATCAAGGCGAAACGAATCAGAACATCGTTCTCGGGAACGGCGGGGGCGATGACCGGCGTGACGAAAACGCCGTCTTCCAGCAGGCGGGAGCAAAGCCAGAAGGCCTTCTCCGAATTGCGCACAAACAGCGGGATGATGGGCGTTTCGCTGCGACCCGTGTCGAAACCCCGCTCCTTGAACTGATTGCGGGCGTAGTTGCTCACGTCCCAAAGGTGCTGGATACGCTCCGGCTCGTCCAACATAATATCAATAGCCCTGCTGACCGCGGCCACGTTTGACGGCGGCATGCTGGCACTGAAAATCAGCGATCGGGCGTTGTGTTTCAAGAAGTTGATAGTGTCGGCATCGGCTGCGATGAAACCGCCCAATGAACCGAATGATTTCGAGAAGGTGCCCATGATGAGATCAACTTTGTCGGTCAGGCCGAAATGGTCGGCCGTGCCTCTCCCCTGATGGCCCAAAACACCCAGGGAGTGGGCATCATCGAGCATGATGTCGGCATCGTATTTCTCCGCCAACGCCACCATTTCGGGGAGCGGGACAATGTCGCCCTCCATGGAGAAGACACCGTCGGCAACAATCAACTTGATGGATTCAGGGTCGCATTGCTGCAGGCATTTTTCCAGACTTTCCATGTCGTTGTGGGCGTATTTCAGCGATTTGCCGAACGCCAACCGGCTCCCCTCGATGATGGAAGCGTGGTTGAGCCGGTCAAGCAACAGATAATCGTTGCGGCCGCACAAGGCGGAGACCACCCCCAAGTTCACCTGAAAGCCTGTGCTGAAGCACAACGCTCCGTCTTTGCCCACCAATCGGGCAAGCTTCTCCTCAAGTTCGACATGGATATCGAGGGTACCGTTGAGAAACCGTGAGCCTGAACAGCTGGTGCCGTATTTAGCGATGGCAGCTTTGGCAGCCTCTTTCAACCGGGGGTCGTTGGAAAGGCCCAAATAGCTGTTCGAACTGAACATCAGCACATCCTTGCCGTCAATCTTCACCACCGTGCTCTGCTCCGACTCTATGGCCTTATAATATGGGTAGATTCCCTTTTCTTTTGCAATTTGCGGCGCTCTGTACTGCGCACATCTGTTTCTTAGTATGTATGACTTCATAAGAACAACATCGTTTCAAAAAGGCGGCAAAAATATACTTTTTTCAAATACGTTTGTCTGGTCTAACTCTGGTCTAACTCTATGGTAACTCTATAGTAACTCTATACAAACTCTATACAAACTCTATACAAAGTCTATTCGAATTACACTACATTTTTAGTTTGTGCAACTAATTAAGCGACGGAACAAGCAGTACAGAGCGACATGTGCCACGTGGTTTGAGTACCCTGCGGCAGGAATGCCGCAGCTCCTATGCGGCCGCCCTGCCATTTTCCCTCAGTAGTTCAAGACCGAACGCCATTCCGCCCATATATCGTTAAATCACTGATAAACAGATAGAAAGTTGAAAGAAAGAATATCTTCAACTTTCTTTTTTGCGTTGTAAGTCGCTGAAAAACAGATAGAAAGTTGAAAGAAAGAATTTTTCAAGTTTCTTTCTTGTTTTCACAGTACCCGTGGTTGTATCTTTGCCGTCGAAATCAGTTCGCGAACGGTTTCAGATGATCTTTGACATATTGTTTAGAAATTGCCACAGTTTTGAACGGGTGTGTTTTCTTCCTTCTTCTTAATGAAGACTCTACTTTCAATTATAAATTATCAATCATAAATTATCAATCATAAATTATCAATCATAAATTATCAATCATCAATTATCAATCATCAATTAACCTTTTTTATTAACCTTAAATTTTTAACATTATGGGAAAAACAGATTTTAATGGTCTCAGTCAATGGACCGGCCGCATTGGCGGTTTAGTTTTCAAGGTCGTGAATGGCAAACAGGTCATCACGCCGTACAAGAAAGAGGTGTTCAACCCCCGTACCGAGGCGCAGATGTCGCACCGTGCCAAGTTCGCCCTCGCGGGGATGATCAACAAGATTGTGCCCAAGGAGGTGCTGGTGGGCATGAGCGCTGATCGCCGGAGCCGCCGCCCGCTCTTCACCAGCAACATTGTCCGCCATGCGAACGTGAGCGTCACAGGCGGGACCGTCACCGCCACACTCAATGCCAACGATTTGGTGTTCTCGCAGGGTGTATCCGCACCCGTAACGGTGAACGAGATGGCCGTCACAGACGGCTTGGTGGGCGGAACGTTGGGGGCCCTGCCGGAAAAAGTGGATGCCGTGATGATGATTGCGGTGGTTTACGACACCACGGTGGGGCTCTACACGCGCACTGTCTATGCGGTGGTGCCCGCCGGGGAGACCGCTATCAGTCTTGACACGCAGACCACCGAGAGTGGCAATGTAGCGCACATCTACGCTGTGCCGATGTCGCTTACAACAACAGGGCTCAGTCTTACCGGTGGTTCTGACGGGGCGGAACGCTCGTCCGACTATGAGTTCATGTACACGATGATGATGCGTTCGGACGAAGGGAGCTACCGGTACGGCCGCTCGCAGTATCTGACCACGGTTGCTCTCGGATAGGGTCCGACCATACCGCCCTTCGGGCATCCTTCTAAAGGAGGGGAATATTCCCCCGCTTTGGCACGGCCTGCAAGAGATGGAAACAACGACATACGCAGGAGTCCCAGATGTGGAAGCCCTAACAGGCGGGAGCGTCCGAAAAAGGTTGAGGGTTTAGGGTTTAAGGATGACAGTATGTCGTCTAACCCCTTAAACCTTAAACCCTAAACCTTAAACCAAAAAATTTGTATCTTTGCCGCTCTTAAAAACAGCAAAGGAATTATGAGCGAATGTAATCACAATTGTCAAGAATGCAGCCAGAAAGACTGCGGAAACAGAGATTTGCACGAAAAACCGAATGCATTAAGCGATATCAAGAAAGTCATCGGCGTGGTGAGTGGCAAAGGCGGCGTGGGCAAGAGCTCCGTCACTTCGTTGTTGGCCGTGGCGTTGCGCCGTAAAGGCTACCGCGTAGGCATCCTCGACGCGGATGTCACAGGACCCTCTATCCCGAAAATGTTCAACCTTCACGAGATGGTGCGCGGCAGCGAGCAGGGTGTCTATCCCGCCGTCACCGAGACTGGCATCGAGGTGATTTCCAGCAACTTGCTGATTGCCGACGAAAAATCACCCGTCCTTTGGCGCGGTCCGCTGATCGCTGGTATGGTGAAGCAGTTCTGGACCGAGGTGATCTGGGAACACATCGACTTCTTGCTGATCGACATGCCCCCAGGCACCGGTGACGTGCCGTTGACCGTCTTCCAAACCGTCACCCTCGACGGCATCTTGATGATCACCTCCCCGCAGGAATTGGTCTCCCTCATCGTGAGCAAGGCCGTGAACATGGCCGGCATGATGAACATCCCCATCCTCGGCCTCATCGAGAACTACAGCTACATCACCTGCCCGCACTGCGGCGAGAAGATTTCCGTATTCGGCAAAAGTACTGCCGAAGAGGTTGCCAAAGAATTCAACATCAAACTGTTGGACAGACTGCCCATCGATCCCGAGATGGCCGCCCTCTGCGACCAAGGCCAGATTGAGAAGGTCAAGGAGACCCGCTTGGAGAATGTGCTCGATGTATTGGAGAGTTTGGAAGTCCCCGCTTAACTGCTAACTGCTAACTGCTAACTACAAAATGAAGCAATACCTTGATCTGATGCGCACGATCCTTGACGAGGGTCACTACAAATCCGACCGCACGGGTACGGGGACTTACAGTATTTTCGGCTACCAGATGCGCTTTGACCTGCAGAAGGGTTTCCCCCTGCTGACTACTAAGAAGTTGCATCTGCGTTCCATCATCTACGAGCTGCTGTGGTTCTTGCGCGGCGACACGAACATCCAGTACCTTCACGACCACAACGTGACGATTTGGGACGAGTGGGCGGACGAGCACGGCGACCTCGGGCCGGTCTATGGCAAGCAGTGGCGGTCGTGGGTGGCTCCCGACGGCCGTGTCATTGACCAGATCACCAACCTAATCGAGCAACTCAAACGCAATCCTGACTCCCGCCGACTGATTGTGAGCGCGTGGAATCCAGCGGATGTCGATCAGATGGCGCTGCCGCCGTGCCACACGATGTTCCAGTTCTACGCCAACGACGGGCAGCTCTCGTGCCAGCTCTACCAGCGCAGCGCGGACGTTTTCCTCGGCGTGCCCTTCAACATCGCCTCCTACGCCCTGTTGACGATGATGGTGGCACAGGTCTGCGGACTCAAGGCCAAGGACTTCGTACACACTTTCGGCGACGCGCACATTTACTCCAACCACGTGGAGCAGGCTAAGTTACAGCTTTCCCGTGAGCCGCGCCCGCTGCCGCAGATGCGTATCAACCCGGAAGTCAAGAGCATCTTCGACTTCCAATACGAGGATTTTACGTTAGAGAACTACGACCCGCACCCGCATATCAAAGCGGATGTGGCGGTGTAAGGAGCCGTCCGCGGGACGCAAACGGGAATATCGAAATATTTTACTCACCAAAATACCAAACATTATGAAATCAATCCAAGATCATAACTTCAGCGGCGAAAGAGCCCTGATCCGCGTGGACTACAACGTGCCGTTGGACGAGAACTTCAACGTGACCGATGTCACCCGCATCGTGCGCACCAAGGAGACCATCGGCAAAATTCTGAATGACGGCGGTTCCGCCATCCTGCTCTCCCATCTCGGCCGTCCGAAAGGCGAGGTGAAAGACGATATGTCCTTGCGCCACATCGTGAAGAAAACATCGGAAATCCTCGGCACGGAGGTCGTTTTCGGCGGCGATGTTTTGACTGCTGAGGCTGAAACCCTCTGCAAGGGTCTCAAACCCGGCAGCGTCGTGCTGATGGAGAACCTGCGCTTCCACAAGGAAGAAGAGAAGGGCGATGTCGATTTCGCCAAGGCGTTGGCACGCTTGGGCGATGTCTATGTGAACGATGCCTTTGGCACCGCACACCGCGAGCACGCCTCCACGGCCACCGTGGCCCGCTGCTTCCCGGGCAAAGCTTTCGCCGGCTATCTGCTCTACAACGAGGTGATGAACCTCGAGAAGACCCTCAACGGTCAGGAGCGCCCCTTCACTGCCATCATCGGCGGTTCGAAGGTCTCCACGAAGATCAACATCCTCAAGAACCTCATCCCCAAGGTCGATAACCTCGTGGTAGGCGGCGGTCTGAGCTACACTTTCCTGAAAGCCATGGGCTTCACCATCGGCAACTCGCTCTATGAGCCCGACATGCTGCCCGTTGCGCAGGAAATCCTCGACCAGGTGAAGGCCTCCGGCGTGAACTTCGTCTGCCGTGTCGATAGCGTCTGCGCCGACAAATTCAGCAACGACGCCAACATCTTGGTGACCGAGGACAACAATATCCCCGACAACTGGGAAGCGTTGGACATCGGTCCGAAGAGTCGCGTGAACATCGCGAAGGTCATCAAGGATTCCAAGACGATTCTGTGGAACGGTCCTGTGGGCGTGTTCGAGTTGGAGAAATTCAGCGAAGGCACCCGTGCTGTGGCGTTGAGCGTGGCAGCCACTACCCTGGCCGGCGCGTATTCCATCGTGGGCGGCGGCGACTCCATCGCGGCGGTCAACAAGTACGACCTCGGCAACTACATCTCCTACATCAGCACCGGCGGCGGCGCCATGCTGGAATATCTGGAGGGCAAGGAGTTGCCGGGCGTCAAAGCACTGAACGAGAATTAATCAGTCACCGTTGTAGAGACGTGCCATGGCGCGTCTCTACAGAACGGGAAAAAACAATTTACCAACAAAAAAACATACATGCTTAACAACAATTATTACTGTGTCATCATGGCCGGGGGCGTGGGCGCTCGCTTTTGGCCAATGAGCAACAGCACTACACCCAAACAGTTCATCGACGTGTTGGGTGACGGTCAGACTTTGATTCAGAAGACGTTCAACCGTTTCGCCAGAGTCTGCCCAAAAGAGAATATCTACATCGTCACCAACAAGGCCTATCACGACCAGACACGGGAGCAGCTACCGGACATCGCCGACGAGCAGATCATTCTGGAACCCTACCGCCGGAACACCGCCCCCTGCATCGCCTACGCCAACTATAAAATCAAAGCCAAGAACCCCAACGCGGTCATCGTGGTGGCACCTTCCGACCACTATATCGAAAAAGAGGACGTTTTCGTGGATGTCATCAGCAAAGGACTTGCATTGGCGGCTGAAAACCCCTGTCTGTTGACCATCGGCATCCGCCCGACTTCCCCGAACACCGGCTATGGGTACATTCAGTACAAAGAGGAAGATGTCTTCCCCAGAAATTCTTCTGTGTATGCGGTAAAAACCTTTACGGAAAAGCCTGAGCTGGAAATGGCCAAGAGTTTCCTCGAAAGCGGCGACTTTCTTTGGAACGCGGGCATCTTCATGTGGTCGTTAGACACCATCGACAAGGCGTTTGAGGAATTCCTGCCCGACATCAACGACCTCTTCAAGCAGGGCGAAGGGTTGTACAACACCCCGCAAGAGGATGAGTTTATCGACCGTATCTATCAGGTTTGCCGGAAAATATCCATTGACTATGGCGTGATGGAGAAGGCCAATAACGTGAAAGTATATGCCGCTGACTTCGGCTGGTCAGACCTCGGCACGTGGAGTTCCCTTTACGATCTGCGCAAGAAGGACGCAAACCTCAACACCGTGGTCGGCAACCATGTGAAGGTATACGATTCTGAAAAGTGCATCGTCAACATGCCGCGCAACAAGGTGGTCGTCATCCAAGGTTTGGAGGATTACATCGTGGTGGAAAACAACGACATGCTACTCATCTGCAAGAAGTCGGAGGAACAGCAAATCCGACAATACGTCACCGACATCCAAGTCGATTTCGGGAAAGAGTTTGTGTAAAAAAAAGCCCCGCGATGCGGGGCTTTTTTTTACTTCACATAATAGGTTAATCGCATGTTGATACTGGCACGTTTCTCTTTCGATGAGGTGTTGAAGGCGCCGCCCCAGGTGTAGTCTTCCTCGGAAGAGTTGGGCTTGGTGATCTGGAACACGCCCATGTTCGCGCTCTTGAGGTCGCCTAACTTGGCACCGG
>Ga0247609_10003623_pt1 | contig 15623 bp, 17 predicted proteins | sample 172DNAGHGlowgp2_FD_193487 | JGI IMG/M metagenome (GOLD analysis project Ga0247609, IMG submission 193487) | Sheep rumen microbial communities from Palmerston North, Manawatu-Wanganui, New Zealand - 1728 DNA GHGlow gp2 | ecosystem: Host-associated > Mammals > Digestive system > Stomach > Rumen ...
TTCCTTCTTATGAGACTTGTCAAGCAGTAGCAAATAATATAGCTGCTGAGAAAGGTGCTATTGAGACTTATACTAAACTTGAAGAATTTACTAAAGATAGAGATATTGTTACACATTCTAAAATTGAAGAAATATTAGCAGATGAACAAGAACATCTTCAAGAATTAGAAAAGGTATATAGAGATATGTCAGATATTGTTGATGTATGTGCTGATTATGCAAAAATAGAGAAATATTAAAAAATGAGACGTTTAGTAGACTATGTAAATGAAGAACTCCATGATGTTATAGTTAAAGTTGGTGATTACTGGAGAATCAAAGGTCATGCAGGAAAAGGAACCAATACACCTAAAAGAGGATATTGGAAAGCCAAATATGAAACAAAAGAAAAAGCAGAAGCAGCATTAAAGGCTTATTTTGCTAACAAAGGATAAATATATAAAATATAAATATTATGAAAAATATAAAATCATACATTAATGAATCTAGTGCATATAAAAATGGAGAATATATTATATATGCTATTGGTGATTTAGATGAAGGCAATTGTTTTTGTAAAATATATAAATCAGAAAATGATTTAATTAAATCTGAATGGGAAGATGGATTGGTACTTAGTGAATCAAATCAATTTAAAGATGTAAATGATTTTAAAGTACAAATTCAAAAAACCAATATAGATAAACAATTAAAAATACAAGATATTCAGTATTGTGATATAAGAATATTTAAAATTGATTAAAATATATAAATAAAGGGTAACTTAATTAAGCTACCCTTTTAAAATTATCCATCATTAAAACTAAATCTACACCTATTGCTTCACGATGATACATATAATTTGTCTTAATATATTTATTGATGAAATCTGATTTTGATTTGGCTTTCAATAAATTATTAAAGACTAATTTATGAACATCATGATACCAATATCCAATAGGTTCAGGTTTAAGTCCTAATTTATATCCTTGTACATCATATTTCATTACTTTATATTGTACAACAAGACTTTGTGTTTCTTCACAATATCCTATATAAGCAACATTAGAATCTTCATTAATTTCTTTCATAGGTATAAACCATTTATTAGCTTCTACCCATAAATCTAATTTTTCTTCTTCTTCAGGCTTATATACAACAACTTCTTTTTCTTTTTTAAGATTTTCTGGTGATTTTTTCATTTTGCTTCTAAAATTAATTTTAATATTTGACATTTTTAAAATAGAAATAATTTAAGTAATGATATACATATTGGTTATATTTTTAATTTATTCATTATAAAGTATGTTTCATCCATACGTAATCAGTATCTTTACTATCATAACAGAAATCAATATATCCGTGATTAGAATACCAATTGTGTACCCAAGATGTTTTTAATACTTTTATACAAATTATAGTATAATTATATTTTTTAGCTTCTTTATTGGCAAGTTTAAGTATTTTATTACCAAGTCCGCGACCTCTTTCTAATTGTTCTACCTTTACATTTGATAAATATATAGTATTCTTATCATCATTATAAGCATATAAAGAAAATCTATAACAATCATTCTTGTAATAATAAATTATACCCCAATCTGTTGTTTCTTTTATGATATTCATACTTTATTATTCATCATTTTTATTTTATTTATTTATTTATTTATACATTTATAAACAATAAGTATATTGTTACAATAATTTATATTAATTAAAAAATCCACCTACTTTCACAAGCGAGCGGATTCAGAGGAATATATTTTCGTCCAGGTCTCATCAGTGAATGATTTTATAGTCTCCCTGGCTGACTTTTATTTTTCATAATTCTCATTCTTAGGCTGATCTACTTTGTCATAAGTTCCATACTTAACATAATACTTATTCCAATCACAAGTCTTAATCTTTACAATAATACGATTACCACGACGATCTCTCAATCCATTTGGTGTACGAAGAACCAGACCTTCAGCAAGATAATCTGGATTAGCTTCAGCAATACGAGACTTAAATCCTTTCTTAACAAATTCAACAGCCTCAGGAATAGTCATCATACCCATATCAGGAACAATAGGCATTCCCATCTTATTTAGAATATCATTACGATTTTCAGTAAGCAAATATGTATCATCAATCTTTACATCAAATCCAATAATACGATTGCCTTCCTTAATATAATTTCCACCAGACTGAATCTTAGGACCATAACCTTCACCATAAATAGTATACATCTTAGGAATCTTTGACTCATCTGGAGTAAACTTACCAGTCTTATCATCTACAGTACCCCACTTATGTTCCTCCCACTCTTCAATAGGCACATAAGATTTCAATCCCAATCCTTTACAAACAACATCAATAGGATAATTTTCTTTAAGATGTTCTAAAAGCATTGGAGGAATTTGTGCATTATCAGTCTTACCTTTATATTCAAGTCTAAATTGAACACCAACAGGAACAATAATACCTTCATCACTTCTTGATTCATCATAAATGATTTGTGAAGATACTTCAATACGTGTATTAGTTCCATCGATCTTCTCACTTGTTTCAAACTTACAATCTTTGAGCCATTCAAAAATAGGATCTACATATCCATCATAAGGCATGATAATATTATTCTTATCACGCATAAAAAGAGTATTAATCTTCTGATAAGTATTCTCACTTCTTTTCTGTTTTCCCATAATTCTAATATTTTAATGTATAAAAACTTCTTCTTTTTGATTATAAACTTCTCTATCTGATACTTCTGTTGTACATCCAATATCTGTATTTAACATTACTCTATAATTACCATAACCAGCAAGTTCAAGATCAATAAGTTCTTCAATTAATTCTGCAACTGTCATATCATTTATTTTATTTATTATAAATATCAATTACTAACCAATTCTTACAAACAGGATTTTCATAATTACTAGAGCAATTTGAATGACATTTAAAACCTTTAAATTCAAAATCACCAAATTCTTTCATAAACTTCTTACCAACTTCATACTGATCACCTTTGAAGAAATTTACATGAATTGAATATTTTGATGCATTATATGTATCTTCTGAACAACTAGTATAGATACCAATTGTGAAGTCATATCGACCAAATCCATATTCCTTCTTTAACCAACTCTTTACTTTTGATTTAAGCTTGTCTGCAGCCTTATTACATTCACATTTTTTAGCTTCAATCTCTTCTTTATGCTTCTTATTGAGAATTGCTTTAATTGTTCTTGATGAAATTGCCATATTATTTATATTTAATTACATAATTAATATAGTAACAATATCATAATATTCAAATATAAAAGTTATTTTTATACAAAATATCTAATTAATAAATGTTAAATATTTGGACATCTTATCATAATGAAGAACTAATTAATCAATATAATCTTAAAGAAAATGATGGAATTAAATTATTTAATACAGCAAATTTATCATTAAAGAAAGACAACATTAATTATTTAAATAAATATTATAATGAAATGTGTACATTTTATTATATTTGGAAAAATTACATATATTCCGATTATGTAGGGTTTCAATTATATAGATATGTATTAACATGTAATGATTTATCTATTTTAATATCTAAAAAATATGATATGATATGTGAATATGGATGGTATGAAAATTATTATAAATTATTATTAAAATCTGGTTTTAATGATTCAATAATATATAAATGCATATTATTTATAAGTAAATATTTACAAATTAATAGTAATAAAATTATAGATATTTTTATGAATGGTAATCATTTAATTTTTAGTCATAATAGTTTTATTTGTAGATGGGAAATATTTGATGATTTATGTACATTTATTTTTGGATTATATGATTTTTTAATACCTAATAATTATAAAAATGAAGATAGTATTAAATATAAAGTCAATTTATATGAAAAAATGTTTAATGTTCATAAAGAAGTAAGTGAAATGCCACCATATGATGGTATATTAAAATTTTGGTCATTAGAACAATCTTCAAGATATTTTGGTTATTTAACAGAATGGATAATTCCAATTTATTTAGCAATAAAATATAAAAATAATATATATAATGTAATAAACGATAAACATAATTGGCAATATAAAAGTTTAGTATTAGATTTAAAAAATAATAAAAATATTGATTTGAATCAATTTGAATTATGGCATCATAAAAATATATTTTCAGGTATAAAAAATATATATTTATTAAATTATAAAAATACTATTATTGAAAAATTAGTAAAAGAAAATGGTTTAAGTAAAGTTGATCATAAATATGTATATATAAAATTATGTGATAATATGAATGATATTAAAAAATTATCTAAAAATAATGTATATATTGGTAATATTGATGAATATATAGATGTTAGATCACCTTTTGATTTTTATGAGAATAATAGATATACTATCAAAAAATTATGAAGAATCTTACTCATGTAAGATTCTTCTATCTCTTATAAATTGACAATTATATTCTAATCCTTGTTCCATATTATATTGAAGAGCCATATCTAAAAGCCATGTACCAAAATCTCTATCTCTATATAATATCCAATCTTTAGGTCTTTCAAATCCATGAATATTATAGTCTCCTTCGAAATAACCACAACTATCTAAATACTGATAAACTAGATTAATTATTTTTTCGGAATCTTCTTTATCAAAATAACAAAGATTCATTACATGATCAATTTTTTCATTATAAGTTTCTTTTCTTGTTGGCTTATTACAAATAAATTCAAGTTCATCAAAATCACAAGTTGAAACAGTTCCATTTTCTTCATAAACTTTATATAACCTATGAAAATTTTCATCTTCAACTACATCAATAATAATTCCTTGTGACTTACCAAATTTTACTTCTCTACCAATATATTCATTCTTCATATTTATTATTTATATCTTTACATAAATCATTATATTGTTGCAATTCTTCACATTTATTTGGAAAATTGAGACATTTTAATAAATGTTGAAATCGTAACTCAAAATTAAGAGCCATTGAATTTTGAAAATATTGTCTATTAAGAACTTTAATTGCTCTTATTGTTTCAACTTCAGTTATTCCATCTTCATAATTTGTTTGAACAAAATGATATAATTGTTCATCAAGAAAATCTCCATCATCATCAATTATAACATAATTTTCAATATCATCATGTTCATTTAGCCAATCTTTTATTTCTTGACCTCTTAATCCTTTGTAAGTATGAGTTACATCATAAATATTATCAATAAGCCAATTAAGCATTCTATTTCTTGGACATCTTCTTGGTCTACCTATCATTTTATCAATTGTCTCTTCAACTGAATTCATACGCCAAGAAGATGAGACAACAATCTTAGCTCCTGTCTCATCAACTATTCTCTTAATATATTTAATTTTATTTGCTTTAAGATACCATTTTGGTGGAACCGTTATGACTCCATCAAAATCAAGAAATATTACTTTCATAAATTATAAATCTATTCCTATTTTCATAATATTATAACATGGAATTTTATAATGACCATCAATATCCCATAATCCACAAGATTGACATTCTTTACAATTAAGTTCTTTTGGATTTTTATTCTTACAAATTTGAAATTTTTCTTCATCAAATTTATATAATTCCCATCTACTATAACGAATAGGTCCTACACCCATTCCAATAGGAAATTGTGGATCATATAAATAATCACATTCTTGTACTTCAAATTTTTGAAAATATTCAATTAGTCCTTTGTCATGATCAAATCCTTTAGAATTATAATCATCAATCCTTTTCTTAATTTGTTCCTGAATAATATTATATTGTCGTTCTAATGATGGACCTTTCATGTTTTAATTAATTCTTTAGGATATAAACCAACTTTTTTCAAATTTTCAAGATATTCTTCTACAGATGGTCCTATTTCATTATAATGTTTAAGTTTTTCCCATTCTGCATCAAGTTCTTCTTGGGTCATTGATTCAAATTTTTTCTTAAGACTTTCAGTAATTTTACCCATATTTTATATTATCTTAAATTCATATTTTATCCAATCTTCTGTATCTTCCTCTTCATTAGAATTACATTTTGCTTGTATGTCTAAATTAGATTTAATAAAGATATATTTTTCTTGCCAAAGCAATAATTCTTTAGGATTTTTAATCTTATCCCTTATAATATAAAATGTGATATTATGAGATAGTTTTTCAACAATTACATAAGGAGGTAATGGAAAACCATATTTAAGAAATTCTGTTCTAATTGTTGAATTAACTTGAACATAAAACCAATTTTCTTTATTAAATGGAATTTCTATCAATTCAAATTCCATCTTATTTTTATTATATTCTTTCCAAAAATATTTTGTTTGTTTATTTAAATCAGTCATATAGTTTTTCGATTTTATCTTTTAATAGAATATATAAAACATCATTCTCATCATACCAATATCTTACCCATTTATTGTCTTTATCTTTAATGTGTTCTTGAATATATTTATGAGCTTCTTCATCATTATATAGATAAGCCTTTATTGATTCATCTACTTTTATCTTTCCCTTTTTATTAAGACTTTTAACAATACTGTCTAATTCATCTTTAGATATTTTTTTAGGCCTACCCTTTGGACGATGCATTCGAATTTGAGGAATCAATGTTTCATCAATACATCTTATCTCATATTCATGCTTAAGTTTTGTATGCTTATCTATATCTTTAGAAGTTGACTTAATATCATTTAGTTCTTCTTTTGCAGAATTTTCATCTAAATGATCTTTACCAACTCTAAACCATTTAGAGAATTGCTTACCTTCATTAGAGATAAATTCATAACGACAATAAATATAATATCTATTCATAACAGTTTTATTAAATTATGTTTATAATATAGAACAAAATTTCAAATATTCAAATTTATTTTTATATAAGAATAAATATGTTTGATAATATATGGCTGAATTTAATAAAGGTAAAAAAAGAAAAATTACTGAAAATAAAAATGATCGTCAAACAACACCTGCAGAACAAAGTTTAAACGATATTATACAAGGTGAAATAGGTGATTATCTTAAAAGTATACAAGATTCATTTGCAGTAGGTATGTCTAACTTTATGTTAGGTAATGGTGTTATTAATAATCCTAAACAATTTATAAACAATAATAAAAAACAAGGTAAACCATCTATTCTTGGTGATAAAAACTCAATATTTTCATTATTGGGTTTGGTTGTTGGCCAATTATCTTCATTAAATACAAAAATACACGCAGAAAGTATATTATCAAAAAACTTAAATGAATTATATCAAAGTACCGATTTAGGTGAAGCAATTGTTAATGCATTTATTGTTGCTAATGATGCAATAAAACAAAATCAACCAAATAATATTAAAGATACAAATAATCAATTAAATGATGAATTAATTAAAATGTTAATTGGTGATATTGAATCAAATACAAATGCAATTGGGGAATTGATAGGTTTTATGGGTATATTAGAAACAAAAATAGATAATACCGAAAGTCAATATCAAAATGCATTAAATATTATTAGAGAATTAGAAAATAAAAGTAAAGAATTACTTACTAATGAAATTGAAAAGACATTAAATGCAAAATTAAATATTGTTTTAGAAGGATTAGATGACAATACAATAGATCAACTTATTAAATTTTCAGAAATCAATTTCGATAAGGTTGATCAAAATGTACAAAATTTTAAAAGTTTCTTTGAATCATTAAATAGTATACAAAACATTAATGTTGAAGATGTGCTTACAACAATGCAGCAATTAGGAAAATTAGGTCCTATTTTACTTGTATGGAATAAGACATTTAATAAAATAAATTATACTAAATTTTTCATAAAGATTAAAGGTATTTTTGATTCAATTAAAGAAATTAAACCAATTGATCCAAAACTTTCAAAAGATATATCTGAATCAATTGATTATTTAAATTTTATTTTAAAGGATTTATTAAAACTTGGTGCATTAGGATGGACTGTTAAAAAATATGTTAATTTTAAAGATATATCTAATTTATTATATGGTGGTGAAAATACACATACATTAGATCATTTATTTAAAACAATTGATTTTATTAGTGAAACACATATAAATACAGAAACAAATACAGAAACAAATATTGAAAATATAGAAAGTATAGTTGGAACTATTAATAAAGTATTAATTAAAATGGCTAAAATGAAATTAGGATCATTAGCGGCAAAAATAGTTTCATATTTACCTGATATTGATGAATTAATATTACACTTAGAAACATCTTTAAGTACAATAGGTAAAAATTATAATAAAGATGTTATAAAAAATGCAGAAGATAAAATAAGTCAAATTGATGAAGCAATAAAAGCAGTAAATGCATTTATTATTTCATTTACTAAGATGAAAATGTTATCTGTATTGACCAGGAAAGAAAGATTTTTCAATTCAATAACTTCAATAAAATCATTATTAATTGGTGATGAAAATAAAGATGATATTAGTATTAAATCATTAATAGATGACATATCTAAATCAAAATTTGGTAATCAAAAGGATTCATTAAATACATTAACAACATCTTTACAATCTTTATCAATAATTATAGATTCTTTATATTTAATAAGTAAAAAGAAAATCAATTATAAGAAACTTCAAAAGAATTTACAAGAATTTATAGAGACAATTGAAGAAACTTATAATAATATTGATGAAAAATTTAAAAACATTATTAAAACAGCAGATTTAGTAGAACAAGTAAAAGCAGCAAATGAAAAAATACATGAAGGATTAGATGATTGTACTGAAACTGCTGTAAAAAGTGGAGATAAAGAAAAGGAAATTAAAAGTGCAAACATATCTCTTGAAGGACTAACTGAATTTATGGTTGGTGCTACAATATGTATGTCAATTGGTGCATTATTTGTTATGCTTGGTGGTGGAAAGTTCATAAAAGCGGCACTTGAATTTGGTATTGTACTTATGGCATTTGAAGCATTAGTAATAGCACCAGTATTATTATTTAATGATCAAAAAGGAGAAATATTAAAGGGTGTAGACAACTTAAGTACATTTGTTATAACATGTACATTTATAATGAGTATTGGTGCTTTATTTGTAGCATTAGGTAATGGAAAATTTGTACAAAATGCATTAGTATTTGGTATTTTATTAAGTGTATTTGAAATATTAATTGTCAGTCCTTTCTTGGCATTTAATAATGAACAAGGTACCGCATTAAAAGGATTGACTGATTTTTCAAAATTCTTAATAACAACAACTATAATAATGTCAATTGGTGCATTATTTATGAGTTTGTCAAATGGTAAACTTGTAAAGAATTCATTATTATTTGGCATAGCATTAGCAACATTTGAACTTTTGGTTATAACACCATTTATTTTATTTGGATTAGTACGTAATAATGTTTTAGAAAATGCTAGTAAATTTAATGCATTCTTAATAACATGTACTACTGTAATGCTTGTTGGCGCATTATTTATGAGTTTATCAAATGGTAAGCTTTATAAGAATGCACTTAAATTTGGACAAGTATTAGGAGCATTTGAAGCATTGGTAATAGCACCATTCTTAATAATGAACTTATTTAAGAATAAAGTCTTTGATGGTATGAAGATATTTTCAACTGTAATCATATCATCTACTATTGTTTTGATGGTTGGTGCATTATTTGTTTCTGCTAAAGGTGGAAAATATGTAACAGATGCATTGAAGTTTACAGGATTGATAATGGCATTTGAAATTGGTGTCATTGCACCATTCCTTATATTCAATATGATTAAATCAAATGTTGAAAAGAGTATGATTGGTTTTGCTGCTATTGTATTTGCGGTAACAACAACATTATTGATTGGATCATTATTTATGACAATGAATGGTGGTGAAATGTGGAAATCTGCATTGGAATTTACTGGTGTATTAGCAGCATTTGAAATAGGAACAGTAACACCATTATTGTTATTTAATTTTGTTAAAAAGGAAGCATTGGATAGTGCTACTAAATTTGGAACATTCATATTATTTTGTACAGTTTCATTATCTGTTGGTGCATTATTCATAAAATATTTTGGAAAAGATGCTGTTTTAGATTATGCTTTGATATTGGGCGCATTTGTTGCTGGTACATTATGGGCAACAAAATTAATTAGTGCCGGAATGTCTCAAGAAGTACTTGAAAAGACAATAATGTTTGGTGCATTCATATTGATGTCATCGATTGCATTAGGAATTGGTGCAATGTTTATGAAACTATATGGAGCTAATTATGTGCTTGGATATGCAATAATTTTAGAATTGTTTGTTTTGGGAGTAATGGCTACAACAAATGTCATAAAGAAAGAAATGGATTCAAAAGCAATTGTTGCTATAGCTTCATTAGGAACATTCTTATTATTAGCTACTGGATCAATGATTCTTGGTGCATGGTTTATTGATAAATATGGATGGGAATCTGTTGCTACTTATGGTGTCTGTTTAACTGGATTTGTTATAGTTATGGGGGCAGTATTAGCTTTATTGGGTGCAGTGAGTTGGGCAATCATACCAGGTGAACTAGCAGCAATTGGAATGGGTGTAGCATTAATGGCATTAACAGGATCAATAATGATAGTAAATGCATTATTCCAATTAGATCCTGGCGGAAAAAAAATGCAAAAGAACATTAAGACATTAAATGACATAATTGGATCTGGTACTGTATTTGGTTCAAAAGAAGGCTCATTATGTGATATATTTAGTAGTTTAGGAGGATTGATTGATACACCAATATTGTTAATGGGTGCAGCTGCTGCAACCGCAATTGGTGGAGCATTATTGATTCTTGGTAGTTCATTAGGATTGATTAACCTATTAATGGGTGATGGAAGAGGAAAAGAATTAAAAGAAAACATCAATATATTACAAACAATATTAAGAGGTGAAGGTGCATATAAAGGTCTTATTTATATTTTTGAAGAATTAGGAGGACCAATTGATACTACAATAATAGCATTAGGTGCAGTTTCAATATTAGCAATAAGTGCATCTATGTTAGTACTTGGTGGAGTATTTGAACTTATTAATCTTTTAATGGGAAAACATGGTTTGGAAACTTCACAAAACATATTGACATTAAATAATATATTAGATCAAATTAAATGGACATATACTGCATTAGGAGCATTAAGTATATTGATAGTTCCTGGTGCTATTGCTGCTACTGCTATTGGTACATCAATGCTTATTTTAGGAGGAGCACTTAGAGTTATTGATGACATTAAGACAGATAAAATATATGATCAAATTAATGCCTTAGCTATTACTATTGGTGAAATAGGAGCATTTGCATTATTATTAGGTGCATTATCTATACCATTAGGAATAGCATTAGCAGGATTAGGTATGCTTAATCTATTCTCATATGGAATTTCAAATGCATTAATAGTAATGGCCAATTCTGTTGAACAAATAGCAAAATTAGGTGATTTGACCAATGACATTAATTTGGCAACAAAAAATATGATTAAGTTCATTAAAATGCCATTGGATATATTTGAAAACCTAAAAATTGATGAAATACTTAAAATAACATTAAAGCTTGGATCTTTAAAAACTGTATTTGTCATTCCAATGTGCGACATTATGAATAGAAGTGCTCAAACAATTCAAGATATTGCTAGTTTAAAAGTACCTACAAGTTGGGATAAAGATGGTAATCCAACATCATATAGACAACTTAATGATAACGATTTTGATTTAGCAAGAGTCAATACTGCTAAATTATTGACAACAATGGTCGATACATTTAATACTGTTTGGAATGGTGGAAAAATTGATAATAAAGAAATTAAAGGATTATCCAACTTAATACAAAATGGAGGTGATTTAGAAGACATAATTGATAATATTACTGATTTTGGAATTAAAAGTGGACAAGTAATGAGTGGTGTTGCTCAATCAGTTGGTATGATGGCTAAAATGCAAATACCTATTTCATGGGATAAAAATGGTAATCCAACAGGTTTTAGACAATTAAGCAATCAAGATTTCCAAATGGCTTCTAAAGGAGTTGAATTAGTTCTTACAAATATGATCAAGGCATTATCTGATGTATATAATGATGGAAAATTATTTGATCCTGAGGGTAAAGAAAATGTATTTGATATGTTTGCTAGTGGTGAAAATTGGATTACTGATATATTTCAAACTAATCCATTAGGTAAAGTATTGACATTCTCTCTTAAAGTAGGAAATATGATTGGTAACATTGGTGAAGCAGTTGCCAATATAGCTAAAATGCAAATACCAGAACAATGGGATAAGAATGGCAAAGTAACAAGATATCATTCACTTAGTAGTTCTGACTTTGCCGATATGGGAAGTGGAATAGGTACAATATTAACAAGTATCATTACAACTCTTTCTGATTTATATAAAAATGGTACTAATTATGGCGCTGGTGATAAGAATATCTTTGATATGGATGGAAATTGGTTAACAGGAGATAAGCCAGGTCCATTTGAAAGAGTGTTAGGATTTACATTCAAAGTAAGTGAAGTTATTTCTAAGGTTGCTACTGGTATAAAAGATTTAGCAGATTTAAAAATACCAGCAGAAATAAATCCTGATGGTACTATAAAGAGCTATAAAGTCTTAAATGATCAAGATTTTAAAAACTTAGGTTTAGGTGTTGGTAAAGTATTGGGTGGTGTTGCAGAAGCTATTAATGAAGAATTTCTTAATAATGGAGACGATAAATATGATTACGATAAATTAACTGAAGTAATGCAGGCAATACAACCATTTGGACAATTCTTAGCTGATACTGCCGAAGGTGTTATCAAAATAGCATCTGGAAGTGTTCCAATAGAATTTGATCCAAAAACAGGTAAACCAACAAAATATGTTTCATTAATAGATAATGATATAACAACTAAAGTAGGATTTACAATTAGTGAATTAATGTCATCAATTGGTGAAGGTTTAATGTGGGCATATACACTTAATCAACCATTATTTAGTCAAGATAATTTTGCAGAAATAATAGAATCATTTGTAAATATATCTGATGTTATTAATAATGTAGCAGATATAGCAATAAAGTTAGGACAAGCATTAGTTGCAGATGAATGGGATCCAAAAACAGGTAAGCCAAAACATTATAAGCATATTCCATTAGATACATTATCAACTGATATCCAAACAGTAATGGATCAAATATTAAAGGCATCAGTAAATGCAATAATTAATGTATATAATGGTGATGCTAAAGTTGATGGAAGTAATCAAGGCTTGAAAACAATAATTGAAAGTAATCAATCTAATTTTATGCAAGCTATAAATGCAATAAGTAAGATAACTCAAATAGTTTCAGATATTGTTGATCCAATCATAAAATTAGGACAAGCACAAATACCAGTTTATAAAGATGGAAAAATTATTGATTATAAAGAACTTCGTGCAGCAGATTTAAAGGCAAAAATAGAAACAATATTTGCAAGTAAAAATGGTGTATTAATGATTCTTTGTAATGCAATTTCTACAGTATATACTAAACATTTTCAAAAAGATGGTAAAGAAAATGATTTTGTTGCACAAGCTACACAAGTAAATAAGACAATTGGAGAAATAGTTGAACAAGTTGGTGCAGCAGTTGATTTAGTTGTCAAAATAGCTAGTTCAACTATACCTGTTGGATTTGATAAAGATGGCAAGCCAAATAAATATGCACAATTTGATAAAGATACACCTGGAAAAGTTCAAAAAATTATTGAAAATGTGTTTGGTACATTTGTTAATTTATTTGAGAATAAAGAAAGTTCATTAGTAAAATTATCTAATAATATTAATATTAGTACAATATGTGATAATGTTAAAATACAAATAGATTCTATACAAACATTATTAACAACAGTATTTGATAATATTTCTACTCTTGCTGAAAAGAAAGATGATTTTGACAAATTTGCAAAAATGAATGTTGATGATATTTTAAATAAATTGACAAGATATACAACAGCATTTGTAAATATTGCTAATAATAAACTTGATGCTAACGCCCAAGATGCAAATGGTAATACTATATTAAGTTTAATGACAAATGAAATTTCTGATTTTGTTCAAAATGCAATTGCCCCATATACTAAATATAATGATGATCAAGGTCAAAAATTAGATAGTTTAATTAATAAGATTTATAATACAATTAGTAAGCAAAAATCTTATGGACAAACATTTAAGAATAATACAGCAGAATTAAGTAATTTCATTACAAAAGTCAATAGTGTCAAAATTGATCAATTTAATGCATTTACAAAATTATTAGAAGAGTTCAATAAATTCAATAAGTCTGCTGGAAGCTTAGATAAGTTTGCTGATGTACTAGCAACAAAATTAACAGTTGTATTGTCGAAATTAGTTGAATCATTAGATAAATCTGCCGAAACAATAAATAATGCTGATGCGGCACAAGCAAAACGTCAAAAGGCAATAAATGATGCAATTAAAGAAATTAAAGACATTATGCAAGATCCAGTTATCATTAAGGTAAGTTCAGATACAACAGAATCAGAAGATAATGGTGGTCTTCCTCCATCAGATGATTGGAAACCTAAAGATAGAACAACATTATTTACTAATACAAATACCGGAGAAGGAAATCATACACATAGTGGTACTCCTAATAAAGATGGAAATCCAAGTCAAGGTGATTCAAGAAACGCAAAACCATCAGGAAAACCTGCAACATAAATAAATTTTAATTTATATGACAAAATATAATTTATATTATAATTATTATAAAATAAATAGGCAACCAATTGATGAATCTGATTTAGAAAAAATAAGAAATCAGAAAATTGTCTATAAGAACATTAATGGGAATAATATAAAGATTCCTGTTTCAAAAATCAAATTTATACGTTGTATAGTATTATGACATTAAAAGGTAAACAAGATGCGTTTAGGTTGATACTTCCTGAAAATTTTATAGCAGATGAAATAAAAGACAAATATGCAAAAATTATTCAAGAACAAAAAAGTTTTGCTTATAGGCCAATTGACTATTTGAATGAAACAATACAATCTATACAAATATTAGGATTTCTTGAAGGAACTGTACCTCAACAACAAACAGGAAGAGGCCAACAACCATTAATTGAACAATCAAGAAAATTACAAAATAGATTTATGCATACTTCTACTGATTATACATATAGAAGTGAGAAAAATCCTATTGCATTAATTGATAAGACATTAAATGTTTTCTTTCGTCATACACTTGGATTTGTCAATTATTTTCTTGTATTTGAGAATTTCTTTTATCAATATTCAAGAGATAGAAAATATAAAGAATTACCTGATAGTTTCTCAATAGACATATTCAATAACATTGGTGAAGTCTATTCAAGAATTGTCATTATGGATCCTATAATCAATTCAATAGAAATGCTCGACTTAAATTATAATCAACCAGTTGCACAATCTCAAACATTTAAAGTTGAATTCAAATATTCGAATTTAGACTATCAATTCATTAACATAAAAGAGGAAACTTAATGTTTCCTCTTTAATCTTTATATTTCTTTATCTTTAACCAGACTAAATCTAATATATTGATAATTTCCACTGATGCACTATTTTGATACAATAATTCTAATTTTTCTGTAATGTCTTCAAT
>Ga0247609_10003625_pt1 | contig 15614 bp, 11 predicted proteins | sample 172DNAGHGlowgp2_FD_193487 | JGI IMG/M metagenome (GOLD analysis project Ga0247609, IMG submission 193487) | Sheep rumen microbial communities from Palmerston North, Manawatu-Wanganui, New Zealand - 1728 DNA GHGlow gp2 | ecosystem: Host-associated > Mammals > Digestive system > Stomach > Rumen ...
ACAACAAACAATCATCCTTGAGATCTTAGGAAAATCGTAAAACAGATTGAGAATAAATGAATGAAAAATAAAATTTTCTATACTTCTGTTGATTGATTTAACGAATGATTAAAATGGTATGATATATTGGAAGCTGAAGAATTACAAGCCAAAGAAGAGAGCGAAAAGAGAGAAAAAGCCGAATGAGATTCGGCCATTACTCTAATGAAACAGTTTTTTGAAAAAAGAGAAAATCTAGATCCTTGAGAATTTATACTTGAAATGGTAAGACTATGATTTCAGTCATGAGCATCCGATATACACTTTCAGCCTGAATGAAAAAACATTACGCTTCGTCTACGTCTTGATTGAATATTACAAGATGTTGTAAATTTTGATATTAAAGATTTTTGGAAATATTTACAAAAATTAAAATTTATTGCTGGAGTAAAAATGAATGTAGATTACATCCCTCAGGATGGAAGATTTTCTTTTGAGGCTACGAATCATGAGTGATTGAAAAAAAAGGTTGATGCTAGAGTAAATTTTATGCCATGAATGTTCTCTGAATCAACTGTTATCAGATTTTTGGATTCTGAAAAATGAATAGCTACATTTGAAGAAATATGATTTACTGATAAAAATTATGAAATACTTAAAAAATATATTTCAAAAAACACCTGAATAATAATAGTTACATGACCTACTTGATCGTGAAAAACGACTACGTTATATTCGATACTTAATTATTTAAATACATGAATAAATAAAATTATTACATTAGAAGATCCGATTGAATATGAAATGCCATGAATACAACAATCTCAAATAAATTATTCAAAAAATTATGACTATGAAACTGGATTAAAGGCAGTACTACGTCACGATCCTGATATTATATTAGTATGAGAAACTAGATCTAAAGAGACTGCCGATATCGCAGTAAATGCTGCATTAACCTGACATCTTGTTTTTACTACTCTACATACCAATTCTGCAATTGCTTCCATCCCTCGTTTACTTTCAATGTGAGTTGAACCTTATTTATTGGCTCCTGCTGTTCAATTGGTGTTATGACAACGTCTTGTTCGTAAAATATGTCCTTTTTGTTCTTCAAAAAGACCAGCATCATATGCAGAGCAATCAGAGATAGAACAAACTCTAAAAAGACTTAATTATCTTAACATCCCAGATATTCCTGCATTTGATTGAACATTACTAGAATCAAATGGTTGTGAAAAATGTAATAATACATGATATCAGTGAAGAATAGCTATTTTAGAGATTCTTGAAGTTACTGAAGACATGAGAGATTTGATTGTAGATAAAGAAAAAGAAGCCTGAATTTTGATAAAAGCACGTGAAAATTGATTTATCACTTTATTGGAAGATTGAATTATCAAAGTATTAAAATGAGAAACTACATTAGATGAGGTTCGTAGAGTAATATAAATATTCTTGTTTTTTGATTTGTTTTTTATAGATAACTAATTGTTATATTTTAATATAGTTTTTTATGAGAAATCAGAATTTCTATATTTACTTTGATGAAGCCTGAAGATGACCATTAGCTGGTCCTCTTTATATTGGACTTGTTTGTCCAATAAAAAAGCTTTCTAAGAAGGAAATTTGAATATTTGATGATAGTAAAAAAATTTCTGGAACAAAAAGAAAAGAACTTTTTAAAATTATTGAAAATTTACAAAGAAATTGAAAAATATTAATCACATCGTCTTGGGTAACTGCTGCAGAAATTGATAAATATTGAATTTCAAATTCTTTACATATTTCAATTCTAAGATGAATGTTGAAAATTTTTAATGAAATATTCCCAGATAGCAGATTCAAAATGGAATTTCCAAATCCTTTGTCAAAAGAAATAAAAAATAGTACTAAATATATTGATGTTTTTAATTATTTCTACTATCTTGAGTCTGAGTGAATACATATAAATTTAATCATGGATGGAAATCGCGATTTTGGATTAAGGAAAAATTTTCCATTTCGAAATATTGAGACTATAATTTCGTGAGATGCAAAAATTAAAGAAATTTGAATGGCGTCAATAATTGCAAAAGTTTCTCGTGACTATTTAATGAGTAGCTTGCCAAAAAAATATACAAAATATAATTTTGAAAAACATAAGGGGTATTGAACCAAAGAACATAGAGAACTCATCAAAATATATTGACCCTCTGATATCCATCGTAAATTGTTTTTGAAAGAAATTTTTGGCAATCAAACTTTTCAAAAAGAACTTCCTAATAAAATTTAACTTTTATGCTGCAACATTGATGTTCATTAATTCTTTTGATTTCTCAATGTAACTGTTTAATTTTTTTGTTAATGTTTTTGGTTTTGGTACATAAAATAATTGTATCGCTTCTGCATCACCTCATATATTTCATTCTGGATGAATAGAAATTTTTCAGAAATTGAATAAAGATCATAAAAATCAACCCTTTGATTCTTGTACTATTTTAATTGTAGATGTTGCAATATTCATACTCTCTGGTTTAAAAAATCCATGCTGGCGATACAATATAAATTGGTCTACAGAAAATATATTAAAATCCATTTCATAATCGATAATTCTATCTAGAACTTTATATAATAAGAACAAAAATCATATATTTACACATACTCATACTATATTTAAAACCAAATTTCTTGTTACATCGGTTTCAACAGCAAAAGATACTATTGAGTTAAATATCATTAGTATAACTTGCAACCCCATAGATACAAAGCTGTGTTTTATAAAATATTCATATTTTCAATCTTCGAAATCTTTTTCATCTACTGTGTCAATATATCACTCTTTACACTTTTTTTGACATTTTATATCGTATAATATCATTCTAATACTATGAACACACCGCACACAAGTCACTAAAGAATATGAAATTGTTAAAAACCAAAATATCCGCATATATTTAGAGATATAAAATTGTCTGTATGCAAACCATATCAATAATCAAAACGCAATAAAAGCAAAAAGCATCCATATCATTGGGCGTATAAGAAAGAATCGGTGTTTTTTTATCATTATTGCATTTCAGTGACCATTTTTTTGTATAGCATCATAAAGTTCATGCTCATCGAGTTTCGTGTTAAAACCTGATAATATTTTCATTGAAAAATTATAAAATAATAAAATTGATAATGGTTATACAATTATGATATAAAAAAAAATATGTTAATGTCAAGCAAGAGTAAGGTAATATTTTATGTATTTGCATTTTGCTTAAAAAATATTATAATATATCAATAATTATTTTAAATTGTTGGGAATAAATATAAAATGAAGAGAATTAAAAAAATCTGTTTTTTTTCTTTGATAACATTTTGACTTGTTTCTATTAATATCTCTTTTTCATCAAATTGGAATTTACCTTGAGTAACAATAATTTCTCGTTCAGAACGGTGAGCCGATGAATCGATTAGATTGCGCAGTACTCCTAGGCCTACTAGTAATTCCAATTGAGAAAAGACTGAGGAACAAATAAAAGCTGAGAACATTTCAAAAATTCGTAATAATTGGATGGCTAAAAACTTTCCGTTTGAGTGGAAATATGAATGATCGAATACGGTGTTTTGAAATAAATATCTAATATATCCTGAATATTTCAATCATCATAAAAATAAAATAGTTATACATCATACAGCTTGAGATTATGGCTCTAATTGGACTATTAATGATGTAAAAAATGAATTAAGACAAATATATAGATATCACACAATTAATCGTAATTTCGGTGATATAGGATATAATTTTTTAATTGATCAAATGTGAAATATTTATGAATGACGTGCCGGTGGAGAATGAGCTGTTTGAATGCACGCTTCAAGTAATAATGTTTCATCGATTTGAATTGCTCTAATGTGAAACTTTGAGTATGATACACCTACTGTAGAACAAATGAAATCGCTCGTAAATTTAACAACGGCAATTGCTAGGTTTTATCATATAGATCCTCATTGATATACATATACTTTTACAATAAATTCAACAAAAGAACCATACGTAACAACTAAAAAAAATCCAAACATTATGTGACACGAAAATATCAAATCAACTGCTTGTCCATGAAAGAATTTGTATAAATTTCTACCAAGAATTAGAGATGAGGTCCTAAATAGGATGAAAAAAAGGATTTTTGGAAATGCTGATTTGCCTAACAGCTGGGTTAATGAGTTGAAAAAAAGTAATAGTTCAGCTAAAAAATCACAAGATACTGCAGTGACAACTAATTATAAAAAACGTATAGAGACCATATTAAATAATAACCCTACGGTATTTAAAGACTTAGCAAAAGATGAGAGAAAGAAATATACTTGAAAACTAGGTATATCAACAGACAAAACAACAAAAATATCAAAAAATTACTCAATAAATGATGTTAAAAGTTTGATAAATAAAGATATTTCTGTGTTGCTATATGAACTTACAAAAGATTATGATAGTTTTCAAATTATATGTGATGTTTCATGCATATTTAACATTGATTGAGTTGATTATAATTGGACTTGAGCATCTTTGACTTTTTTAACAAATAAAATTCAAGTAAATTCTAAACTTTCACTTTCGGCAAATTCTCTTTCAGTAAAATCTTCAATGCAGTGATGAGCTGTAAAAATTTCAAACTATAATCGTAAATCTTATTCATGAATTCCTCGAAATAGATTTAAAGGAACATTATATTTTGAGAAATGAATGTATCCTCTATTAAATTGAGATTTTAAATCTGATTTCTTGGTTATTAATAAATTACCATTTTCTGATTATATGAGATGAATTGTAGAAACAAATGATACAGAGACACTAGAAAAAAATAAAACAATGGCTATGATTTCAAAAAATTACGCTCTATTCTATTTAAATAAGGAAAATACACATCCAAGTATTCCAAAAGATGCTAAATATACTGCCATTGATGATCCAAATTTCTTTCAAAAATATGTTTGAGCATGACTTGAAAAAACATTATCTAAACGATACCAAGCGTTAGAGGCGACAAAAAATTATATTGTTATGTATAATTGATATTTACCTATATTGCCATATTTTAATTGTTCTGCTTGATTTACGTTATCTGCTGAAGAGAAATGGTGATGGATTGATACTCCTTATTTGAAATCTACTTATGACTTCAATGGATGTAAGGAATTTGCGTGACACTGAGTTTGATTATCTGGTAAATGAGCTGAACGACTTGCTCAACAATGAATGACATATGATCTGATTTTGAAATATTATTATGATGGTATAAGTATTGAAAAAATTAATTAATTTCAACTATAATCTTGTTGCTAAACTTGCTCGTGATTAACGTAATAAATTTTTTGCTTGAAAACGAAAGAAACATTTATATAAAGGATTACGAGATTTTTATTATATTTAAAACTTAATAATTATGGCAGACATTACACCACTTGAAAAAGTGAGAAACCTAGGTATCATGGCGCATATTGACGCTGGAAAGACTACTGTAACTGAGAGAATCCTTTTCTATACGGGAAGAACACATAAAATTTGAGAAACTCACGATTGAGAATCTCAAATGGACTGGATGGACCAGGAAAAAGAGAGATGAATTACAATTACATCTGCTACTACTGTATGTTTCTGGAAGGGACACCACATTAATATCATCGACACACCAGGGCACGTTGATTTTACAATTGAAGTAGAAAGATCTTTGCGTGTACTCGATGGTGCAGTTGCTCTTTTAGATTGACAGGCTTGAGTGGAACCTCAAACTGAAACAGTATGGAGACAAGCAGACAAGTATAATGTTCCTAGAATGATATTTGTGAATAAAATGGATAAAATGGGAGCCGATTTCTACAATTCGGTTGAAACAATTAAAGAAAGATTAACTGATAAAGCAATCCCTATTGAATTACCAAATGGTGCTTCAGATACTTTTGCTGGGGTTGTAAGTTTGGTTAATATGAAATATTACACTTTTGAATGAGAAAAATGAGTTAATGTTGTGGAGCATGAAATACCTGAGGAATTAAAGGCCAAGGCTGAAGAATATAGAGAAGCTCTAATTGATAGAGTTTCAATTTATGATGATGAATTAGCTGAAAAATATCTTGAATGAGAAGAAATACCTGTGGAATTGTTAAAGAAAGCTATCAGAATTTGAACATGTTCTGGAGATTTATTCCCAGTTATGTGTGGGTCTGCTCTAGGAAATAAGTGAGTTCAGTTGATGATTGATGCTGTTGTAGACTTCTTACCTTCTCCACTAGATAGAGGTGAGATTGTTTGAACTGATCCTGATGATCCAGAAAAACAAATTATTAGAAAATCTGATGTAAATCAACCAGCATCTGCTATTGCATTTAAGATTATGACAGATCCATTTGTGGGTACTTTAACATATGTTAGAGTTTATTCATGAGTTATAAAGTCTGGAGATATGCTTTTAAACCCTATTACAGGACAAAAAGAAAGAGTTGGAAGACTTTTAATGATGCATGCTAATAAGAGAGAAGAAATTACTGAAATCTCTGCTGGACATATCTGTGCATTTTTATGATTAAAGGATACAAGAACTTGAAATACTTTATGTGACATGAAAAATCCAATCGTACTTGAAAGTATGACATTCCCTGAGCCAGTTATATCCATAGCAGTTGAACCTAAGTCAAAAGGTGATCAAGAAAAAATGTGACTCGCCCTTGCTAAATTATCATATGAAGATCCTACTTTTACATATCATTCAGATGAGGAAAGTGGTCAAACCATCATTTCTGGAATGTGAGAATTACATCTAGAAGTTCTTATTGAAAGAATGAGAAGAGAACATAAAGTGGAAGTTAATACTGGTGCTCCTCAGGTGGCTTACAGAGAAACTATTACTCAAAATGTAGAATGAGAATGATTATTCAAAAAACAATCATGAGGACGCGGACAGTACGGACATGTTGTATTGAAGCTCGAAAAGAATGACGAAAAAGTTTACGATTTTGAGTCTCAAATTAAAGGTTGAGTTATTCCTAATGAATTCATTCCTGCTATTGATAAAGGAGCTAGAGAAGTTGTTGCTCAATGACTTTTGGCTGGATATCCAATTATTAATGTTAAAGTTATTCCTTTCTTTGGATCTTACCATGATGTGGATTCTTCAGAAGTATCATTTAAAGTTGCAACTCATAAAGCTATGAAAGATGCATTCTTTAAGGCTGGACCTGTTCTTCTAGAACCTATAATGTCTGTTGAGGTTGTTACTCCTGAAGAATATGTTGGTACAGTTATGGGAGATATTAGTTCTCGTAGATGACTTATCCTTTGACAAACTCCAAGAGGAAATGCTACAGCAATTGAAGCAAAAGTTCCATTAGCTGAAATGTTTGGTTATTCTACGGACTTAAGATCTAACACACAAGGTAGAGCACAATATACAATGCAAATGTCTAACTATGAAAAAGTACCCGATGCTCTTGCCAAAAAGATTATAGCTGAAAGATCTGGAAGTGTAAAGTGAATGGATGATGATGAATAATTAATTATTTAGATATCAAAAAAGACTGACTTCTCTCTAAGTCAGTCTTTTTTAGTTGATTTTGTTTTGTTATTCAATCCATTTATTTTCGAAAATAAAAAGCTATCCTAATCGCCTATATTGTGATTAATTACTTATGTTGTGTATAAATAATTATTTTTTCTTAACTGTTTTTTTTACTGTAGTTTTCTTAGTTGTTGTATTCTTAGTTAAGCTCTTTACAGTTTCCGATTTTTTAATATTTTCATAAGTTTTCTTTCACTTTTCATAAAGTTTTTTTCAGTCTTTTAGGAGTTCTTTTCAATCTGAAAGAAGTTTCTTCCTATCAGCTGTTGTCATGTTCTTTTTTTTCGCTGTATTCAGGGTCTTTTTTCATTTTTCCAATAGATCCTTTCAATCGTCAATCAACTCACTAGATTGATTAAAAATTTTTTTACACTTAGATAGAAGGTCAGAAAATGATGATGCCGCCATTTTGTGAATAATTATAGATTAAAAATAAATTCATATAACAAATACAAATAAATATAACAATATATATAAAAATCAAGTAAAAAACTTATCAAAAATTTGCATTATAATCTATTTCACTTATAATTAATCTAGATTTTATTTTAAATAAAACAAAAAATGACAAAAGAAGAGCTATTAAACTCATTAAATGATCATCAAAGAGCGTATGTTGACCTAGATTTATGAGATAAAATTACAAACGGTGATTATATGTTAGCATCTTATCATTTAGTTCCTGCGAGTAAACATAATATTCTGCAAGCTGCTTGTGAAGTTGCCGCTGAATCCAGCACATGAACTAATTTTCCAGTAAAAACAGAAACTCCGTATGCAAGACTTCTAAATGCATTGGTGTATGAAGTTGATCAAGAAAATGAAGTAGTTAAAATTGCTTTCCCGCGAAGATTATTTGATAGAAATGGGAATATTCAAAATATTTTTACTTATATTGCTGGAAATATCTTTTGAATGTGAGATGTTATTGCCTTAAAACTTATAGATGTCTGGTTTCCTCCTGTAATGTTAGAACAATATGATTGACCAAGCTATACACTTGATGATATGAGAAAATATCTAAATGTTTATGATAGGCCTATTCTGTGAACTATTATAAAGCCAAAAATGTGACTTAGTAGTGCTGAATATGCTGAAGTTTGTTATGATTTTTGGGTATGAGGTTGAGACTTTGTTAAAAATGATGAGCCTCAAGCTGATCAAGATTTTTGCCCTTATGACAAAATGGTAGCTCATGTAAAAGAAGCTATGGATAAAGCTGTAAAAGAAACATGACATAAAAAAGTCCATTCTTTCAACGTCTCTGCTGCAGATTTTGATACCATGATCGAAAGATGTGAAATGATTAGAAATAGCGGTATGGAACCTGGAAGTTATGCCTTTCTTATTGATGGAACTACAGCAGGATGGATGGCAGTACAGACACTAAGAAGAAGATACCCCGATGTTTTCATTCATTTTCATAGAGCCTGACATTGAGCTTATACTAGACCAGAGAATCCTATTGGATATTCTGTTTTGGTTCTTTCAAAATTTGCTAGACTGGCATGAGCTAGTGGAATTCATACTTGAACTGCATGAGTTGGTAAAATGGCATGAACTCCGTGAGAAGATGTTACAGCTGCTCATGAGATTAGATATTTTACAGAAATGTGACATACTTTTGAACAATCTTGGACTAAAATTCCTCCTCAAGATGAAGACTTACTACAAATCAATGAAATAGATAAAAAAAATATGGAAATTTTAGTTGATGATAGCTGGAGATGAATTAAGAAATGTTGTCCAATTGTTTCTGGTTGATTAAACCCTGTTTTATTAAAACCATTTATGGATTTAATGTGAAATTCTGACTTTATAACAACAATGGGGGCTTGAACTCATGCTCATCCTGATGGTACAAAAGTAGGAGCTACTGCTATGGTTCAAGCTTGTGATGCATATAAAAAATGAATTGATATTCATGAATATGCAAAAAATCATGTAGAATTAGCAAGAGCTATCGAATTCTTTGAAAAAAAGTAAAATTCAGAATCTTAATTATAAACTATTTTTATTCTTTAATTTATATTATCATGTCTGAATTAACACCAATTATAACTAGTGCTGTTGAATCTGGTACAAAAAAGTTATTAGATCATTTTAAAGCCCAATACGGTTCTTTATATTTTATACCATTATGAGTTTGATCAAAAACTCCTGGAGAGATCGCTCCAATGGTTTCTCAAACTATTGAAGAACAAATTCTAACTATTCAAGATAATCAAGTGACTGTAAATATTACTGATGAAAGGGTTGGAGTTGTTTTTGATAAATTTGTAGATTGATTCTATAATTCATTATCATTTCTATGAAAAGGTTTAATGAAGAGCTTTGATTTAAAAATGAGTTGGAATGACTTTAAACAAGGTTTAAATAAACGTAAAACTGAAAATCCTAATTGATTTTTAACTTGGAAGAATAATTTAAATATGGTCTTACAAACTGTTTTTGATGAAATTATTATTGCTTTAAATGGTCAAGGTAAAACTGTTTATATTTCAAATGGAGAAAAGTTTTTTGGATCATCAAAAGAAGCAACTGAAGCTATGAAAATTTACCAATAAAAATTACAAGTTTAATAATAAAAGAGTTCCCATAAAATGGGGACTTTTAATTTTAATTCATAAAATTCTGATTTTACTTGCATTTATTGTAGAGAATACTATCATTTGTATTGGTTTTTTATTATATTATTCCATATATTAATGCAACAATTGTCAGAAAGAGATGTTCGTATTCAAAAAATTGAAAAAATGAAAAACATGGGCGTTGTGCCATTTGCGCAACATTTTGACAAGGAACTATCAATTGATAATATTATAAAAGAATTTTGAAATAAAGAAATGAGAGAAATTGAAAATATTATTTCTGCTCCTGAAAAGCAAGTAAAAACAGCATGAAGACTTATGCTCTACCGTAGTTTTGGTAAGTTATCTTTCTGAACATTAATGGATACTACAAATAAAATCCAGGTAATGTTTCATAGAGATAACTGTAAAATAGATATCTCAACTTCTGCTGATGCTCCAAGACTAGTTGATACTTTGTGAGAATGAGATGAATCAATGAGTGCGTATAAATTTATGGAGAAGATGGTTGATGTTTGAGATTTTATATGAGTATCTTGAGAAGTATTTAAAACTCATAAATGAGAGTTAACCATATTTGTATCCGAGTTTAAATTTCTATCTAAATCTGTTCGTTGATTACCTGAAAAATATCACGGATTAAGCGATCCTGAAGAATTATACAGAAAAAGATATTTAGATATGATTATGAATCCTGAAACTTATGAGCGTTTTTTGTTCAAATCAAAATTTTATCAAAAATTAAGAGAATTCTACACTAAAGAATGATTTACTGAAATACAAACACCTATTTTAGATAATGCAGCATCATGAGCAGCCGCTAGACCATTTATCACACATCACAATGATTTCGATGTAGATGTTTATTTAAGAATAGCTTTTGAAACTTCTTTGAAGAAAGCAACCGTATGAAGATTCGAAAAAGTTTTTGAAATTGGTCAAGATTTTAGAAATGAATGATCCGACCCATCTCATATACAAGAGTTCACACAAGTCGAACACTATGCTGTATATCGAAATTATGAAGATAATATGAAATTTACTGAGAAAATGTTTGATTTTTTATTTGATGAGTTGTGATTGGATAGAAAATTAAAGGTAAAAGATAAAGAATGAATAGAAAAAGAAGTTGATTTCACTACTCCACGAGATAGAATTGATTACACAAAATGAATCCAAGAAGCCAGTGGCATAGATATTACTAAATATTGAATTGATGATGCAGATAAACTAAGGAATGACATAAAAGAAAAATGAATAACTTTTGAGTGAATTGACGATATGTGAACTACGACTCTTATAGATTATTTATTTAAGAAGGTTCTTCGTCCTTCTATTATTGGTCCTGCATTTATTTATAACTACCCTGTTATAATGCAACCTTTAGCAAGAGTTTCAGATGAAGACTCAAATATAGTTGAACAGTTTCAATTATTAGTAAATGGACGAGAAATTTGTAAGGCATATTCTGAGTTAGTTGATCCTTTATTTCAGCAAGCAAACTTTGATAAACAGGCTGAAGCTGCTGCAAAATGAGATGATGAAGCCACAAGTGGAGATGATGCTTTTGTCGAAGCTATGGAATATGGAATGCCTCCTCAATCAGGATTTTGAATGGGGCTTGAAAGAATTCTAGCTATTCTTACCCAACAAGAAAATATACGTGATGTTGTTATGTTTCCATTGATGAAACCTAGAAATGGAAATGAAGATTAAGTATTATTTATAAAATTATTTGATAATATACTAATAAGGGAAGGAGGATTAAGTTCCTCTTTTTTTGAAAGTAAAAAAATTGTGGTGTCCTTTTTAAAAATTTTTTTTTAATTTTAAAACCTTCCGTGTCTTATTCGACACGGAAGTTTTTTAAACGTTAATAGATAGAAGTTCAGAATGAAAATCCTACGTTAAACACAGGACCAGGAGCATCAACACGAAATACATAATGAGCTCCTGCAAATAAATGGCCTTTAGAGAATTTTACACCAGCCAATCCATAGATCGGATGAGCTTCTGCATTAGTACCAGCAATCAACCCGTCAATACTTAAATTGTTATTGACTGAATAATTAACTGATCCAATAACATAAAAGCTCTTGAACTTTGGATCTGAGTATAAGATACCCGTTGAGTTTAGCTTACTCTTGTTATAGGCAACCATTGCGATAAGACCAGCACCGGTCTCATCTTTCGTTGCATTGTCTGAATAAGTGAACTCGGGGCCGGCATAGAGAGTCAGTTCTTTATTAATTTTGTATGATACAAACAGATCAATGATATGGAACTGATCTCCATCGATCCTTTGAGTTCCACAGTATCCGCTGTAAAATGCGGACACTCCAAGCTTGGAACTGTCAGATGATTCAAATGCCACTGCACCATTGAAGATAACTGCAGGTTCCTCGGTGAATACCAATCCCGTACCTAAAGACACGTTCTTGCTTGAATATTCAACACTTCCGGATGCGGTAACGTTCTGGCTTAACACATTAAATACCACCATTGCGATAGTCATCGCCACAATAATTCTTTTCATTTTTTTATGTTTTAAATTGTTTAACAATCATTTTTATTTAACGCCTATGTTATACAATATTTTATATAAATGTCAATATAATACTCATATTTTTTGTAAAAAAAATTTTACATGCCTTCATTTTATTCGGTCAAAATTAAAAAAACTATCGAAAATTTGCTTTAATAAATTTTATGAATATAATTTTTGTGGGGACTTTTTAGCTAATAAAAATTAAAATGCTATATGATGTACTGCAGCAACATTGACTAAGTAAATCTGAATCAAAAGCATATCTAGCTACTCTAGAATTATGAACTTCTCCTGTAAGCAAAATCGCGCGTAAAATGGGTGAATGAAGAGAGGCCACTTACTACGTTTTGGAAAATTTAGTTAAAAAATGATACATAAAATCTGTAGTTATTAACAAAGTAACACAATATTTTACCATCTCTCCGGAAGAATTATTAGATATTCAAAAATGAAAGATTCAAAGATTGATGTGAGTTATGCCGGAATTGCTAGCTTTACGAAATTGAGCAGAGAATAAACCAAAAGTTTCTCTATTTGAGTGAACTGAATGAATAAAATTTTTATATCAGGATACTATAAAAAGAGAAAACTCTGAAATAAAAGCATTTTTATGATATACAAATACGGACAAATATTTGCAAAAGTATCTAAACTCTATCCATTTAAAGGAAAGAGAGAAGAATAATGTTAATGCTAAAATATTAATGCCAATAAGTATGAAAAAAACTGAATGATATGAACCAAATGATAAAAAAGAAGAGTCAAAGAAATTCACAGAGATTAGATATATCTCAGATGAAAATTTCATTCTAAATAATGAAATTGATTTATATGATGAAAATAAAGTTTGAATTATGCTATATGGAACTAACGAGATGTTTTGATTACTGATACAAAATAAGTCTATCCATGATATGCTAACATCCCTATTTGATTTATTACGAAAAATTTGAGATGACCTGAACTGCGAATCGTAACTCGCTTTTACAATTAAAGATTAATTGAAATAATGAAAATTCTAGTGAAGAATACGTTGTTTATTTTACACTTGAAAGATTGATTAACGCTTTATGATGAGCAGAAAAAATTAACCATACAAAAAAAATATTAACAGATAAAGATAAGCATCATATGCTACACTTAGCACTTTCATGAGATGAGGAAATTTTCTATAATTTAACTTCTGCTGAAAAACTTAGAATTATTGATGCATTATTCAAATGAGAGGAGGAAAGGTTGATTGGTTTAACAAATGCTAAGAAATTAAGCCTTCTTGAAGAATTATTCACATGAAAGAAGGAAAAAGTATTGTTAACCGATACTGAAAAAGATGATATACTTTTGACATTATTCTGAGAAAAAGAGTGAGAGTTAGATTCTTCATTTCTATATAAATGAAAATGAGCTGAATTATATGATCAAATATCTAATGATGACGAATATCCTTTCATGAAAACTGAGATGGATTGTTTAAGTAGACTAATTTATCATCCTAAATTTAAGAAGAAACTTAAAAAAACTGAAAATGTATGTGATAATTGAGCGTGAAATGGTGATAAAGCTTTATCTTTATTTAAGCACTCATACTGGGATGGAACATATTTCCCTGAAGATTTTAGTCGAGAGATGTTAGATATAGCTGAAAGAAAAATTAAAGATGCTATAGAAAAATATCCAGGTATGCGTCATATGAAAATATGAAATCCGCAAAAACTGAATTCAAATAAACATTTAACAAGTGGCTTGAAGAATAATATGTACCTATTTTTGTGAGGTACTATTTGTAATATGTCAGATAAAGAAATTGTTGATGTATTGAAAAGCATGGATAATAAATGAACTTTAAAGTGAAATACAATTCTAATATCCTATTTTACTGCACCGAAGACAGAAGAAGAAATCCAGCAATTAATAAATATTTACCATTCAGAAAACAATAGAAAATTTCACGAGAATTGAATGGGAATGCTATGATTATCAAAAGATGAATTTGAGTTTATTACGGTTTATAAAAAAGATGACGAAAATCAAAAAGTAGGACCTTTTCCATGAAGAATAGAATGAAGAATTAGGGCTAAAAAAAATGCAATAATTAATTTAAGTAATTGAAAAACTATTGAAGTAAAAGCTGGGCAAGAATTTATACTGCATTATTCAAGAAGATTTTCTGATGAAAAAATTAAAAGTTTATTTGAAGAAGGTGGCTGTAGTATTAATCTCTCAATAGCTGATAATAAAGATGGAATAATAAATAGAGATTGAGTATCTATGGCTCTACTAGAAAGAAAACCAACAAAAAGAAAATCTTTAGTAAATAAAGTATGAGCTTGTATACTTGCAGTTCTTTTGGCATGATGAGCTTATTCACTATGAAAATATGATAAAAGTCAAAAGGATGACATCAAAAAGGAAAATAATTTAAAAAGGCAATTAGAAATTAATCATAACAGTATAGATCATTCGAAAGAATCTCAAGAGACTAAAGAACTAATTACTGCTTTATCTTTAGATAAATTAGACAAAAAAACTAGAACTGCAATTATTATACAATTTAACACATATGTGCAAACTCTTAAGAAAGAACACAAAACAGACTGAATGTCAACTGAAGAATTAATCTATCAATACCGAGTAGAGTTTTGAGAAACTTTAATTAAAACTTACAATATAGATCCACCATATAATTTTATGACATTAAAACTCATCAAAAACTCATCACATTCTTCCGAATTACCTCAATGAACAGTAGGCAAAAATTTTGAACGCTATAATGTTCATCATTATGATATTTTTAAATATAAATCAATGTGAAGAAAATATATTATTCTGAAGGCATTTATCAACAATACGCGAATATATTTGGCTTCTAATTATATAGAGGAAGACACACCTTTACAGGTAACTCTTTCA
>Ga0247609_10003627_pt1 | contig 15608 bp, 33 predicted proteins | sample 172DNAGHGlowgp2_FD_193487 | JGI IMG/M metagenome (GOLD analysis project Ga0247609, IMG submission 193487) | Sheep rumen microbial communities from Palmerston North, Manawatu-Wanganui, New Zealand - 1728 DNA GHGlow gp2 | ecosystem: Host-associated > Mammals > Digestive system > Stomach > Rumen ...
TAACTGCATTGTTATGGAAGATACAAATGGCAACCGTAAGCTCATGAAGATGAGACGCGAAGCCAAGATTGACCCTGTGGCATCCGCTATGGATGCTTTTATTGCATATAAGAACAATCAAGATGCTTTTGAATAACTGAGAAAGGAGGATAAAACATGGAATACATGACGATCATTCTCACATCGTCAGTTATCGGAGTACTTGTATCTACGATAAGCGGATTTATACAGTTCCTTATCACAAGACATGACAATAAGCAGGCTCAGGGAAATGCTTCATGCATTGCAATGCAGGCTAAGCACGAAGAAAATTTCAAAAAGATTGAAAACGATCTTAACAGTGTTTCCGAATTATGCATGGGTCTTGCGTTTGACCGAATAAAGCATGTCGGTGAGCACTACATTGAACGCGGATACATCTCTGTCGACGAACGTGAGGACTTCCGCAAGTACCTATGGACACCGTATCACAATGCTGGTGGAAACGGTTCCGGCGATGCTATAATGCATCAGCTTGACCAATTACCAAATGTTAAGAAAGAGGAGGATTAATCAATGTCAAACAAAGTTTATGATATTCTCAAGTGGATCGCACAGATTCTTCTGCCCGCAGTGGCAACTCTGTACTTCGCTCTTGCTCAGATCTGGGGATTCCCTTATGCAGAGCAGATCGTAGGTACCATCACCGCAATCGATGCTTTCCTTGGTGTTATCCTCGGAATCAGCACTTCAAAGTACAACGCAAGGAATAAAGTAGAGGAGGCAACTGATGAAGGTAAATGAGCTGATCGATAAGATCAATAATGTTCTTAACTCCAGCACCATGTATCTTCAGGGAGCTTCCGGACAGAGACTCACCAAGGCAAACCAGCTTAAGCTTGCTGGAAGTTCGTACTTCAACAGCACCAAAGCAAAGCTGATCTACGCATCTGATGAGAACACCAGAGCATTTGATGTTATAGGTTTCATCAGTTTCCTGCTCAGAGATCAGTTCAACAACATAGGAGAGGTAATCGGAAAGTGCATTGATATTTCAAAGGACTTCTCGGTTATCATACCCGGTGAAGCAGTGTTTCTTAAGGATCGCGTAGGCGTGTTTATCGGAGGAGGAAAGGTTGCCACCGCTAACGAGAATGGCATTGTAACGGTTCCTCTTGACGGATGGATCAGCCACGGCAAGTTCGCATCCGTCGAATATGCCAGGCCTGAGACTGAAGTTGTCAAACCTGAAGAAAAAGTTGAAGAGAAACCCGAATCCGAGCCTGTCTCAGATCCGACTCCGGTCGAAGTTGAAGAGGAGATAAAGAATGAAGACTCAGGAGAATCACGCCAGGAGGAAAGGCGTGTGGAGTTTCGCCATGACAGAGGGCGGAACAGGCATTGAATGCTCTAACTGTCACCACAAAATCAAAGCTATAACGGTCGTTATGGGGGACGTCAATTTAAACACTTGCAAGTTCTGCAGTGCTGAGATGGCCCCCATATCTCAGATGCTTCTTAACAGAATGCATGACGAAGCTCGATCGAGATGGTCATAAGGAGGAAATATGGGCTATAAACAGCATCCGATTGATCCCAATCGTAAGCCGGACAGTCCGCTCGCTAAATGCGCTATGTGGACGGGTAATAACACATACCCCAGGCAAACAAATAAGAGGCCGGATCAGTTCACAATCATCCCGCACTGTATAGCGGGTAATCCCACCGCTGAAGCACAGGCTGCAGCGTTCCAGAACCCCAATAGAGGCGCTTCCGCGCATTATATTATAGATTCTTGGGGTACAATCGTACAGGGCGTTCCTGAGGACTGTAGGGCCTGGACAACGGGTGGAGATCTCAATGTAAACGGTCTTACCGGAGCTCAGATGGACCACGAATCCATAACTTTCGAGATTGGAAACATCTCCAGAGAACCGCTTTGGGCTATGTCAGCTGAAGCAATCAACAGTATGACATTCCTTATGGTTGATATTTGCAAGAGACACGGAATCCCTTGCGTTAAGTGGAAGGCCGACAAGTTTCTTGCAGGACATCCCGAAGAGCAGAACATAGCAGCACACCGTTGGTTCGCTCGTAAGTCATGTCCCGGAGATTTCCTGTACAACAATATGCCTGCTGTTGCAGAAGTAGTAAACATGTATCTGGCAAGTGATACTGTACCCGTTCCCGTACCTACTCCTGACAGCACTGGATATTTCGTCAACGGTCTGGATTACTCCCCCGTGTTTGATCCCAAGACCTATGCCGAGTCTCGCCCTGATGTTGCGGCATCGCCGTACTACGGATCGAGCGACGAGATGCTTTGGAAGCATTTCCTTGACTTCGGTATGAAGGAGTTCTTCGAAGAGGTGGGACTTGCCAATTCCAAGACTTCCGAAGAGTTCTGCGTACAGATCTACAAGAATAGATATCCTGATCTTGTAGATGCATTCGGAGACGACTTCTTCGAATACTACAGGCATTATGTCATGTTTGGAAAAGCAGAAGGACGTTCTGCAGTTTAATTTATATTTATAGGAGGACTTATAATGAGTTACGAATCCAAATACAACATTCCCGGAGCAAGAACTGAATCTATCACCAATCGTGAGACCGGCGAGACCGAGTTCGTCAGCAAGGGCGTTTCCATCGGAAGAGATCCCGCTGAGAACTTTGACATGAAGGGTGATCCCGTAATCAAGATCTCCGATCTCAAGGCACTTGTTGCCGAGACTGAGAGCTACAGCGACTTCGTAGCAGCTATCGAAGCTCTCTAATTAACTACGCTTACTGTCTTACTTGTTTCTCCCTTCCTTTCTTTCACCTGCGGAGTGCATGGGCTGTTTCAACGACACCTCCTTATGCCTGTGCACTCTAACGGGTGGCAAAAATATGTTGTCCTATTATAGAAGAAAGGAGAGCAGATAGGAGGCGCTTATGGCAAACAATTTGACCAAGGAACAGATCGATAGGATCTTTGAGCTTCATTATAAGGGCTATGCTACATACGAAATAGCCCAAGAACTGAACATTTCAGAGTACTGGGTCGTAAAGACCCTTGGCAAAAGATACTAAAATAAACGAAAATTATTGCTCTCCTTTTCTTTTTCGCAAGTTTTTGTTGCCCTATTATGAACAGGAAAACAAAGCACAATAGGAGGTGCGATATGAGAGATGGATTTTCAATCGTTATGACTGTGTTGGCAGTCGCAACTATAGCAACTATGATCTTATATTGCGCATGCTGTATGGCATGTTGCGTACTGTGAAGGAAGGGAGACCGATATGGCATTCATTGAAATTGTGGTTCTTGGAACCATAATCGGAAGTTTGATGTACCTTGCATATGACATGGTCATCGAACCGATAGTATTATGGTTCTATGGACGTAATGAAGATGAGGACTGATATTTGGTCCTCTTTTCTTTTTCGCAAAAAATTGTGGCTCTATTATGAAGAGGGCAACTAAAAAGTACAGAGCAGTGATTGAGAGGAAGGGATCACTTAATAAAAGATGGAAGTCCAGATCTTATGGCGTAAGCTAGATCTGGGAATAACGTCCAACTCCCTCCCGGTAGGACCTATGAGGAATAGGAGGATTCCGGGCCTTTTCTTTTTCGCCAATTTTTCATGTTGTGTTATGGTAACTATTGTTTGATTTTTACGGAGGTAATCAACATGGGAGCAATCAAAGAAAAGACACTCGAAATCAATGAGAGATGCGAGAAGCTGTTAGCCAAGGCTATCGGAACAGCTGGAACAGGAGCATTCGCGAGCGTTGGTGATGATGAAGCAATCATGATCAAGGACGCGTTTAAACTGATCCAGGATTGTTACGAGCTTATGACTATGACAGCCGAAGCTCTTGACAAGATTGATAAGATCGAGAGATCTAATCAGCGTATTATCGATATGATCGAGGATCTCCAGAAGGAGAAGAGCAAGAAGGATACCAAGTAATATATGAGGGATAGGGCTTCACGGCCTTATCCTTTTATATTTTTGAAAATAGTTCATATCCTATTATGACAGTGATTTGTGTCGCTTAATTTGGAGGAAATTAACATGGCAACTACACTTTACAAATTTTTAGTTAAACGTTTTACGGCATTTTGTTTCGAGAATTTAACTGAAACAGCATTGGAAGCGAGAACTGAAGAAAGATTGTCTTGGAACTACAGATTTTTCGTGACAACCGACGAGAGTAAGTTAAGACTTATGTCTAACAAGCCCAACGAAGGTTTTGCAGATATCGAAGGTTTCAAAGGCATTCCGGTAATCAAGCTCGGAGAATTCTATGTTGTTGGTTTATGGGACGATCCGGATACAGACAACATTAAGATGGTAAAAGTGAAGAAAGCAGGTTGGGAAATGATCCCTAAGAAGTACCACAATATGCTGGTCAAGGAGGTTGAGGTCGCATGACCTCTTCCTCTTATTTTTGAATTTTTTACATTTGCTTTTATAGAACGAATTAATCATGTTTTGTAAAGGAGGCAAATATGGAATTTACTTTAAAAGACAGGATGTATCAACTGAAGTGGAAGGCTCAGAAGAAGGCTAAGGAGGCCGGCAAGAAGGTTAAGGAACTTGCGATATGGGCCGTCGAACACCCGGCAGAGACAAGCGCTATCGCGGTTGGTGTAACTACTGTAGTAGGAGGAACTGCAAAGGTAGCCAAGCATATATCGAAGAATAGAGCTGAGGCTGAGCGTAAAAGACGGTACTATGATCCCAAGACCTATAACTGGGTAACTTGCCGCAGAGAACTTACCGGAAAAGAGAAAATCGAGTTTTCACGAAGAAGAGACAACGGAGAAAGTGTAACCCGTATACTCGAGAGCATGAACGTGATCAAGTAGTTTCAGAGGATTAGGCCGAAAGGCCTTTTCCTTTTATATTTTCGCAAAAAATTATTGTCCCTTTATGGAGGGGCTGGAACCGTACCCGACATGTAACACGGTTCAAAAGAAAAACCGAAAGAGTGTTTGGATAGGAAATTCACGGCACAGAAATGTGAGAGAGAGCGCCTAGGAGAAATCTGATAGGCTGGTACTCTGGTGTGACAGTACTGTAAAGGCCGAACCGTAGTTTTCTTTTTCTTTTCTTTTTCGCAAAAATTTGTCCTCCTATTATAGAAGGTAGTAATTAACAAAAAAACTTAGAGGTTATAAGGAGGCAACTTATGAGAGTAAGGAAAGCTGAAAGAGAAGCATTTAACATCGTTAACATTATCCTTAAGGCATTAGCCGATGGACTTTCTGCAGATGAAATCTGTAAGAAGTTCTCAGGCGTAACGCTTGAGGATGTGGAGAGGATCGTTAGACGTGAATCTAAAAAGCACAACTGAAACTCATTGGGGACGGATCTTTAGTCCCCTTTAAGTTTTTCGAATTATATTCATTCCCCTTTATGGAGGTGATGATATGAGATTATTGTATTGGCATATGTTATTTAGAGATAGACGATTCCAAAAGAAACTTGAAAAAATCAGGAGACCTTGGATCAAATGCATGGCTATTTGTGACTATGACAAACTGATTGAAGAGAAAGACAAAAAGATCATTAATGATCATAAAGACGATCTTCTGTCGGCGGCGTCAAAGGCTAGGATAGCACTTGGGCGTTTGGGTATGAAGTATCCTGAAAAACTAAAGGAAATTTTTATTTGGGAGAATCAGCTCTTGCATATGCAATCTCAGATATTCAATTAGGATTAGGCCGAAAGGCCTTTTCCTTTTATATTTTCGCCAAAATTTCACCCAGTATTATGGTAACTATAGATTCTTTTCGTGGAGGAAAATATATGAGCAAATTCTTTAATGTAAAGAAAACCGCAGCGATCATTGGAGCACAGATTACTGGCATCGTACTGTCATGTGCAAAGGGTAAAACCAAGAAGGCTAAAGTAGCAGGCGTAATCGCCTCGCTCGCAGCCGGAGAGGTAGCATCCTATGCTCTGACAAGACATGAGGTTAAGAAATTTGATCCCAATGCTAGCTATTCGGTAGCTGAGCACTACAAGACAGCGTTCAATATGGGTCTTGAAGCAGGAAGAGATTTATGAACCTAAGGAAGGGGCTTAACAGCCTCTTTCCTTTTCGAATTATATTCATGTCCTTTAATGAGGGGATTGTCCCGAAAGGAGGAAACATGAACGCGATAATGATGATTTTCATGAGTCTCATGGCACTCGCAATAATAATGATAGCAATCGTAGTTCTTATCGATCTGCATATCAAGTCCGAGTTCCTGAAAGGGGATTGGTACTTTGAGATGCTCGATAAAACTGTCGAGTACTACTTTGAGCGGGTACCGGAGATGATGGCAAAGTTATCGTCAATGTTCAACGACGATGACAAACCCGACGACAAGGAGGAGGCTTAACAGCCTCTTTCCTTTTTGCAAACTTTTCATCTCCCTTTATGAACAGAACAGGAGGTGATAGAATGGAAATATGGGAAGCGATATTTCAGATGGCAGGCGTCATCTTACTATTTATCAGTTTGTACTTCTTACCGATAGTATTTATCGGCTTGGGAGTACTACTACCAATAATAGTAGTGGCGAAGATTCTGAAATGGCTTAAGCCATAAACCAAACAGACAGATGTTCTAAAAGCGACAGGGGGCTGATATTTGGTCCTCTTAGCTTTTCGCAAAAATTTCACGTTACTTTATGGAGAGGGTATGACACCCTCTAGATTTTTTAAGTCGGCGAAAGGAGGAACAGATGGAACAGTTACACAGGGAGAAAAACGGTCAGTTAAGTTTCATCCCGGTTCATGAGAGTACGAGATCTAAGTATACTTATCATGGACCTGTATTTCTTGCCGGCAGACATATTGCCGATATGAAGTTTGCCACATGGGCAAGCAGCTATGATCAGGCCTACGCCCAGATGGTATTCCAGGCGAAGGAGAAACTGGGACATAAGCGTAATTCCAAGACTACGCTGTCCAAAACATTGGTTAAAAAAGAGGAGGAACAATATGGCAAAAGCTGTTAATGTTTGTCAGCTCAAGAAGATGCTGGAGAACGTTCGCGATGACTGTGATGTGGCGTACATGGATGACATGCAGTATTCAGAGGCTCTTAAGAGCGGAAGGGAGTGATATTTATGAGGAAGGCATTCAAAACAGCTCTGATTGTCGCTGGAGTAGCGACAGCGTACTTCGTAGGTAACTGCAAGGGTTGCGTGGACACGGTTAAGTTCATGTTTGATAACGACATGATCGAAGGTGTCAAGATCGAGTTCAAGAAGGAGCCCGAAATCATAAGGGAGGTCAAGCCTGATGAGTCTGACAACTGAGTACTGCGATAAGTGTGGCATTCCGGTATTTGAGACCGTAAACGGCTCTTCCGGAAGAAAGATATTTAGGTCTTTTGCTACAAGGACCATAGATGGTGTACCACATTACTTCTGCTATAACTGTTACACAGGACTGTGCGTTGAGACGCCTAACAAGGAGGAAAATGATGACAAATAAGGACAAGTTCGTAAGCACTTTCGGTTCTGAAGCGTACAAGATGATCATCGCTAAGGCAGACAAAGATCTGCTTCTCTGGTTCCTTGACGATTACAAGGATACCAAGTCTTATCCCTTACCGGTAAGCGTCAAGCACGATTTTCCTGACCTCAAGGACGTTGTGGTTCAGAAGGGATCTTATGAGACCGGATACGGAAAGCGCCCCGCAGGAAGCGGACGCAGAAAAGGCGTGTCCTATCTCGATCTTAGCTGGTACAAGAAGGTCGTCGAGGATTTATATTTGAACGAGGAGAAGTGCAAGGCCATCAAGATTTCAGAAGACAAGTCGTCTCTGAAGGCTCCCGGGTGTCTCGATACACTCAAGTCTCGTTTCGAGAAGGCCGTTCACGAACTTAAGCTGGACGACGTCATCCGTGTCAGCAAGTACTACGCAAATACAGCTAACGAGTGCGTTATGCTGGACAACACATCAATAAAGAGGGATGCTGCGTCAACATACGCGTATCTGTAAACAGGAGGACAAAGGTTATGGAAAAAATCACTCTTAACAAGGATCTCATTCTCGGACTTCGTAAGAAGGGTCTCACCTACTACGAGATCGCTGAGAAGTTCGTAAGTCCAGACGCTGACGTGAAGCTTAAGAAGCAGCAGATCGATAAGCTCATGTGTATGGACGGGGGAATCATTGATATTTGTGAGAATCCGGATGGAAATCCCACAGATCTCGACGGCATGAAGAGCCTGTCTGCAGGCGTAATCATGGCCGCAATCAATGACTACGGCGAAGCCTACACATTCAATTGCATGACCCTTGAATCCGGTCGCATCATCGACGACAAGCTCTCGATTAAAATCAGAGAGAACGGCGGTGAGATGAAGAGGATCGAGGAGTTCTTTGCTTCTGATCTGGCAAAGACCTATCTCGCAGTCATGGAAGGCGAGATGCACGAGATCAATCCGAAACAGATCATCGAAGCCATCAAGAAACAGGCTAAGGAGGGTCGCTGGATTGACTTCGGATCTAAGAAGTTCGCCAGAAAGTACCAGGCCGTAGAGTTCGCAAACAAGTATCCTAAGTACTCCAAGAACTACGAGATCAAGAAGGTCAAGAGCTCTTGGAGACTTGTACATAAGAAAACAGAGGAGGTGTGCGCATGATTAAGGCAATCATCGTTTGTTTCGTCATCTATATTCTTATAGGAGCTGTCCTCGTTTCCCTGGCGTTCTTGGGCATGAAGGCTGCAGCCGAGGAAGGCGATCCGTTTGCCTATGATAGCATGAGGGAGCTTGCAAAAATCTCTGCTAAAGTAACCGGTTCAGATCCCGATGCGACTATTAGAACTATATTCTTTCAGAACGCGATACTTTGGCCCAGGCTCATATTCCGTAAGCATAAATCCAGAGAAGAACTCGAAGCCGATTACGATAGAATTCGCGAGTTATCTAAAGAGATAGACAATAAGCGAAACGCTGTCGAACGCGTAATGAAAGAGGCGGAGAGAATCCGGACAATTATGGACGAAGCTAAGAGGGAGGACACAGAATGACATTGGAGGTGATCTTATGTATTATATTTGTGGCAATCGCTTCTATAGAAGCAGGTACCTTAGCATGCATTTTCACCTCAGCTAACGGAACTCTTCATATCGACGAGACCGATCCGGACGACGTCAAATGGAAGATCGAGCTGAGCGACGAGGTCGGATTCAAGCAGAGGATTTATATTCTCAAGATCCATCGATTTCGTAAATAATTCATGTTCCTTTATGGAGCCGTAAGGCTAAGTTTAAACAGGAGGCAAAGAATGAATAATCTTTCTGACGTGACGCAGGCAAAGATCGAGGAGCTTGCAGAGATGTCCATTACAGACGAGGGATTCAAAGAAGCAGCACAGTCGGTGTGCACGCTTGTTGAGACAGAACACAAAACCAAGAAAGAGTCAATATGGCTCAAGATTGGTAAGGGTGCAGCTGTCGTAGCAGGCTTGGTAACACCGTTCTTGCTGTCTAACTTGAATAACTGTCATGATAACGAGCGTCTCGACAAGGTTCTCAATTTCGAGAAGACCGGTGTAGTCATGGCAAACGGAAGCAAAAGCGTTTTGTCTTCATGCTTGAAGTTTAAGCACTGAGGCCAGATAGAGGATTGCAGAAATGCAGTCCTCTAATCTTTTTATATTTAGAAGGGAGAAAAGATGAGGTTTAAAAACGTAGCACCTATCGTGTTAACCGCTATATCGGTTGCCAGTAGCATTGCGGCAGTCATTATGGCGGTTAATGATACGCCTAAGGCAGTGCAGATACTTGACGATCACAGGCTTGAAGTCGATCCTTATCTCGAATGCGAGGAAGATCCGCTCTCGACAAAGGACAAACTGCTGGACTACGGCAAAGCATACTGGAAAACCGAGGTTCTTCTCGGCGTATCCGTCGCAACTTCGATCGCATCATGCGCTATCGGACACAGGAACTACCGTGCTCTGGCTGCTGCTACCGCTACACTGTATGCTGCGTACAGCAAGCATAAGGGTAAGGTAAAAGAGATTATCGGCGAGGAGAAAGCAAAGCTCATAGAGCAGGCGGTTAAGAAAGATCTCATGATCGAGCGTAAGAATCCTTCAGAGCTTGTATGGTTTCAGGAACCAGTAACCGGAGAATTCATCCAGATGACCTGGGTCGATTATATGCGCAGGCAGGTGAACGCTTGCATGGCGCTTAGCGATCCGGATAACGGCCAGATCTCACTCGGAGAATTGTTCCCCGAGATCAGAAATAAATGCCCGTTGGCTGCGAAGAGCGTATGGGATTCTTCCATTAATATGGAGGTAAACGGAACACCATTCTTCGAGATCACGGAAGAAAAGTTCAACAGCAGGGCATCCGAAGACGATTGCCCGATCGATCCACATTTCAACGAAGGCAGAGAAACCTGGATCATAAGCTACAGTGTGTATCCTCTGTCGTATAATTCCGCAGTCGATTGTGGATATTTGTCGCCAAAAGACGAATAATTTTCATATGCCTTTAAGGAAAGGAGGCAGATTATGAAGAAACCCAAAACTAAGGGCTACTTTCTGATCATCGTTGGAATCGCGATGGGCATAATGGAGACTGTAGACGGTCTTCAGAAGTTCAAAGAGCGTTATGACGAGAACAAAGTAGCAAGAGAACAGTTTCTCGAAGATCAGCTTAACACCAAAAAGGAGGAGGCTTAACGGCCTCTTTCCTTTATATTTAGAAAGGAGAGACATGAATATTCGCGGAATGTTGAATGCGGCGAAGAAGTTCACCATCAAGCACGGTCCCGAAATTCTCACAGCAATCGGAACCATCGGACTTGTTGCATCCGGAATCATGGCTGTCAATCAGACACCGAGAGCCATAGAGATTCTTGAACAGCATAAGGACGAGATCGGTGAGCTTACCCCGCAGGAAAAAATTAAGGCATGCTGGAAGACGTATCTTCCCTCCGTGCTTATGGCTACATCATCCATATCATGTATTATATTTGCACGCAGGATTGATGCCAAGAGAATGGCAGCTTGGGCGGCAGCATATCAGATGTCTGAGAGCGCCCTGCTCCGATTAGAGGACTCAGTAAAGAAAGAGTTCGGGGAGAATAAGCTGCAGAAGGTTAAGGATGAGGCCGATTTATCCATCATCGACGAGAATCCTATAGATCCTAGTGATATTTACAACACCGGAGATGGTGACGATCTGTTCGTTGACTACTATTCCGGGCATGCATTCAGGTCAAGTCCGCAGGCAGTAAAGACCTATTACAACCATTTCATCTCAGAATTGCTTCTCAAAGACACATTGAGTGTCAATGATTGGCTTTCTGAGATAGGTTTGAAGCCTTTGGCGGACGAAGTAGGCGGTGCTTTGGGCTGGAATGCGCCTATGTACCAGTGTAGAGACCTTTGGGACGAGCCTATATTTGAATACAGGCGAGGTCCGCTGGATAAAGCGATCATTCTGGTTAAGATGTCAACCGAACCGAAGAGCGACTACGCGTACAACTATTGATATTTTCGCAAAAAATTCATAGTCCTTTATGGACGTGTGGGTCCGCTAACATAAACTTATATTGTAAAGGAGACAATTATGGCAGAGATTAACAATGGAGCAACAGGCAACGAGAACGAAGCTAAGAAGTCTTTCGGAGCAAGAGTGAAGGAAGCAGCTGGTAATTTCAGCGAGAAGCATCCGAAGATCACGAAGGCGATCTCGACCACTATAAAGGTCGGAGCCGGAGTAGGAATCGGTGTGGTCGCTGCCGTTATCGGTAGCAAGGTCAAGAACTCTCGTTCTGAGGATGATATTCAGCTTATCGATCTCAACGAAGTTGAGCCTTTTGATGAGGATGTCATCGAGGCTCTTGACGATAACGAGTAATCGTTAGCCTCCACACCAAGCAGGGGATTGCAGAAATGCAGTCCTCTTGCTTTTTTATTTTTGAAAGGAGTACGGATGGAAAGCTTACCCAACAACTCGGGTCCCGCACACAACAAAGAGACCCAGAACAATGTTCCCGAAAAGCCGAACAATGGCGTACGTCACAGACCCACGTTAACGAAGATCGTGAAGGATTCGATCATGCCGTCGGACGTAGACAATGTCGGCGAGTACTTTGTAACGCAGCTTCTGATTCCCGGTATCCGTGATGGATTCTTCGACATAATCCAGGGTCTCTTTGACTACTGGAGAACAAGTGTCGGTGGATATTCTCGCGGCAACCGCATAAATGTTGGTGGCGGTAATAAGATCAATACCCAGAAGACCAACTACAATAAGATCTCCACAAACGGTGGATATTCTAAGGCAAATGCCAACTCTCCGGATAGACCTTCATCATACGATGATCTCTTCCTTGAGGACCTTGACATCGTTGTCGACGATAACACCGGAAGAACCAAGCGAATAACTGGAATCTCCAGAGCAGCTAACTGTCTCGAAGATTGCAGGGATGATATTCGCCAGTACGGAAAATGCAGGGTGGCTGATCTCTATCAGCACCTGAATATGACCCCCAACTATACCGACTGGAATTATGGTTGGGTTAACCTTGACAATGCAGGCTGGGTAGCCGGAAGAGGTGGAGCAAGACTTGTTCTGCCTAAGGCTTTACCCATCGATGAAGTATAAAGGAGGAAACAGATGAAGATACCTACCAGTATCGTTCGTGTTGCAGGTAATGCCCTGAGCACGATCAAGAAGTATTCTCCGCAGATCATGATGGCCGTCGGAACCATCACATCTGTGGCAGCTGTCGTAGAGGCAGTTAAGCAGACTCCCAAGGCTATTAGCATCCTTGAGGAGCATAAGAACATGCGTGATAAGATCGAGACCGCGCACAACGAGTACTCTGACCAGTACACAGATCAGGACTACAAGAAGGAGCTTGCAACTCTCTATGCTAAGACCGGCGCTAATCTCGCCAAGACATATGCTATGCCCATCATTATGGAGGCATCATCTCTCGTTTGCTTCCATGGAGCATATAGAGTAACTTCAGAACGCGCTAAGAAGCTTGCTGTCGCTCTGGCATCTATGACCGATGCATACAATAGCTACCGCAATAAGATGATCGAAGCTCTCGGTGAAGAGAAGGAAGAGCAGATTCGTCTGGGTCTCGAAACCGAGAAGGAAGTTAAGGAGATCATCGATGAGGCTACCGGAAAGAAAAAGAAGGTAACCCATGCTATCAACGTCTTCCGTGAGGGAGTCGATCAGCTTGGCCCTTGGGATTTACTGTGGGGCGAGAATGATCGCAACTACGATCAGTCGGAATTTCTGAATGACGGTACTCTCAATAACCTCATGAATACTTGGACTGAGCTCCTGTATAAGACCAACGGTAGAGCTGCCAACTCAGCATCGATCGCGAGGATTATCGAGGGTAAGCTGATCAGTTCCGAAGAACTGTATGATAAGTATCCGAACTTCTTAATCAATGGCTATACCCAGAACAACGGAGATAAGGCTGTTGTCATTTCGTCAAGACCGGTTAAGATCTACGACGGGCCGGTATCTGACTCATTCCGCTATGGAAGAATCCTTACATTCAATGGAGACGGGCCGGTAGTTCCTATGCCGAAAAAGAAGGAGAGATAACATGAAAAATGCATTTATATTCCTTACTGGAGTTGTTGCAGGCGCGGTAGCAGCTTACTTCTACACCGACAATAAGTGTAAGAAGGAGACTGAGTCCATGATCGAGGATCTTCGCGAGACATACAACGAGCGTGTTGATAAGATCGAGAAGCAGTATGCTCAGATCCAGGAAATGGGCAAGCAGAAAGATGCTATCATGGAAGAGATCGAGAAGCAGGACGCTGAGAAGAAAGCCGAGGAAACTCCGGTCGATCCTAAGACTAAGGCCGAGTACACGGAGTACTCTTCCATCTATAAGCCTGATGTTAAGGCCGAAGAGCCCAAGAGTCCCATTCGCATCATAACCGAAGCCGAAGAAGAGAACTATGTCAATGACAAGGGCTTCGATATGGTAGGTCTCTCGGTATACGCTGATGGTGTTGTCATCGACGATGAGACCGAAGAGATCGTCACCAACTACGAGAGTATGCTCGGAAACGGATGCGTCGACATGATATTTAAGTCATATGAAGACGGCGAGCAGCTCTGCATCCTTAACGAGGATCGCAATACCGTGTATGACATCACCGTAAGCGAAGAAAGGTTCGGTGGTGGCGATGAATACAACGAGGTCAAATAGGTACTTCAGGTCCATCTGTCAGATGATTTATGATGACCGATTCGGAAAGAGTTATCGTAGGCTGTTTGAGTATTTATATTCTCGTGACTTCTACTGGAGCATCTTAATGGATCGCAACAGGGCCATGGACGGTGTTGCACTTCGTGAGAGATACGGGTGCGATAACGATCTTCTGGGTGAACCCTGTTCGGTTCTTGAGATGCTCATCGCTTTATCTGCGAGGATGGAAAATCTCACACATGACTATGATGCTGGAGATAGGACAAGTCAGTGGTTCTGGCTTATGCTTACGAATCTCGGTTTGAACTGTATGGATGATGACAACTTTGATGAGGGAACCGCAGAATGGATCGTTGACCGGTTCTTAGATCGCGAGTATGAGTATGATGGCTCAGAAGGTGGTCTGTTTGTTTTAAAACAGCCGTATAACGACCTCAGAGAAGTTGAAATCTGGGTTCAGATGAATTGGTTTCTAAGTGAGAGAGATGGATATTAAACGGAGGGATTGTAATGCTCGACTTCATGATGGTTTCAATGCATTCACCGAAACGTGGAACCGTAGAAATATCCCCGAAGTTTATAATCTGTTCACCGAAAGATCTCATGATCAGAGGTGGAGACTTTTACGCCATTTGGAATGAGCAGACTGGTTTGTGGTCTACCGATGAAAACGATGTTCAGAAGTTGGTAGACAGGGAGCTTGATATTTTCTATGCAGAGCACAAAGCAGAGTGCGAATCTCGTGGAGAGACAGTGAGAGTGCTTCATATGTGGGACGGCGATACTGGTATTATCGATAAGTTCCATAAGTATTGTCAGAAGCAAATGCGCGATCACTTCCATCCGCTTGATGAGAAAATCATATTTGCGGACACAGTCACGAAACGTTCGGACTACGCAAGTAAGAAGCTTCCTTACTCGTTAATTCCTGGTGACACCCCAAACTATACCAAGTTGTCTACGACTTTATATTCTCCCGAAGAGCTTCATAAGCTTGAATGGGCAATCGGTGCTATCATAACCGGAGATGCAAAGAAGATTCAGAAGTTCGAAGTTCTGTATGGATCGGCTGGTACAGGTAAAGGTACCATGCTTGATATTATAGCCAAGTTGTTTAAAGGCTATGATTGTTCCTTCGAAGCTAAGACTCTCGGATCTAGTACTGCATCGTTTCCGTTAGAAGCATTTAAGAATCATCCGCTTGTTGCAATCGACTTTGACGGCAATCTGTCTCGTATCGAGGATAACACAAGACTTAACGCGCTGATATCCCATGAAGAGATGCCGGTTAACACAAAGTTCGGTAAGCTATATCCGGACAAGTTTAAATGCTTTATATTTATGGGTACGAATAATCCGGTAAGAATCACGGATGCAAAGTCAGGTCTGATAAGAAGACTCATCG